>Ga0209343_10000386_pt1 | contig 61619 bp, 67 predicted proteins | sample RifCSPlowO2_02_FD_184026 | JGI IMG/M metagenome (GOLD analysis project Ga0209343, IMG submission 184026) | Groundwater microbial communities from Rifle, Colorado - Rifle CSP2_plank lowO2_0.2 (SPAdes) (version 2) | ecosystem: Environmental > Aquatic > Deep subsurface > Groundwater | place...
CGAGTGATCGAGAAAAATGTAATTTTTCGAGAGTTTTGTCCGAAAGGACAAACAGAAGCACGCACGTGCTGGAACGAGCGGGTCATTGCCCCCTTATGGGCTTGTGCCTTAAGCTATGGGTAGCGACTATAACTAGATAGCTAACAACTACTCCAATTACGTTCATTCCTACATCAATAATATCAAACACTCGATACGGAAGCGCTAATTGAATAGTTTCCATAATTATCGAGAATATTAATAGTCTTACTAATCTCACTTTATCGAACAAAAACAAGTGCGCAAATTCAACTATTGTGCCAAGTAAAAAGAACATTAGAAAATGCGAAACAGATGCAGTTTTTTCAGTTCCATATCCTTCTTCAAATGGCAAAGGCGCAGTTAATAGTATTATAACTATTGCAATATAAGTCCACATTATATGAAATCTAAATTTAATTAGAAGATTAAACATCTTACGTCCCTAATCCAGCGACAGCTAGTGCAATTACTCCAAGATAGAGTATTACTAAAAGAAGCCCAAATATTATTACAACAAGACGCATAGAATTAAATGTTTGTCCTATTGCTTCCTTTGCACTAACTAGATCATTCTTCTGTTTTATTACATTCCCACGCATTGCGCTTATTTTTTGCTTTAGATCAGATAAGCCAATATTCTGTTTTTCAATATTTTTCTCTACTTCTCCTAAGCTGTCTGTTGTCAATATGAAGCTATTACCTGCATTTTTCATCTTTGTTGAATACTGGCTTAATCCTGCCAAGGGCCCCAGACTTATGCCATCCACTGCATCTCCAAAGTCTATTAATGCCTCACCAGTATTCTTAAAACCTGACTTCATTCCAGTAATGGTTGTTCCAAAATCCTTAATGCTTTTATTAAACGTATCTAATTGACCTTCTACATTAACTACTCCTGCCTCTAGATTACCAATAAGTCCTGTAATATCTTCTATTTGTGTGGTAATAGGTACCTCTATATTATCTATTATCGGAAAAGATAAAAGCACTAGAATTATTGTTCCTATTATCCCAAATACCCCAAATGCTATTGCAAGTAGATACATGGGCATTTTTATCTTAGAGAGTGTTTCTTTTAAGTTAAATTCTGGTTCTTTTACCTCAGTTTTCTTCTCTTTTTCTGGTTTGGGTTTCTTTTGCTCATTGCCCAATGCTGAAGGCCCACTGCCTTTTACCTGCTTTTCTTTTTTTTCTTGTAGAATTACTACGGCCTTGGCTGCCTCTATTTTGTTCTCTTCCTCTCCCATATGAAACTTGTTACACCAATGTATTAAAAAGATTAGCAAAGATATTTCAACTGCCATGAGCCTTCAGCCATGAGCCTTGAGCCAATGTTTGCTCATTGCTCACTGCCCATTGCTCAAGGCAGTTGATAACTATGTCCTTTGATTTTTATGTTATTATTGTAACATTAGCTGCCATAACGTATTCAGCTATTGCCAAGGTAGTTCAAGAAAAACTTACGAATAAGAAAGAAATGGAAGGAATACAATTGGAGTCTAAGAAACTTGGCGATGAATATAAGGAGGCATCCAAGAGAAATGATAAGATAAAAATAGATGAGATAACAAAAAAGCAAATGGCTCTATTTCCAAAAATGACTGGTATGATGTTTGGCCAGTTAAAGGTTCTAGCAGTTGTCCTTCTAGTTTTTTTTACTTTTTCTTGGGCGGTTGGTTATTTTGACCCTACTGTAAAGGATGATATAAATCTGGATCTTAATGACAATGGACAGGATTGCGATGAAACAAAGGATGGGGTTTTTAGCGGATGTTATAAGTTAGATGGCGGTGCTGAAGGAGAGTGGAATGCAAAGGTAGAAGCATTTCAATCACAACAAAAGTCTTCAGACAAGTTGCTTTATTTTTTCTTTAATAAAAATAGCAATTCGCTTCAAAAATCCAGTGGTAATTTAGATGCCAGCTTGCAAAAAGAGTTGTATACTACAGGTGAGGTTCTAAAAATAATTGCAAAGCCAGAAAAAGCGGATAGTGTAAAAGCGATACTTGATAGCGGGACTACATTTTACGTTGACCTTCCCTTTACAATCCCAATAGTTGAAGTTAAAAGAATAAGCGGTAGCTATTGGTGGTTTATCTTTGTTTCAGTTATATCTAGTTTAGTATTTTCTTTTATAATCTCGAGGATAAGAAAAAGGCAGCAGAAGCAAGTGCCAGGGGCAAAAGCCCCTAGCGCAACCCCTAAACAGGATGAATAAATATGATAATTGCGATATCTGGTTTAACAGGAAGTGGAAAAAATACACTAGGCGAACAGCTTGCAAAAGCACTAGGGTTAAAGCTAGTATGTCCGACATTTAAAGACCTAGCAAAACGCGAAGGAATTTCATTAATGGATTTTCAAAAGCGTGCGGAGAAAGACCCAAATATAGATAAAAAATTTGATGCAGAACTCAAAGTGCAAGCTAAAGGAAACTGTGTTGTAACTACATGGCTCGGGCCATGGATGGTTAATGCTGATCTGCGCGTTTATGTATTTGCACCATTGGATGTTCGAGCTGAACGTGTTGCAAAACGTGATGGTATTTCAGTTAAGGATGCAACAAAACACATAATCGAAAGGGATGAGCGTAATAGAAAAAGATATTTGAAAGTTTATGGTATTGATATATACGATACTTCCAATTTTGATGTATGTATTAGTAATGAGACCTTTTCTAAGGAACAGACACGTGACGCGATATTGGAAATAATAAAGATAAGAGAATTGAAGTGAGGTGAAAATATGCACGGTGCGATAAAGGTTGGTGCTGTTTGTAAAGTTAAAACAGGCCGTAGAACTGGACAAGAAGTTACAATTGCAAGGGTTGAAGGAAATTTTGCATTTGCGAAAACTGCTAAAGGAAAAGAGAGAAAATTTAATATATTATTTTTAGAGCCAACTGAAAAGAAAAACTAGGAGAGATTTATGTCTATTAAGATTCCTTTTTACCCAAATAAAAGCGTGTCTTCATTTGATGTTATCTCCTCTATCCTAGTAGGCTTAATTTTTTGTCTTTTAGGGGGTATGATGTTATATGGGTTTATTCTTAATGAAGCAGTAGGTGGCAGTGGTTTTCCCCCTCCATCTTTTACCGATAATCCAATAGTTCAAATAGCAAATAGGTTGATGGGGGTGCTCACTATACTTGTAGGTCTTTATGTTTTATATTATGGAGTAGGGAGTTTTTATTTAAAAAATAAGAAATAGAGTTGTTTTTATGAATGAAGAAAGTCCAAAATGCTTGTATGGAGGGGCGTTAGTTGGAACCAAATTTCCGTTGCCTGATGACCAAAAAATTTATTACAAAGATAAAGACAAGCTGATTGGTTGCAATAGATTATATTGCTCAAATTGCAAATCATTTGTCAAAAATTGGGCAGGCTACAAAATTAATAAAGAAGCTGTTGCTGCTGAAAAAAATAAATTTGCTGGCACGGGCTCTCAACTAAAAAATAATGAAGATATAGGAAGTATATACAATACAAAAAACCCAGAAAAGCAGCCTTTATTTACTAAAAATGGCGATTATAGAGTTTATTCGTGTAATTGCTCTTTTTTTGAGATCCAATCAGTGTATGAATTATCTTTAGGCGATTGGGCTGATGTCGATACATGGGCATGCGCTGGCCATTCACAAAAATAAGTTGAAACTATGGATTTTGACAATTCCGTTATTATAATTAACAAGCCTCCAAAGATAATTAGCCATGAGCTTACTACTTGGGTTAAGAAAATTACTGATTCAAAGCGTGCTGGTCACGCTGGAACGCTTGATCCACAGGTAAGCGGTGTTTTGCCAATTGCATTAGGTAAGGCAACAAAATTACTTACATATATTGCGCCAAAGGATAAAATTTATGTTGGAATAATAAAATTCAAGCGCATTTTGAATCGAGAAGAAATAGAAAAACTATTCCAAAAATTTACGGGTGAGATTGAGCAAACCCCTCCAAAACAAAGCGCTGTACGCAAGGTTAAGCGTAAGAGAAAGGTTTACTATATAAAATTTTTAGAGCAGAGTAAAGAAAATCCAAGACTAGTTTTATTCGAGACTAAAGTTGATGCTGGCACTTACATCAGAGTATTGTGCGAGCAGATAGGCAAGCTTTGTGGTGGCGCGCGCATGGAAGAGCTGCGCAGGATTGCAGTTGGTGAGATTACAGAGCAACAAGCATTTACTATTTATGATTTAATAGATGCAATTTGGCTCTGGAAGAATAAGAATGATACTTCTAAATTGGAAAAAATGTTGCACAAGCCAGAAGAATTTATTAGTTATCCAAAAGTCTTTATAAAAGAAAGCGCAATAAACTCAATTGCATCTGGTGCGCAGATAATGTATCCCGCTGTTAAGTCTTTGGAAAATGTAAAAAAAGATGGATTGGTTTCGATTTATTCTGAAAATGGAAAGTTTGTTGGCGTAGGACGAGCTTCAGTAAGCAGCGAAGATTTTAAGGACTTGGAAACTGGGTTGGTTGTGAAATTGGAAAGGGTTCATATTTAATTATTTACCATAAAACATATACCTTTTTATTAATTCTTAAAGAAGCTCTTATTACATGAATTATAAATTCGCAATTATTTTCTCATTTTTAATCCTTCTATTCGGGTGTGCTAGTAATACTCCTGATAAACAAAATGGAGCGCCAGTTGCGAATCCTCCTGCTAATCCACAAGATAGCGGAACACCTGATACAAACCCGCCTATAACCCCTCCAGTATCTCCAGAACCTAAAATAACAAAATGGGAACCGCCACAAGAAACCGAAACTCCTGAAATTGAAGTTCCACCTGCTCCTAAATTCATTGATACGGTCTATGCATTTGATCTAGATAGAAATTCAAAACCACTTGGTCGTGCCTTAGTTTCAGGAAAAACATACGAATTAATCGCGGAGAATAAAGATCCATTCAAGGATTATGTTCGTTTTACTGTTCTAGTTGACGGTGTAGAAGTTGATTCAGTAGAAGCAAGATGCCCAGAATCATGTGCTAATGAAAAAATGTATTCAGTGCCGCTTACAGTTTCAGAAGGTGAGTATACAGAAATCATAGTACAAGTAGAAGATGGCAGTGGTGCAAAAGGCAACAGCGTTTCATATCGTTATGCTAAATCAGTTTCAGAAGCAGAATATATGGCTGAGACTTGCACTGTTGACGCAACTGTCACGCAATATCCAAGTGTATCAAAAAGCGGCCCAGAATTTGTTTCTTATGGCGGAACCATTACAGAAGGTTGGCCAGAAGGAACAGGAATAACTCCTTATAATATATCTACTGATTACTCGGATATATGCGCATATATTCATTCTAACGGAATTCGTACTAGTGGAGGTAGATTTTTCGCTGCAACACGGTGGGAGTATAAATATGCATACGACCAAGATGTTACTCCAGTACCCGATCGAGTTGCATGCACGTGTAAGTGTACATCTGCACCCACAAACATAGATATTGGGGTTACTACTTCAGTAGAGTTTCCAAACTGGCTTGGTTACGATAGCGCCAACCAATGTCAAAAAGATCATTGGGATGAGTTTATGATCAATCTTAAAACCCATGAAGAAGGTCATGTTCTTATTTGTAATGATGGGGTTAATATAATTAAGCAGATAGTAGATAGTCCTTCGTTTACTGCAGAGGCAGCCACATGTCAAGCAGCATGCGATGAAGCAGTACAAAAAACAGATGCAGAATTCGAAAGAAGATTTGACGAAGGTCAAAAAGAAGTATCGAAAAAACAAAAAGATTATGACCGTAATACAGAACACGGGAAGACGCAAGGCGCAGTATTAGATTGTGCTGCGTGTTGATGTATTTTAATTCTTATTTATCTAATTAACTTTATGGATTCACAAACTGCCAGCGCTAATCGTATACCAATTACTATTATTACTGGATATTTAGGCTCAGGCAAAACCACATTGCTAAAGCACATTCTTGAAAAATCAAACAAAAAATTAGCAATTATAATGAACGAATTCGGTGAAATCGCAGTTGATGCAAAAATAATCGAAGGAAAGAATGTGAAAATGGCTGAACTGGCAGGTGGATGTGTTTGTTGCTCAATGACTGGTGAGTTTGAGGCAGCTATTCGTGAAGTGCTTGAAAAGGCAAATCCAGAATGGGTTATATTAGAAACAACTGGTGTAGCTGAGCCAACAGCTATTGCTTTTGATATAGGGCAAAGCATGCCTGAGATTCGTTTGGATGCAGTAGTTACAATAGTTGATTGCGATGCAATGTTTCGTTTTCCTAGTTTGGGCCATACTGGCAGAGAGCAAATTGAAATGGCAGATATCATAATCCTAAATAAGATAGATCTTGTTGATGAAAACCAGGTAGCTAAAGTTGAGGACAGACTAAGAGAATTAAATCCCCGCACAATAATTATAAAAGCACTCCGTTCAAAGGTTCCGCCAACATTTTTATTTGGTTTAAATAAAGAGCATAAAGTAGAAAAACATAAGGTCCATGAAATTGAAAGTGAAGTGTTTGTTTTTGAAAGCGACAAAACTTTTGATAAGGAGAAATTTACTGAGTTTGCAAATAACCTGCCAAAGGAAATTTACAGAAGCAAAGGATTTATTCGCTGCGAAAATAAAGAAGGATACCTATTCAATTTTGTCGCAGGTCGTTTCGATTTTGAGCCATTTGAAGCTGACAAAACAGAGCTTGTGTTCATAGGGAAGGATATTTTAAAGTTGGAAAAGAAAATAAAAGAAAAATTAGATGGATGTGCTACTTAGGTTGAGGGCAAAACTGTGTTGCACCCATTGGTAGAGCAGCGTGTTCTGACATGAATATCTCCATTGTTGCTGTTGACCCAGGTCTGCAATCTACGACTGCCTTTAATCCACCATTTTCATCAACCTCGAGTCTTAATGGCATTGAAAAGTACCCTGCTTTTTCAAATACAAATTCTGTATTAACGTTGATCTTTCTATCCAATGTAACCCTTTGGCCGTTTATATCCAACACAATCTCATTGTCCCTTTCTTCAACTACAGTTGCATTTGCATATTCGCCATTTGGAATATTTACAGTAATTAGAAACTCTCCCAATTGTTGTATCCCTAATTTTCCCAGGACAACTCTGATGCCTTCAAGGGCTTTTGAAATCTTATCTGCTTCTTCTCTGGAAATTTCAGAATAGTCCACTAATTCTGGTTTGCAGGACGCATTAAACAATGCTTCTACTTCATTCAGTGGAAGTGTTCTATCTTTAATTTTGAATGTAACTGATAAAATATTTATTGCAGGCAATGGTGCTGATACTGAAACTAAAATATTAACACCTATATTCTCATCGGTTACGTTGGTTACTTGTATCCCAGTCATACTTCTAAATGTTCCACCAAACCAAGTAATATCTCCGACCGATAATCTAGTGGATGAATGTCTTCTGCAATCAGTACCAAATTGGTCTGTTCTTCTAGGGTTAGTACTCTTTGGTCCTAGGATCGCAGGTGCCATTGTCCAGCCATTTATTCTTTCATCTTCTCTTGGTGCACCAGTGCATCCAGCTAAACCAGCAACAAGAACAGCGCTCGCAGCAGTATTAAAACGTCTAGCTTTATTATCTCTAACAGAATTGGAATTTACTACGCAAGAATAGTTTAATCTCATCCAACCACCTATTTATTACTATTATAACCTCATATTAAAAAATGTATGTACTTTATATTTGTAATCTTATTACTCTAGTTGTAATACTAAGATGTGATTAAATGGCATATAAATTCTACGATGATGTTGCAATAGCAGATGTTGCATACGAAGCAACCGGCAAAACGCTTGCTGAAATGATGGAAAGCGCAGGACTAGCTCTCACAAATACAATGGTCAAAGATATTAAAGCTGTAAAAACCCCGGAAGAAGTAGTATTTGAACTAAAAGCAGATAAAGCAGATAAATTATTGCATGAATTCTTACAGGAATTAATATTCTATAAAGATAAGGATCTTGTGCTTCTGACAAAATTTAAAATAAGAATAACCTCACTCGCGACTGGTTATCGCGCGCAGATTCGAGCGCGTGGCGATAAAATCAATATGAAAAAGCAGGAGTTGCTCGTAGACGTAAAGGCAGTTAGCTGGCACATGTTCAAGGTAGAACAAACAAGAGACGGCTGGCGAGCTTTTGTAATTTTGGATGTTTGATTTACTATACCGTTGTAGAGCGGTAACAGTGATATATACTAATTATTAGTAACTAGCATTATGGATTCTGCTACCTACTCAGCACTAAATAAAGCCTGGAAAGCCACCACAAAGGTCCTTTTCGGAACAGAGCTGGGCGAACTAAAATACTATGAAGAATGGCTAATGGATGATCTTCCAAAAATTGGGAAAAGAACGTCTCTTTCTGGCAAGGAAATAATACTTGCAAATGACAGTTATTCAGAAAACTCAAGATTCATTTCTTCTGAAGAGGCTAAAGAAAAATTATTTGAACCATTGTCAATTGATGAAATAAAAGATATTGATTCTATTCTTGGGGGATTATCAGAAAGATGGGAATACGCTGGCAACAAAATACTTGGTAATTCGAGTTTTGTTGAATCATCGGACATGGTATTTGATTCTCAAAACATCCTCTCTTCATCAAACATCCAGCAATGTAGCAATTTGTTTGGATCCTCCCTTTCAAGATTAGGTACCAAGTATGGTTTTGGTTGCATCTTTTTTGGGATGGCTGAGTTCGTAATCAAGTCCCATGTAAATTACAATGTAAAAAGAGTATTTGGGAGTTATTTCATAGTTGACAGCTCTGATGTGTACCTGTCAAATCACTGCATTGGTTGCAACGAGGTATTTTTTTCATTCTTTCAAAGAGCCAAGCAATACTGCATTGGAAACCTTCAATTACCCAAAGATAAATATTTTGGTCTAAAGAAAAAACTTGTAGGTGAAATTGTAGAAGAACTAAAAAAGTCCAAAAGTTTTCCCTCTCTTTTCAGCCTGGTTCCAAATAAAAAACCTGAATCATCTATAAATATAAGAAATCAAGTAATGAAAGAGGATAAAAGCCAAATCGAAAAGGCATTTTCTTCAACATTTAAAATCATCTTTAAAAAAGAACCAGAAGATATAGACAATTACGAAAAAATGCTTACAAAGCACGGAATGAAGATTTATACAATAAAGTCTCCTTTTGGAAACAAAACATACAGTGTTGAATATCCTGAGTTTTCATTTCTTTCTAAATTTCCTAAAAACCGTCTTGTATCGCAAGAAGAAGGATTAAAACTTGGAGCGCAAACCCTTAATGAATCTGAAATAGGTTCTATTAAGAAAATAGTTGACAATCTTGATAAGATAGGTTACTTTACAGTTGAATTGTTTAGCGGTAATAATGAGAATTTTATTGACTCGCCTTTGGTTTTCTATGCTTCAAATCTCTATAAAACATACGATACTACTCGTGGTAAATATACTGGCATCACTTGCCAGGCTTTAGATTCAAGTTATATTTTTGGGGGCAATAGATTAGTAAATTCAGAATTTTGTATAAATAGTTATAATTCCATGTATCTTAACCGATGTTTTGAAGTTGACACATCAAGAAAATGCTCTGACTGCCTGTTTTGCCACAACTGTGAAGGCCTGGCCGAATGTATGTTCTGTTTTAATCTAAAATCTAAGAGGTATGCTATTGGAAATTCCTTATTAGAAAAGGACAAGTATACCAAAATTAAGGATTCTCTAATGGAGCAAATGGCTGATGAGATTATCAAAACTAAGAATCTTTCAATTGATATTTTCAATATAGGTGAAAAGAGGTCAAAACTATGGTACTCACAACTTATGATATCTTGAATGGTGCGTGGAAGGCAACTTCAAAAATACTGTTTGGCGAAGAGCTAGGAGAACTTAGGGAATTTGATAGCTATTTTAGAAATGCAGCCATAGGCAAAACTGCAACATCTTTATTCTCAGGCCTGCCAGTATGGGTTGCATCAGAGCAATATTCAGATAAGGCCAAATTCTTTGACTATAGTAATGAACTTGATCAATATAATCGATTAATCTCTCAATCTATAGATATAAATAACATAAAAGATATCGATTCTATAATTCAATCGATTGGTGAGAAGTTCGTATACGCTGGCAATAAAATACTTGGTAATTCAAAAAATATCGAGAATTCAGATGCAGTAGTTGATAGTACTGCTGTACTTAACTCATCGATAGTAGAAAAGAGCAAGTATGTAGCTTACGGTTACCTTGTTCGAGAATCTGAAAACTATTTTGCTTCTATGTCTAGTGGTCAGTCTTCTCATATAGTTCGTTGTTTCTATAACAATACTCTGAGGAGGTGTTTTGAGGTTTCTACTTCCATTGGTTCTTCTGACTGTTACTTTTCTTATAATTTACTCAACTGTACCGACTGCATTTTTACATTTAATTCTCGAGCAAAAAGATATACAATTGCCAATACTCAACTTACAAAGGATAACTATTCAAAGTTAAAAACAAAATTGATTGCGGAAGTGGCAGATGAACTTAAAAGAAAAAAGAAATTTGATTTTTCCATTATTGAAATTATGAATAGAGCGTGATAATATGATAGAAATGGAAAAGGCATTTAGGGAAACAACCAAACTTCTATTAGGCGGAGAGCTTAGTCATATTGATAGTTATGCAGATTGGCTCGGAAGGAGCGTACCATTACCAACTTTGGCAGAATCAGTATTAAGTGGCAAGGATGTATGGATGCCACCACCACTTAATTATCTAAATACTGCTTTTAACAAATCAAAAGTTATTTCTATGGATGAAATGAATAGTCTAAATGCCTCTAAATTCACAGTAAAAGATATAGAAAACACATCGCTGGATAAACTTATTACAAGATTTATAAAACCAATTGCCTATTTTTGTGGTAATTTCAGGTACCAAAATTATGAAAATTTTGAGAAGGTAAGCGGCGGAGGCGGAGGTCGAAATGTTTATATGGCGGAAGACGCTTATCTTGGCGTAAAGAATATTGCTTTCTCTAACTACACACTTTTCTGCGAAAATATGTTTGGTTGTTATGGTACTACTCATTCTCAGTTCAATATCCATGTTTATCGCTCAGTTGCACTTTCACGATGTTTTGAAGTTGATAGTAGTTCTAACTGCAGAGACCTTTTATTCTGTCATAATTGCGAAAATGTAAACGATAGCATGTTCTGTTTTAATGCAAAAAATCTTAGGCACGCAATAGGTAATATCCAGCTGCGGCCAGACCAATATAGATTAATCAAATCAAAAATTCTAGAAGAAATTGTAAAAGAGCTTAACGAAACTAAAAGTTTGCAATATGATATATTCAACATAGGTGATCGTGATGGATAAGATAGCATACGAGCAGCTAAATCGTGCATGGAAGAGCACTTGTAAAGTGCTTACAGGTGAAGAAGTTGGTGATTTACTAGATTTTCGTGATTATCTGAAGAAATATACAGATCCAATAGAGACAAGAAAGTCCAAAATTTCAGGAGAAGATGTTACTATATCTTCAAATAAAGTTCCTAAATCAGCTTCTGTTATCGGTTATTCAGAATTAAAAGAGTATGAAGATAGGATATCAAAACTGCCCCTAGACATAAATAAAATAAAAGATATAGACTCAATATTAGAATCAGTAAAAGAAAGAGCATATTACTCAGGCAATGTAGTTCTTGGTAATTCTAATCATGTTTATCTCTCTCATCGTTGCATAAATACTCATTATGCTCTTGGATGTCAGGATGTTTATGATGGGAAATATGTAGCATTTACAACTTCTATACGCAATCCACAATATGCTTTTGGCTGTTGTTGGGGTGGCGACATACAGTTTTGCATAAAGATTCTTGACCCTTATAAGATTACAAGGTCAATGGAGTTATTTCACTGCAATGTTGCAACTGATTGTTATTACTCTGCTAGTTTGGAAGATTGTACTAATTGTATATTCTCATTTAATCAGAGGAGCAAAAATTACATGATAGGTAATATCCAACTAACTAAAGACAAATATTCTGAAATAAAGAAAAAACTTGTTAGCGAAATTGCAGTTTATATGAAAAAAAACAAGGCAGCGCCTTCAATAATTGAAATTATTCGTGGTGATCAAGATGGATGAATTTGAGAAGAGTTTCCAGACGATAAGCTCTGTGGTTTTAGGAAAGAAACTAAGTGGTTATCGTGATTATGAGAATTGGTTGTCTAGATCTGTATTAAGTCAAGAGAAGACAAAGTCATGCATGAGCGGTGAGGATATCTATCTTCCGCCGTTTAGCTTTTATACAGCACTCAAGTCGAAATTGGTTACAATAAATGAGGCTTATGATGCTGTTGGAAAAAAACAAATAAATGAAAAAGATTTAAATTCATTATCTTTTTCCAATGCTTCGAATGTTTTACGTGATATTTCCATTACCACTATGGATACGCAGTATGGAACTAATACTAATGTTGCAGAATCGTCTCTATATTATGATTCCCATACATGCCTAAGAGGAATAGGTCTGAATAAATCCAAATGCGACTTATACTGTTTTTGGCCAAGGTATTCAGAATACTCTTTAGGCTGTTATTATCTGTTCTCATCCCAATTCTGTATAAAATGCTACAATTCAGAGAATCTTACCCGTTGCTTTGAAATGAGTGATTGTAACAATTGTTCAGATTCAATGTTCTGCCATAACTCTGAGAATCTGAAAAACTGCATGTTTTGCTTCAATACTAAGTCAAAACAATATGCAATATGCAATGTTGAAGTAGGAAGAGAGAAATATATGGAAATAAAAAAGAAAATACTTGACGAAATCATAAACAAACTAGAAAAAGACAAAAAATTAGATCTTAATATATTCAATCTTTCTTCTTTTTAGATTTTTTCTCTTTTTTTTCATTTTCTTCTGATTTTTCTCCATTTTTTTGATTTTTATCATCTACTTTATCTTCTTTTTCTTGTATCTCATCATTGGATCTTGCCTCATTTATTCGTTGAGCCATCTTGGCCTTTTGAAGCCCATATATCGCTTCAGGTGTTTCTTGTAATAGCAACTTATACTCTGCCATTGGCTCAGGTAAATCTGGCCTTTTAGGTTTTTCCTCTTGCACATCCTCAGCTTTTTTTTCATTAACTTCAGCCCCAAATTCTTCCTGCTCTTCAATTTTTCCACTATATTGCAATTTTCTCATTTCGTAAGCTGTTTCTTCTCCTTCTTCCTTTGATGTACTGTTCATCTCCTGTTTCTTCAAATATTCTGCGTTTTGAGGTTGTGTTGGTTGATAGATATTTCCTTCCCTAAGCCCCCATCTCTTTGCATCAACAATTTTTAGCTTCATGGGAAGCATATATTTTACTCCATCAAATAGTCTAACAATGCATTCTCTCTGATGTAATCTCACAAACATCTCTTTCTTGGATTCTTCTAATTCAGTAGTAGCTCTAGATTTCTTGAAATACTCTTCTACTTTTATTTCCATTATAGAACTCAGCATAGTAGCATCTTGCCTGTTAATTTTAAATGCAATAATGTTTCTAGTATTGGATAATATAGAGTCCAGAACATCCTTACTTAGCTGTCCAAGATACTGACAGGACAAATAAGCAAATAAGTTAAATTTCCTAGTTTCAGAAAGTATGTCTCTAGTTACTTTTGTTTCCACTCTTGGAAATTCATCAATAACCATGACTGTAGGTTTATCCTGTAATTTTCCGGTGATTGCAAGGATGTACATCTGATTTATTACTGCTCCTGCAAGAAAACTTATCATTCTCCTTCCAAAGAATTTAGGATCAAAGGCAACTACTGTTATTCTATTGTTTTTTAATGCATCTAACAGTGACTCCCTTTTCTTTTCTTTACCTAGATAAAGCTGGTACTCACCTATAAAGTTCAGTATGGGCAATATTGCAGTATTAAAATGATGAATGTGAATGTCATTATATTCCTCATCAAAAAATCTTTTCACTTCATCATTGTCACATTTGCTTACAAATTCAGCTTTAGCTGAAGAATCAGTTAGAAGCAAGCTTATATTGTTTAATTCTAATTTCCCAATGGAAGTTAGAAGGTGTACTGCATAGAATAACACCCTTTCAGAGTATTTATTCTCCTGGCCTATTGATGATGACATAAGTTGTGAAACTAATTGAGTCAACATAGGTGATTTATCTTTTCCAACATCCAATGGCTCTATATAATTATCAATAAAATTAACAACTTTGGCATGTGGCATCAGGTTTATGAATTCTCCATGTGGGTCAACTATTATTATCCGTGCTTTAGAACCGTACTTTGCTTCTAATGCTCTTAGTAAAACGAATAACCCTTTGCTTTTTCCTGACCCAGATGTGCCAGCTATGAGTGTATGCTGAAGCGGATCATAATTATCTACACCTAAGCTCATCCCCGTCTCTTCAAAAACAGGATAGTTTGATTTAGTGTGCATTATCTTTGGCAATGGTTCTAGTAGTTCTATATATATCGAAGGATTTTTTTCCAGATTAATAACCAGAAACTTATCTGGATTGAATATTATTACCTTTCCTTTATGGCCATTGACATCTATTGCAGTTCCTGTTGCAATAAATCCTCCTGTTATTTTACTTATGTTTATTGCCAATTCTTCAATGTTTTCTTTGAGTATGAAATCTAGGAGATTATGTCTCCCCCCACTTATCATATAAAATCTTGGAAATGGCAGATATGAACCCTCTGAAGAGGACAAGAGACTTGGTTCGCACATTCTGAAAGGAAATATAAGGGATGAGATATTTTGAAGTCCTTGTTTTTCTTTAACAAAAAATTTTACTGTATTGTTATTTCTTTTTACTATGAGTTGAAAGGCATGTGGGGCCCATAAGTCAGAAAATGAGATAAACCCAAAAAGCGGAAACTTTGATCTGACTATGACATTGAAGAAATTTCTTGTCTCGTTAGCATCTACTTTTTCAGAATATAAATTAAGCTCTCTAACTTCCATGTTTATCAGTAAAGATTATACGATTTTTGGGTATATATGATTACTACCGTTTTGGAGCGGCAGTGCAAAATCGTCAGTTGCCGTATTATATACATAAAATACCCCAAAAACAAACATTTAAAAGCCTTAAATGAGTATTAAACATGATAATATGCCAGTTTTAACTAGTGGTAAAACTACAATGTATAGAAGTATTGAACTAAGTGGGAGATATGGCGCCAGCGTATATCTTAAGGATGAGAGTAAAAACCCATTTGGCACCTTTAAGGATAGACGATGCGCTGCGCTTCTAGAAAGAAGTGCAGATAGGCAAGAACTAGTTTTCGTTCAGATTACTGCAGGAAATTCTGGTTATAGTCTTGGCATGCTTGCTAGAGAGGAAGAAAGGAGGACAGGCCGCAGCATAAAAGTAGTTAATATCGTTCCAAAAGAAGTACCTAGAGCAATAAAAGATAAATTGAGAACATGTTCATTAGTTTATGAAATGGATTTAACTAGAAAAATAATAAGTCATGATGAGATGATAGAAATTGCAAGACAATTGACTAGTTATTCTGGCCCAGAACAAAACATTCTTATGGTAGAAGATTTTGGTTTTGTTAATGGATATCGAAAGATAGTTGATGAAATTGCTGAGTCAGGTGTAATACCAAACTATATCTTTTGCCCTGTTGGAGAGGGCGAATTAGCTACGGAACTCGCCTTCAGAGCATCTGAGGTATGGCCAGGTCAACCTCCGAAGATCATAGGAGTTACAGTATCTTCAAACGCCATACTTGGTAAAGAAGATTTTATTCAAAGACTTGCCAGGAGTATTGCTGATAAACTGGTCAATAGCTATTCTAAATTCAAGGGCTTTGTCAGAAGATTTGTTGAAGAAGGAAAAATAGAATTATTAACAGTTAGCGAAGGAGAGATAGAAAGAGAGTACGGATACCTTAATCGAATAGGGCTTTCATGTGAGCCGTCTGCAGCTGCAGCATTTGCCGGAGCTATTAAGTATGGTATAAAGCAGGACGATATTGTTGTTATTGTCAATACAGGCAAAGGCGTTTATGATCAGGATGCAGTGGATCGAGTTTGGACAAGAAAGACTAAGAGATTTCTAAAAAATGTAGGGATGGTTCTTGGCGGTGCGGTTTTAGCAGTTTCATTAATTGCAAGCGCTATTATGTTTAAGAATTATGAGCATAAGATATGGCGACACAATCTAGAACAAGAGGTGTTATTATATTTCAATGAAGATCGAGATGGTTGGCTTAAGGAAGATGAAGCCTTGAAGGTATGTACGGTTGTTCCAAATAAGAAATGCGAAGCAGGTATTCATCCATTAGTCTATGGTGTTTCTAGTTTTTCTGATAAAGAGCTTGCATTTGTTGCATCTTATGAAAGACTGAACAAACATAGTGGCGTAGCAGAAAGAGAAACACAGAGAACTATTCTGGAAGAGTGGAGAGTTGGGGCGTTTGATGAATTTTTACATGGGAATGCGCCATGGGTTTTAAGAGCAGATCGCGCTATTCGTCTTGCATTAACTCCAAGCGAAACTCCAATATGTGGTCCTGACGCAACATTTAGATTAAAATTTGGTTTGTCAGATAAAGGTTGCCCAAGTAAATAATTTTTGCAAATGCAGTAGCAAATATTCTAAAACATTTACATTAATCTAATTATATGAAAAAACCTCCTGCTAAAAGGCGCCAAGCGCAAGTGGCTGCGGAGTATTTGGTAATAACCGCAGTTGTTCTGATAATCGTACTTATTGTTGTTTATGTAGTTGGTGGATTTAATGTGGTTGGACCAGAACAAAGAGAAAAGCTTGGCCAGGCTGCATGGTCTGGTGCGCAGCCCATAGGCGTTAGCGGTATAGTTTGGCAAGGATCTTCAATGTCATTCTATGTTCGAAACAACGGTTTGGAAAGACTAAGAATTACATTTATGAGATTTAGTCCTTATGCTGCAGCTAATATGAATATAACGCTTAATTCGCAGGAGGAAAGAAGAATAAGCTTTGGGGTCTGGCCCTCTTGTTCAGGCACTGGGAATGTTTTTGAGTTTAAGGATTTTAGATTTGTTTATGAAAAAGGTACTATTTCAAATATAACACAAAGAGTCAACGTGCCTTATGTTGGGAGATGCAAATAACTATCTTATAATCCTTAGAATATCACTCAAAATCGGCAATAACTTGCGCTCAGCTTTTCTAAGCAGTTCAGCGTATGTGCTTTCGCTAATTCCAAGCTTTGCAGCAAGCTCTTCTATGCTAATCTTCTTTGGTTCTTCATAATAACCATACCTGCAAGCAAGATCGAAAACTTCCATCTGTCTGTCAGTAAGCAGTTCGCTTGCGAATTTTAATTTGGTGAATCCGCTTGTTCTGAAAGCGTCTAAAGAAGTAGCTGTGTTTGGATCAATATAACGTTTGGATTTTATCTTTATCTGGTATCCATGTTCGCTTACCCTGTCAATAAATTGTTTTAGGCTTTTATAATTTGGTGCAAGCATTGTTACATAATCAGCACCAGCCTCTGTCCAAGTCGGTTCTATCCACATGGTTCCTGTCTTTGCTAAGTATGGCGCAGTGGCAATATTTTTATTTTGTCTGAATGTTATGAATGATTTTTTCTGGCCTAGATTTATTACTTTAACTTCTTTGACATCCCGGTGCTCTTTTAGATGCTTAACAATTTTTTTCAATTGTTCAGTTTCAATCTCAAATAGATTGGTAACTGTTTTTGCGTCGCTAGCGGTTGTTGCAACCCATTTCATTTTAATATCTTTTAGCTTGTCGCATACTTCTATGCTTGTGCAGTGGTGGACCTGTTCTAGTTCTACAATAAGCGGTTGTGGTTTTTCTGGCATAAAACTAAATAACATACTAAATTTAAATAATTTCTGAATAACATTATATTATGAAAATCTACTTTCTCGGCACTAACGGCTGGCATGATACTGAAACAGGCGAAACACCATGTATTCTAATTGATGCAAAAGAAGCATATATCGTACTGGATGCAGGCAATGCACTGCGGAAAATAGATCTTCATATCAGTGATACCAAGAAGCCAATTTATCTATTTCTTAGCCACTTTCACCTAGACCATACTAATGGTTTACATGTTCTGTTAAAGTTCAAATTCCCGCAAGGAATGACGCTTTTCGGCCAACCTGGAACAGAAAAAATAATGAAAACATTTCTTGCTAAGCCGTTTACAGCACCTGCTGAATTAGTTAATAAGAAAATGCCATTTGCAATTGAGGATTTAAAGGAGGGTAAGAACAAGATCGGTAATCTAGAAATAGAAACTGCCTATCTAGTCCATGCAGACCCCTGCTTTGGCTATTCATTTATTCTTGAAGGAAAAAAGATCACTTATTGCACTGATACCGGCGTATGTGAAGGCATGGACACGCTTGCAAAAAATGTCGATTTACTAATTACAGAATGCGCGTGGAAAGAGCGTAATCAATACAAATCATGGCCACATTTAGCGCCAGAGGATGCTGCTGAAACAGCAAAAAAAGCAAATGCAAAACGTTTAATATTAACGCATTTTGATGCTTATAATTATCAAACATTAGAAGATAGGAAGGCTGCAGAACAAAGGGCAAAAAAGATTTTTCCAAATACTACTGCTGCAAAGGATAATTTTCAGATCGAAATCTAATTGGCGTGTCATATGGGAGAACTAATTACAGTTCATTATGGAGAGCTAGCGCTCAAAGGGACTAATCGTAGCGAGTTCGAAAACATATTAATTAATAATATAAAAAAAGCGCTTAGTGGAGAGAGCTATGAAAAAATAGAGAAAAGGCAATTAAGAATTTTGATTCACTTAAATACACAGTCAAATGTCGATATTATAATAAAAAAGCTAAAAACTATTTTTGGAATAAAATGGTTTTCTTACGCGATTTCATGCAAACCAGACATAACTGAGATAAAAGATACTGTTCTGCAGCATATACAAAATGATGGTAAGACAATAAAGGTTCAAACCAATCGTGCTGATAAAAGTTTTCCCTCAACATCTATGGAAATTAATAAGCTAGTTGGCCAAGTGCTTTACGAAAATAAATTTAAAATAGACGTAAAAAATCCAGAAGTAAGGATAAGCATAGAAATCCTCAAAGAACGTGCGAATATATTTTTTGATAAGATAGCTGGTTTAGGTGGTTTACCAGTTGGAAGCAGCGGTCGTGTCTTATGTTTGCTTTCTGGTGGTATAGATTCACCAGTGGCAGCATGGCTTATGATGAAACGGGGTTGCACTGTTGATTATCTACATGTTCACCCTTTTGCCAGCAGCGAAGAAGTAAAAAACTCGAAGATATCAGAACTAATAAAGAAATTAAACGAATTTTCGCAACAAAGCTCAAAACTTTTTATTCTTCCATATCATGAGCTTTATAAAAAGACATTTGAAATTGGAAATCGGAATGAACTAGTTGTTTTTAGAAGATTTGTTCTTAGTATAGCGAATATAATTGCCAAAGAGCACGGTTACCTTGGGATTGTTACAGGTGATAATCTAGCACAAGTAGCATCCCAAACCTTACAGAACCTATCAACTACAAATGAGGTTAGCACATTGCCAGTTTATCGCCCAGTGTTAACCTATGATAAAGAAGAGATTATTGACATTGCAAAAAAAATAGAAACTTATGAAATATCAATAAAATCATATCGTGATTGCTGCTCTTTAGTTGCGGCAAAGCATCCTGCTACCAAAGTAAAATTGGAAGATGCTAAAGAAATAGAAGAAAAAATAGAAATAAATAAAATAATAGAAAAAACAATGGAAAAAGAAGAAATTATTAATATTTAGCCGTTTCAATCTTCCTTTTATCAGTTTTTTTGTCAGATCCTACCATTATTGCAACTGGCTTTTTGGTACTAGCTCTATTATATAGCATTCCATGCCACTCTATAACTCCAAAGTTTTTGTCTAAAAGTGCAACAACGTCCTTGTAACTAAAGTCTTTGCAAGAGTAGAGATCAAAATATATCTCGTTGTTTTCTCCGTTACCCATTTCGTCACGGAAAAAATGCAGCGAACAATGTGATGTAGTTATCATCTGTACAAAACTCTGTCCCGGAAAATCTAAGTCAACTGCATCTGACCAATTAAGCGGTCCCAAAGGTTTCATTTTTGTGATTTTCATTAATTCACTCACAAATTGTTGAGCTCTTTCCTTTGGTAGCTCCAAAAAATTTCGGTTCACACGCGCGTTGACAGTTAAATGCATGTGTGTTAATTCTTTCATCTAGCGTCTTATCCTCCACATATCTGATTCTTTCCCAAAAAGAATCAAATTTATTGTTACATATTTTCTAAAAACAAAATATATTTAAATCTATGTCCAAAAATCCGTCAGAAAAAGAATTTTTGGCTATTTTGGAATTTCTTTAACACAAAAATAGAAAATATTTTGAAAAAATTAAAAAGAAGAGGATAGTCCTGCGGTTGAAGCAGTTCTTCCGCTTCTCTCTCTTAGTATGTAGGGTGTAAGAAATTGAGTTGCTTCTATTCCGTTTTCTGTCATTTTTAGTATGCAACAAAGGTCACCGTTAGGATCTTTGACTAATATGTTTCCACTATTAGATAATGAAATACTGATATCTAAGCCAGATAAACCAAGCTCTTCAAGTTTTGCCGTAACATGTGGGTCCATAAGATCATGTTCTGTAAATCCAGCATTGCCCGTTTTTACTACTGGCGTTCTTTTAACTGGTGTATCGAATCTGCGTTCTACAAGTAAATTAAAACTTATCTCTGAGACAGGTCTTCCTGTTCTTATAGATATCAATTCTCCACCAAGTGGAGTCCTACCCGTCCTAAATACTGCTAATCTAACTCTTAAATCTGTCATGTGTGGTTCACCTATCTAATTTTAATCAGTCAATTACATGTAACCTATGTTGGGAAATATTTAAAAATAAGTGTTTCATGTGTTTATTCTCTCACATGAATAAAACTGAAAATTGCTACAAACAGTATTACGAAAAACCCTAGTGGGCAGGTTTTAGCAGGTTCTTCCTTCTTTCCTGATTTTTCCTCTGGTTTGTCAGCTTCTTTCTTATCTTCTGTTTCTTTCGGAGGTATTATCACATCTTTTTTACCTGGTTTACTCTCTAGTCCTTCGCATGAAATAAATCCAAATAATTTCGGATCATTAAGATTAACATTACTAATCTTTACACTATCACCTACGTTGCCTCCAATTGCTTTAACAGAATTTCCATCTTTGCTAATTACAATGTCGCAATGGCTTGGCGCAAAACCAGAAGGTAAATTATTATAATCTATTGTGCAATTTGCACCACGACACTTACAGATAACATCTCCAGATTTTATATTTGCCTTTTCAGAAATTGAATGAGTTTGACATTCGCCAGGATTATTTTTTATTGTTCTAAAGTAATTAATATGTGCACAGTTTGCAGGAAAATCAATTCCGCTCTGTTTCATTACATAAGATATAAAGGCAGCAGACCAAGGGTCTCTTGTTGGGCTATTATTAGGACACCCGCCCGCAGTATTGTAATCTTTAACAACATTAGTCATCTCAGCGTTAGATTCTAGTTTTGTTCCGTTATTCCATCTTGTGTATTCATCAAGCGCATACAGAACATTGATTGGTAAATTGCTTTTTTTATCTATTTCAGTTTTCTCTGTTTTTTCCTCTTCAGCAAGACAATTCTCATAATCTTCTTCACTTTCCTTAACTTCATCAAGGCAGGCATTTATGCAATCCTGATCGACAGTAGTGCTGCTTGGTTGGTTTAGACATTCATAATAAGCGTCTCTATCAGCAGTATCTTCATCAACGCATTGCGTTATGCATGCCTCTTTTTCATACGTAGGATAGCTTTGAAGATGTGAGCATTCTGCATTACAGTTTCTAGGGCCATTATAAGTGCATTTCTTCGAAGTCTCAGAAGTACATTCTACATTGCAGTCTCTTTGTAATGGGGGTTCACATTCTTCTGCATCATCTTTTTCTTCAGCTGGTTTGGTATCTTCGTTTACAGTCTTGGTATTATCGCATGCAGTTGGGTCTGGTTCGCCAGTAATAGGATTTACAGGAACACATCGTCCTTCGCCAATATCTGGTATGACAATGTCCTGGGGGAATACAAAATTAGTTATTAATATTACAAATATTATGAACTTTAGCATGCAGGATACTAATTATTTATATTTTAAATAGCTTGCTTTATCCCTTTACATTCCCAATCGGAATCAGTTTCGTAACTTTTCTTGAAATTCCCGCATTATGCGTTGCATTAATCACATCATCGATATCCTTGTATGCCTTCCCAGCTTCTTCTGCCAAACCAGCGAAACTGACGCTTTTTACGTATATGCCTCGCTTTTCCATATCTTTCTGTAGTTCATCGCCGCGAAACATATTCTTTGCTCTTGTTCTTGACATAGTTCTACCTGCTCCATGTGCAGTACTAAACCATGTTTGCTCGCCTTCCTTTGTTCCAACTAATAAATAGCTTCCAGTTTCCATGCTTCCCCCAATAATTACTGGCTGACCATCTTCCTTATATCTAGGCATAAGATATTCGCTTCCTGGCCCGTAGGCGGCTGTTGCCCCTTTTCTATGCACAATGACCTCGCGCCATGAGCCATCAATTAGATATTTCTCCAAGCTCGCGCGATTATGCGCTACATCGTAAACCTGTTTCATACCTAGTTTTTCTGCATCTACTTTGAATATCTCGCTGAATACTTCTCGCAAACGATGAAGAATTGTTTGTCTGTTTGCAAAACTCATATTTACTCCGCATTTCATAGCTGAAAAATAATCCTGGCCTTCTGGTGAATTAAACGGAGCGCAAGCAAGTTCGCGATCTAATATTTTTATTTTATATTTCGATTCCATTACATTTAAGAAAACATTAAGATAATCAGTTGCAACTTGGTGACCAAAGCCTCTGCTGCCACAGTGAAACATGATGACTATCTGATCTTCAAATATTCCCCATTTTTTTGCTAGTTGTTTATCAATGATATTCTCTGGTCTAACATGCTGAATTTCTAAATAGTGATTTCCACTTCCTAGCGTACCAATCTGATCTTTTCCACGTTCAACTGCTTTGCTACTAACTTTCTTCTCATCTGCACCTTGAAAGCGTCCTCTCAATTCAGTCACTTCTAAATCTTCTTTCCAACCATAACCGTTTGCAACGCACCATTCTGCGCCTTCTTCAACTACTCTTCTGAATGTACTTGCGTCTAGTTTAACAAATCCTTTGCTGCCCACACCAGCCGGTACTCTTTGGAATAAACGATTAACTAGTTCGCGTAGTTTTGGTTGAACATCTTTGAAAGTTAGATTTGTGGTAATTAACCTCATACCACAATTAATATCAAATCCAATCCCACCAGGTGAAATTACCCCTTCATTTGCATCCATTGCTGCTACTCCGCCTATTGGAAAGCCATACCCGGATTTGTCTTTCTTTTGTTTTAGTTAAAAGAAATGTGACCATCGGGCATGCAATAGGCATAATTAACAATGCCTGGCAGTGTAGCAACATTTGTTATCTGATCATAAACCATCAAGTCCATTTGATTTAGAACTGCTTCGCTTGCATAAATTCTTGCCGGTACTTGCATTCCTTGCTTGAAATCTGTTCCGATTTCCCAGATGTAATCTGTTATTTTTTTGAATTCAGGTTTTTTGAAATCTCTTTGTTCGAATCCCATTGTTTTCACCTCCAATTAAGTAGTAATAATCCAATTCTAATCTTATTATTAGAAGAAGAGTATTATATATCATTAGGGCTTACTTTTTTAAACATTATACGCTTTCTAAATTCATGAGATTGTTCGTTTTATTTGCAATCATTATCTTATTATTCGGTTGTGCTTCCACAGGCACTAGTAGCAAAAATGAAACTAAAAACATTATCCAAGAGCGCCCTTCTTTAGGAAAAGCGCCAGATTTTGAGTTGGAAGATCTAAATGGGAAAATAGTTAAGCTTTCTGATTTCCGAGGTCAAAAAGTAATTGTAAACTTTTTCGCAACATGGTGCCCCCCATGCAAAGAAGAAATGCCATTGTTTGAAAGAGTGCATAAGGAAAATCCAGAGATTGTATTTGTAGCAATAAATCTACAAGAGGATGCTGAAACAGTTCGAAATTTCATAAAAGGAATGAACATTACTTATATAATTCTACTTGATCCAGAATCAAAAGCAAAGCGCGATTATAAATTAATTACTCAGCCGCAAACATATTTTATAGATGATGCTGGAAATCTGGTTGATAAAAAAGTTGGTGTTTATACAGAAGAAGAGTTTATAGATAAATTTGAAGCATTTAGAATTAAAAATATTGCAGCAGTTGGAACAAAAGAACCCAAGGAAGATGAGATAAAAGAAAAAGACGGAGTAAAGTATATAGTTGATCCAGACACAATAACAACAGTCTTGAATAAAGACGCTATTCCAAGTTTAACAAATCCAAATTTTGAAACTATCAGCGAAGCTGATGGGTGGTTAAACACTGATGATGTAGGTGTTGGAGTTTCTCGAAATGGTGTTACTAGGTTTTATCCATTCAGAATAATGTCAAGGCACGAAATAGTTAATGATTTCTTTGGGAATGAACCAGTAATTGTTACTTATTGTCCGCTTTGCCGAACTGCGATAGTATTTAATAGCCAAGTTGACGGGCAGGTTTTGGAATTTGGCGTAAGCGGTAAGTTATACAATAGTGAAGTAGTGATGTATGATAGAAAAACCAATTCTTATTGGTTGCAAACACCAGGTAAGGCAGTTGTTGGCGAGCTAACAGGCAAAATAATGAAACGTTTGCCAAGTGATGTTTCTACGTATGGTGATTGGAAAGCGAGTTACCCAAATACGCAAGTTTTATCCAAAAATACTGGGCACTACTCAATATATCGTGGAGACCCTTATGCAGGTTATGAAAGTAGTAGTTCTGTATGGTATCCTGTTCAAGCTGAAAACGATGTACTTGGTAGTAAAGAGTTAGTTTTAGGGATAAGATTAGATGGAAAAGCAAAGGCATATGTTGTTAAGAAAATAAAAGAAGAAAAATTAGTTAATGATAATGTTGGTGGCAAGGCAGTTTTAGTTTTATATGATTCTAATCTAAAATCTGGCAAAATATTTTCGCGTGAGCTTGATGATAAAACGCTAGAATTTAAAGTTGAGAATGAAAAAATAACGGATTCAAATGGCAATGTGATTAATTATAATGGAGAGGTTATAGAAGGCCCAGATAAAGGAAAGCACTTAGAAAATCTTGCAGGTATTGAGCATTTCTGGTTTTCCTGGTATGCGTTTTATCCTGATACTGAGCTTTATAAATAATAATCACGATATAAATTTATGTTCGAATTCTTATTTGCTGCATTAGCATTAGGTATTAAGCATAGCTTTGATGCTGATCATTTAGTTGGAGTGTCAAACATACTAACTAAATCCCGCTCACTACTACAAACAATAAAAATGTCTTTTAGCTGGGCGATTGGCCATATGTTAACCGCAATCTTGATTACGATCTTGCTTTTTACATTTCGGGATTCAATCCTTCCATTTGTTTTGGATAAATTCGAATTATTAGTTGCAATTATGTTGATCGCGTTAGGCGCAATCAGTTTATATCAGGCTAGATTTTTTCATGCACATAAACATAAACACGGGAATAGTGCACATGAGCATGTACACATTCATTTAAAAAATAATGAAAGCGATCACGTGCATAAACATATGTTTGGTGTTGGTATTGTGCACGGATTAGCGAGCAATGATGAGTTGCTACTGTTGCTTACAATATCGCTTGGCTTATCTAGTTTATTTGATATGGTCTTAGGTGTTGCAATATTCTCGCTTGGTGTTGTTATTGGCATGATTGCTTTTGGCCTTTTTATTACTTATCCAATTTTGAAAATTAAAAGCGAAACAATTGTTAGAATGGTTAATGGAACTGTCGGAGTAGTTAGTGTGGTTTATGGTGCGATGATGCTCACTGCTTAAGGCCCATTGCTTAGATTTATGGTTCCAGCACAACCTTCATTCCTTCTCCGCGCTCGAGAATTTCAAATCCTCTTTCTATTTCGCTCAGCTTTAAGCGATGTGTAACTAATTTTTCCAATTTGACCTTGCCGCTGCGCAAGAATGAAGCAGCCTTGTACCAAGTATCAAACATTCTTCTGCCGTTTATTCCAGTTAATCTAATATTTCCAAATACTACCTTATTCATATCAAGCAAAAATGGATTTGAAAAAACTCCAAGTATAGATGCTCTTCCACCAGCACGAAGCGTTGCAATGCCATCAGTAATTGCGCTCGCGCTGCCAGAAATCTCAAGGAATACATCCACACCCATTCCATCAGTTTCTTCTAAAATTTCTTTTTGTACATTTACATTTGTATCGCGCGCTTTAACCAAAACATCAGCACCAAAATCCTTTGCAAATTTTAATCGAAAATCATTAGGATCAACTGCAATTATTTTTTCTGCACCAGCTTCTTTACAAAGCGCAACAGCACATATGCCTATTGGCCCCATGCCAAATACAGAAACTGTTTTTCCAGCAATCTCGCCATCAAAAACAGTGTGTACGGCATTGCCTAGTGGCTCTTGCGCAGTGGCAACCCAGTGCGGAAGCGACTTATCATTTTTCCATGCATTTCGATATGGTAATGTTAAATACTCTGCGAATGTTCCATTTGTATCTACACCTAATATTTTTACATTCTCGCAAATATGTTCGTTTCCAGTTTTACATTGAAAGCAATAACCGCAAGAAATATGTGTTTCAGCGCTGACATGATCACCAATTTCAAGTCCTTTACCTTGAGCATGCGTGCCTATTTCAGCAATTTCACCAGCTACTTCATGACCAAATATATAAGGAACATTTTTTCCAATGCGCTTTTGCGCCCAGGCATCCCATAAATAAATATGTCTGTCAGTTCCGCAGATAGATGTTGCTTTCACTTTTATTAGCACTTCATCATCTTTTATTTTAGGAATTGGTGCATCCTTTAACTCTAGCCCCGCTGCCTGCTTTGTTTTCCATACTGCTAGCATGTTATCTGAACTCATAATAAATCACCTTAAGAAGTATAATCAAACTAAAAGCTAATCATTAAAAAGGTTTTCGACACGTAATTCGGCGGGAAGCGAATATATTTTCGTGCCAGTTGGTTTTTAAATTTTGATAATCTAATTGTAATGAAACGAGGTGCTTTTTATGAACAATAATTTAGAGCGAGAGTTAGCAGAAGAATTGGCGCAGTTAGAATCCCAAAATTTATTATGGAATCCGAAAACGCTCGAAGGTCCTAGCCAAGCACGCACGAAAGTTGCAGGCAAGGAGGTTGTTGTCCTTTGTTCCAATAATTACCTAGGATTAGCTAACCATCGCGCATTGCGCAAGGCTGCAATTGCAGCAATAAAACAGTATGGTGCAGGTAGTGGCAGCGTTAGACCAATTGCAGGAACAATGGACCTGCATTTAAAGTTAGAAGAAACTATTGCTAAATTTAAGCATACAGATGATGCGTTATATTATAATAGTGGATTTACTGCTAATAGTGGCGCTTTACCGCAGCTATGTAGAGAAGGTGACTATGTAATTAGTGATGAATTAAATCACGGTAGTATAATTGATGGTTTGCGCTTGAGTAAAGCAGAGCGTGCAATCTATAAACATAAGGACATGCAGGATTTAGAAACGAAACTAAAAGAAGTACGTGCTAGGCCACAGCAGTCAAAGCGTATTCTAATTGTAACTGACGGCGTGTTCTCAATGGACGGAGATATTGCACCATTGGATAAAATAGTTAATCTTGCGCAGCAATTTGATTGTGTAACTTACGTAGATGATGCACACGGTGACGGCGTTCTAGGTGAGCATGGCCGTGGAATAACTAATCATTTCAAGCTTGATGGAAAAGTAGATTTTGACATGGGAACATTTTCAAAAGGATTCGGAACAATGGGTGGTTACGTTGCATGCAGTAAAACAGCTAAGAAATATTTACTAAATAAATCACGAACATGGTTGCTTACTGGCTCGCATTCACCAGCAGTAGTAGCTGCGAGCATTGCTTCACTTGAGCTATTGGAAAAAAGCAATAAATTAGTTCGCAAGCTATGGAAAAATACTAAATATTATAAGAAGCGCGTTAAAGAGCTTGGATTTGACACTGGTTTTAGTGAGACGCCAATTACTCCAATAATGACCTATGAATCTGATAAAGCACGTCTTATGAGCGAGCGATTATTTGAAGAAGGTGTTTTTGCATTGCCAATAGTATTTCCTATGGTTGCAAAAGATAAGGCACGCATTCGCACCATGATAAATGCTGATCATTCGCGTGAAGATTTAGATTTTGCAATTGAGAAAATTGAAAAGGTTGGGAAAGAGTTGGGTATAATAAAATAAAAGCCAGGTGCAGGAAATTCGGTCTCCCGTTTCCAGTCCAGCGTTTCGTACAAGACGCTAGACTAATGACTCGAGACTCTGTCGAACCCACCTATTCCGCTTTCTAAATATCATTGACTTTACGTCTCATAAAAGCGAATGTTACCTGATCCACCCCAGTTTTCTTTGGGGGTGAAAGTCTCAGCCCCTTTCTTTCCTAAAGAAAGGGGATATGACCTGCAGGCGGACACATAGCCGATCTGTCAACCTGGCTTGTAATATAATGTGCTGGCGATGGTTTTTAAATTGTTTTAGTGAGAAATAGTTAACTACTTATTAGGGCCCGTAGCTCAGCTAGAAACTTTTAACTGACTAGTTTTTGTGAAACTTTAGGAAGTTTCCTGTAGTGGTAGAGCGTCGGACTTTTAATCCGTAGGTCTCGAGTTCAAATCTCGACGGGCCCGTTATTTTATCTGTTTTATAAATTCCTGGATTTCGTCAAATCTAATTGCGCATCCAGAGAATTTTACTTTATTTAATGCTGCTTCTAAAACACTTGTCTTTATCTTGTCAAAATTATCTAAATACCCATTTTCATATGCAAGAATAAGCAGCTCGCTACTACGGATTATTTCCATTCCTTTTGTAAACTCTGAGAACTGCATTAAATTTTCCTTATTAATCATTATATTAACTCCAAATTCTATCTCTAAATGCTCTTTAATTTTAAATGGCGCTTCAATAAGCATTCTCGTAGTACGCTCGTCTATAAGCAGCGTATTAAGATTTAATGTTCTAGCCAGTCCGATCATCTCTGCCTCGCCAAGATGTACTAATCTTAGAGGCTTGCCTTTTATGAAAAAGAGGTTGTTTGTTAGATATAACACCTTATTCGCTTCATCTTTTGTATCTGCATCAACTCTAATTATTGTTTTCCTATTCATTGCATGAGTAAGCTTTAATGCAGAAAAAGCATATTGTCGTAATCCACCTGATAATGGCCTTGTAATTGCCTCAGATTCAACACTTGGAGGAATTAAAAATCTAAAATTAAAACGATCATGCAAAAAGTATAAGATATTGTCTAGGCATGAATCTGTAAGTGAAACGAGCGAACTTGTATCGCATATTAGGTCTACATTTTCCATTTTCTAACCTTTTTTTCTTATTAATTTCCTCGCGAATATTACCCTATCTTGAATAGTTTTCTCTTCCTTTACTCTATCAAACATCATTGTTTTTCCAGCGTAATCCATTATTTCTTGTTTATCCATACTAGTCATTTCACTGGCAACACCTAGTGATACGCCCTGTGCATACGCTGTTGCGGCAACCTTTAGTCTGCCTTTAGAAACTAGGTCAATAAGGAATCTTGGATCATCTTTTTCTAATGATTTAATTGCTTCAAATATATCGTTGAATTTATTTAATGCGCCTTCTTCATTCTCTGCTTGTATCATTGCCTGAATAGCCTTTTCAATCTCAAGCATCTTTACTTCATTTTCTTTTTTCAAAAATCTAGGCTTAGATATTATTTTAGATAGCACATAAGAAAGCACAGCAAGCTGGTAAAGCATTTTAGTAAAGCTTACTACTGCTTGTTTCAGTAGGTCGTCGTTTATCTTTCTAAGCTTCTTTTGATTGTATTTATCGAACGCATTCATAATAGAACTAGCTACTTCTTTCCAGTTATCCATACATATACCTAGGAGGAAAACGATATATTTATAAATCCTATCATGACAATATCATGATTGTTGCATGATATTCCTGCAACGCATTCACGATACGATTGATATTCAGAACCCATTGTTCTGAATAGACTGATCCGACTTTTGGAGGATCAGGATGTGATCTACCCACATACGAGGGATGTTACAATGTCTAACGATGATAATATATATAAATCTAACGATAACTCGCGCATTCGCGAAGAACTGAGCGAGGACTTGAAGAAAAACCTGGAAAAATTCAAGGATCCAGTTATCCTGGGCGAGCTAGTCTATAAGCTAGTCGAGGAACGCGAGAATACAAACAGGATACTAAAGAACCTAATGGCAAAGATCGAGACGCTGGAAGCGAAAATAGCAGGCACACAAAGTACAGTAAAAGAGATTCACGAAGAAGTTTTACTACCGCAAATAGACGAGGAAATACTCGCACATATAAGAGAAAAGGGTAAAGCAACCGCCGAAGATGTTCGTGCTAAATTCAATTACAAAGGAACAAACGCTGCGTCTGCGCGTTTGAATAGATTATTCGAACTTGGTTTGCTTGATAAGCGCCAAGTAGGAAAGAAGGTTTTCTTCCTTCCGAAATCATAGGTTCATACTTGTCATATACAGGCAAGGCGCAGCAGTATTATATACTGCTGATTGCGGGAAGAGCGAACTTACCTCCCACCTCTCTAAATAACAAGACTTTTTCTTGTTTATTATTCGCTCTTCCCAATATCCTCCCAACTGTATCTATCTTCTAGATTCCCATTATTATATATTCGTCGTTATGAATATGTTCTCTTAGGCGCCGTCGGCAGTTTAATGTAATTCTTATATAATATCAAACCCAAAACTCATAACCCAAAACTAGACTTGTGCAATTCCATGAGTTACTGCTGCAGTTACCTTTATCCCTAATCTTTTAGCATGGTATAATATTGTACTTTGCTCTATTCCTAATTCTTTTGCAAGTTGCTTTCCAGTTAATTTGCGAGATAATACATTAAGCATTAACGTTCTTCGCTCATCTTTTATTAATTTGTGTAAATCTAATCCGCTTGAAGCCATAAATGCCTCTATTTGTGAAGTTCCTTTTAATTCATGTGCATTCGCTATTATTTCTGCTATCCTTCTTGGAAACCCAGTGCGCTTTCCTTCATGCAGTATAAATTTAAATGGCCCATATCTTCTTATCGCTTCTCTTATCGATTCTTCTGTAACCGCCCCAGTTGTCAAGGGAATAGTAACTGGAGCTGGCGCTCTTTTATGATTTAATGAAAATGCACGATTATCTGGCAAAATGCATCCAGTGTCAGCAAAAACTGCTGCTCGCTCTATTAGCGCCTTTAAGCTGCGAATGTTACCACTAAGGTTAGGTGCAACAGCCTCAATCCTGCGCATCGCTTCTCTAGATATCTCTACTGCCTTAGCATTTTCCTCATTAAATTTTCTCAAGAAGTATTCAACTAATAATGCTAGATCTTCAAGGCGCTCTCTTAGTGGTAGAACAGAAATCTCTACAACATTTAATCTATCATATAAATCTTCTCTGAATCTTCGTTCTGCAATCTCTCTTTGTAGGTCTTTGTTTGTAGCTGAAATAATACGCACATCAACAGATACTAGGTCAGATCCACCAACAGTTTCAAACTCACCAAGTTCAAGTGCGCGTAATAATTTTGCCTGGGTTGTTAAAGGCATATCGCCAATCTCATCTAAAAATAGCGTTCCCTGGTGAGCAAGCTGGAATTTTCCCTTCCTATCTTTTATTGCACCAGTAAATGAACCTTTAACATGTCCAAATAATTCGCTTTCTACAAGTTCAGCAGGTATCGCTGCACAATTCACTGCTACAAACTTTGCAACGTGTCGAGTACTTTCTCTATGAATTGCGCGCGCAACCAATTCTTTTCCAGTTCCTCGTTCTCCAGTAATTAGTACAGAAACATTTGTTTGTGCAACTAGTGCAATTGTTCTTCTTAACTCTTCAATTTGTGGACTTTTGCCAATAATATCAAAGTGATTTCTTCTTCCATTTGGTCTTTCTAATGTGGGTCTAGCTAAAGCAGCCATAAGTATTTGTTGTGTTGGAAAAAGTATATAAACAGATGTAAAATATTATTTAAGCAGTCTCAGGTCCAGCCTTTGGCGAGCCAACCCCATAATCAGCACTGCCTGCGCGCCACCATGTATCATATTTATCGCGCAATTGTTCTTCTATGCTTTTAGAATTTTTAACTGCCAATTTAACATGCGAAATATCAATTAGCTCGCTAGTTTCTCCAATTGCAGTGTCCCCCGCTAATTTTATTATACCTGCAAGATTGCGCAAGCGCAGCGATAACCCATTTGCATTATCAATTACCTTAACTATTCTGCAGGCTTCATTTAGTATCTCTTCAACTGCGCTTCGTGTTGCATGCGGAATCTTGCTATCTTTTGTTATCTCTTGGGCAATAAACTGCGCTAGTTTTTTTCTATTTTCAAAATTATCAGGCATGAATGCATTCATTAAAACTTCATATCCATCACCACGCACGCGCGAGCGTAATGCTGGTACAAGGGAATTAATCTCGTTTATATTTACTGCGCCAACAAGAATAAAATCACAAGGAACTGCATCAACGCGAACTATTGCCCCGCTGCTAGTTGGGTTTCTGCCAACAATTGGAAAATGCTTATCCTGCATTGCAGTTAGAATAAACTTTTGAATATGCCCCAAAGTAGATAGCTCATCAATAAATAGTACGCCTTCATGCGCTTCATGTACTGCACCTGGCAAAACACGCGTAAAAGGTGGAGTGCCTAGATGTGGGTGACCGCCATATGGATCGTGTCGTATATCACCTAGTAGTTCTGTTTCGCTTGCACCACTTGCTTGTACAAATGTTGATCTTGTAAGCGGAATGATTATTTTGCGTTGGGATTTTTTGTTAACCTCATCTAGTTTTCTAAGGTCAGTTTGTGTTAATACATTTATCGTTCCGTCCTTTAATCGCTCGTAAATAACGCGTTCTTGTCTATTATCTGGCGTTGTACGTGTAGTAGTCACTCTTAAATTTTCTTCTTCATGAATTGCAACTATCCCATAGAAATTATCTTCAAAATAAGAACTCGTTTGTTTTAGATATTTATCTGCGCCGCAATTTGGACATATTGCAATCCCATAATCGCTTACACTTCCGCAACGTTTGCATCTAAAGCCCAAGCGCTCAGCTACAAAGCTAGGCACTTCATGTGGCATAAAGTTTTTGCCAACGCGAATATTTTTTGCTTGTTGTTTTGCAATCTCTTCTTCTGTTTTTATTTCAATAAATGGTCGTTCAGGAAGTTCGTTATTGTGCAATACAGAAACCTCATACTTTGGCTTGGGCAAAACGCTTGCAATTGCTTGTGCAATCATGCTTTTTCCTGTACCCGGTGGACCAACCAATAGTAGATGTCTTCTTTGCTTGGGAATTAGTCTTGCAATCTTTACAGCATCTTCTTGTCCAATAATTCGTTCAAATGGATCTTTAGGAATTTCAATATCTCGAGTGGTTTCGAACTCGAATCTATTTGCCATATGTACTTATTATGTCGTAAACTTATAAATATATGTCAGGATATTCTATTTATGCAAATTATGGCCATAGTTAATGTTACGCTAGATTCTTTCTTTGCTGGATCGCGTGCAATCGGCGATGCTGCAATAACAAAAGCGCTATCGCTAGCAGAAGAAGGCGCAGATATAATTGATATTGGTGGAGAAAGCACACGACCAGGAAGCGAGCCAATAAGCGCAGAAGAAGAAATAGAACGGGTAATTCCAGTTATTGAAAGTATTATTGATAAAACAAATGCAAAAATTTCCATTGATACATATAAACCTGAGATTGCGAGAGCAGCAGTTGAAGCTGGTGCAGAAATAATCAATGATATAACTGGTATGCATTCACAGGAAATGCGCGAGCTAGCAGCAGATGAGCATAAGGAAGTAGTAATAATGCATATGCAAGGAACGCCTAAAACAATGCAGACAAATCCTACTTATCAAGATGTTGTAAAAGAAATAAAAGATTTTTTTAACCAGAGAATAGAATTATGCGAAGATTCAGGCATTAATCCACAAAATATTATCCTTGACCCTGGAATTGGTTTTGGAAAGACCACACAACACAATTTAGATATTTTGCGCAACATTGAATCTTTTAAGCAACTTAGTAAGCGATTACTAATTGGTGCAAGTAGAAAATCATTTATTGGAAGGATTTTGCAAAACGAAGAACATGCGCTTCCGCCAGAAGAACGTTTAGAAGGAAGTTTGGCAGTTGCTGCTTACTGTGCACTAAAGGGCGTGGATATTTTAAGGGTTCATGATGTAAAAGAAACAATTAGAGCAGTAAAGATCGCTGAATTATTAAGGTGAAAAAATGAGTAAAATTACAAGTGCATTTGAGCTTGCATACAAAGCACATAAAAAACAGAAAAGAAAAGGTACCAATATACCATACATAGTTCATCCTATGGAAGTTGCAATAATTTTAATGAAAAATAACGCATCAGAAGAACTTATTGCTGCTGGTTTATTGCACGACGTTGTTGAGGATACAGATGTTGAACTGTCTGAAATAGAAAGAAAATTTGGCAAAAAAATTGCATTATTAGTGAGAGGGGCAACTGAGCCAGAAAAATTAACTAAAAAGAAAATAAATGCAAAGAAAAGTTGGAAACAAAGAAAATTACACACAATAGAGTTCATTAGAAATGCAAATCGTGAAATGAAAATGCTTTCTTGTGGAGATAAGCTTTCAAATATTAGAAGCTCATTGTATGAATACGATTTAATTGGAGATGAACTATGGAAGCGTTTTAATGCCTCTAAAGAGCAGCAGATGTGGTATTACTATTCTATGTTAAAGTCTTTTTCTTCTGGTTCTTCTATCGTAGATCTGCAAATGTATAAGGATTTTAAAAAATGTGTTGAACAGCTTTTTGGAAAGTGAAAAAATGTCCATTGTTTTTATCGCCATTGGTTCAAATTTAGGAGATAGATCAAAAAATATTGAAAATGCGATAAGACAAATTGCTAAGCAATGCAGGCTATTGGCAAAATCTTATGTCTATGAGACAGAGCCTAAGTACGTTGAGAATCAGCCTAAATTTCTTAATGTAGTTATCAAGATAGAAACAAGACTAGAACCTTTGGATCTTCTAAATTTTTTATGGGATGTTGAAACAAAGATTGGTTTAGTTCGAACAAAAAAGATAAAATTTGGCCCCAGGGTTATTGATTTAGATATTTTGCTATATGGAAACATAGAACTGGAAACTGAAAACTTAACGATCCCACATCCACGAATGCTAGAAAGGGCATTTGTACTTATTCCGCTTTATGATGTTTGCAAAGAAAAATGGGTAAAAGAGGCGTTGGATAAATTGCCTGAAAAAGATAAAGAAGAAGTTAAGAGAATAGAATAGCTCAAGGCCCATTGCTCACTGCCCATGGCCCATTGTTGGGCATGATAACATTTATATATCTTTTTGTTATATTATAATATTGGTGATAAAATGGAAACATTACTCGTAAGATTAAGCGGAGCAACCGAAAAAGTACTGCTTAAATTAGTTAAGGATGGTTATTTCGCAACAAAATCTGAGGCTATACGTGCCGGTTTGCTAGAATTGGGAAAGGAATATTTAGAAATAAACAAAGCAAAATACCATAGACTACAGCTTGAAAAGGCATTTGCAAAGAAAAAATTGACTGCAGCTCAAATACAGAAAGCATTAGATGAACTTGAGGTTTAGGAATGCATGTCTTTATCGATACAAGTGTTTTTATATACTCATTTGCTTTTCCAGAATCTAATTCAAAACTAGTTCTAAGTCTTGCTGAGAATAAAGAATTTCATGTTATAATAAGCGAGTTAGTTTTACTTGAAGTTAAGAAATTTGTTAGACAGAAGTTCACTGATAAAGAAGCTTACCATGCAATTGAATATCTAAAAGACTTAGCAGAGATAGTCCCAAGAGAGAGCTTATCTGATTTAATGAAAAAACTAAAAGGAAGCATTGCTGACAAGGATTTGGAACATCTTGCGGCTGCTGAATATCGTCGCGTTGATTATATTGTAGCTTATGACAAGCATTTCGATGTCTCTCCCAAATATCGAACACCAAAAGGGTTTCTTAAGGAATTGGGAATTAACACATATGCTACTGAGTATTAAATTTTTATTAATTTAATCCCCGTACTCAACCCACTTATTATGCCCTTGCCAGATTTTTACAAATAGCTTAAGATGCTTTGGCAGTTTTGCTTTCAAATCCTTATGCAGGGCAAGTGCAAAGTTCTCTCCAGTAGAATTTTCCAACACATCGTTTAGGTTTTTCTTATGGTATTTTTTTAAAACTTCCCTAACAATATCCCTAAGCTCGCAAAAGTCATAAACAATTCCATCTTTAACTGGCCCATCAACAGCTACCTCTATCTTATAAGTATGACCGTGCAAAGGCATACTCTTCCCATTAATCATGGCAGAATGTGCCGAATCAATATATTCTACTACTCCAACACGCATAAAATCACTTTTTCAGCTCTAAAATCTTCTTAAGAAAATATTCAGGAGGCATTGCACCCAGTATCTCAACCTTATCATTGATTATTGTTTTTGGAACTGCGCTTACATTATACTTCTGGGAAAGTTCACTGAATATATTAGCATCGATCATGTCTGCTTTTACTTTATCATTTAATAGTGCAAGATCATGTGCTAGTTTGCCCACCTGAGGACAATAAGAGCATGTAGATGTTACAAAAACTTGCATATGTACTGGAAAATCTATTTCTTTTGTTCTTTTTGCAATATCCTGAGATAGCTCTGGTCCACCAAGAGACAGATCTTTAATATCTAATAGAAATGTTGAAAATTCTCCGCCTATTGGCAATCCGAAAAATCTGGCTACACGTTTATCCTTGCCTTCAAGAATTATTGCTGGTGCCTTATCAACTCCATAATCCTTTTCCATTTTTTTATTCTTCCCAAGAGCGAAGATCTCCATGCTGAGTTTAGGGCTTATTAATTTTATACTTTTGGCAAGAAAATTCATCTCATTTTCATATTGGAAATTCGCTGGTTTAAAGAACAATATTTTTACAGGATCGCGCAAATCGCCTAACTGCGTTTTAATTTGCAATAGCATTCGCTCATCTATTAAACTCATAAAATCACAACCTTATTAGTACTAAGAATGTTTTTTAAGTTATTGTTAGAAGTGCATATATGGAAGAGCATAAGAAAAATAATCATAAGGCAGCACTTAGCAGAATGATAGATCGAATCCCCATAGTTAATGTTCAAGCTTCTGTTAGAGAAGTTGAAAATCAAGTCCAAAGTAGAATTAGGGAATATGAGACTATAAACTATGTTTATGTAGTTGATGATAAAACGAAACTTGTTGGTGTTATATCTATAAAAGAGATTTTTAGAGCACCAAAACAAACCAAAATCAAGGAAATAATGGATAAAGAGTTAATCATTGCTCATCCGCATACCCATCAAGAAACAGTTGCACTTCTAGCTATTCGCCATAATCTAAAAGCCATCCCGATAGTTGATAAGGAATACAAGCTATTAGGTGCAGTTCCTTCTGATACCATATTAAATATCTTACATAGCGAGCATATTGAAGATGCTTTGCATGCAGCCGGTATTCATAAATTCAAGGATCCTGCAATAGATATCATTAATGCAAGCGCCACCACTCATTTTCAAAAAAGATTGCCCTGGCTTGTTTTAGGGCTTTTAGGTGGAATTTTAGCTGCGGTTGTTGTGGGCTTTTTTGAAAAATCTCTTGAGACACAATTATTCTTAGCCGCGTTTATTCCTACTGTTGTGTATATTGCAGATGCAGTTGGAACACAAACACAAACTGTTTTTATTAGGTCAATGGCAATTGATCACCATTTAGATCTTAAAAAATATCTTTTTAGAGAGATTAAAATAGCACTTTTACTTGCGCTAGTTTTAGGTATATTAGGTTCTATAATATCATTTTTTTGGTTAAAGTCGCTTTTAGTTGGTGCGATATTAGGATTTTCAATTTTTGCAACTGCAATAATGGCAGCAGCTATTGCAATGCTTTTACCATGGTTATTCTTAAAAAGTAATTTTGATCCTGCAATTGCGAGTGGCCCATTTGCAACTATTATAAGGGATATTCTTAGTCTTCTAATTTACTTTGGTATTGCTACTTTTATGCTTGGGCAATTTTTGTAAAATAAGTAGATGTATTTTTAGTTTCAACCAAAAGGCCAGTTTCCAGGTGCGCGGTGCTGTGCATAAAAACTAGCGCTCATCACTTCTGCTTGAGCTCTGCTAGCGCCAAAATCAATGAATCTTATTATTGCTCTAGGTTCAGCTTTATCTAATCTCGCTACAAGTTCATCCTTACCAGTTCCGTTTTCCAGAGCCCTTTCTATTTTTCCTACTAATTCAGAAATTCTATCACCATGACCATTAGCTGCGCCATTGCCTTTAGTTCTGCCATTTCCGTTTCTATTTGTTCTTTTCTCTTGTCTGTGCAAGTCAGCAACCAAAATTGCAGCGATCTCTTCATTACATAATGTAGCCCTAACATGTCTCATTACTTTTCTTATACCACCTAGATGATCGTGTATTCCTAATGCTAAGTTTGGGTTTTTCTTTTTTAACTCTTCTAGTTCTGGCCACTTTCCATGTTTTATCCTATAAATAACAAGTTCATCCTTTACCTCGTTTTGGCCAACACGAGCTTTATTCCACCATGGTTGTTTAAGCTCTGGGAGTCCGTGCTCCTTCAGTTTTCGATTAACTGATGTCAATGCCGTGTATAAAGGTTCTCTCTTTATCACCAAATCTCTGCATGCTTGTCTGGTATATACTACCTCTTTTCCTTGCCAGTATTCATAAACGCGTCTTTGATTTCCCCTAAGCAGTCTTGCAAATTCCACTTTTCCCTCTCTTAATCCGAATCTTTTTAAGAATGGCTTGCTCCAGCGATAGATGTTTTCATTATTACTTCCTACATGTTTAACATGTAACTTCGGAAGGCCTTTTTGCGTGCAAGTTTTTATTACTCTCTTTATTCTCGCATGGAGAACAAATCTGGTGATACCAAGTTTCTCAGCCATTTCTTTTCCAGATATCCACGGTTCTTCTGATATCATTTTTACTAGGGGGATCAGCGCCTTTGTAAAATATTGTTCTATGCTTTCTTTACTATTTTGCAGCTTAAACCTGGTTCTGAACTCTTCGGTTAGTTTATATCTCGTTTTAATGCCACCACCCACTCTTTCAAATGGTTGTGGTAATCCAAGTTCCTCACATCTTTTCCTGATGATTTTTACCCTTCCTTTAAGTTTGAAAGATGGGTCAGCGTCAAGTGCTTTTCTTATGTCATCTAAAGAGGCTTCTGTATGTTCAGCTATGCATGTTATTATCGTCTGCGCCTCGGGTTTGAAGAGCTCTTCTAAAGTCCCTTTACACGGTGCTGTTTTAATGCCAAACAATGCTGCAAATTCTGGATTTAAATAGTATGCCCGAGGTTCTGTCTTTGTTCTTAAAAGCGCAGGTGGGAAGCCTTTTCTTTTGCATCTAAGGTTTATTGTGCCGTCACCTGCCTGATCTTTAACACAACCTATTTCTTTAGAAAATCTTTGTTTTAGCTGCTCTATTGTCCTGTAAGGATTTTCCGCTAAATAGCTTATTATAAGACGTTGAATTGGGGTTAAAAGATCCGCTAACTTTATGTGTTTTCCAGGTATCAATTTGCCATGATCCGGTGGAAGGGCAAACAACTCTGGATTTAATCTCATCACCCAAAAACTTTTTGGGCTAGCCATGCCATCAAGTCCTTCGATTATAATCGCATTCGTATCTATTCCCAATCTATTTCTAAATGCCTGATTAATCCTATACGCAAGTGAGCTATGCTCTCTTGTTTCTATATCTAAAAATTCTTGGGCTGTTCGTAATGTAATTGGTCCATCCATTAAGCGATAAATAATCCACCTTAATTTACCTGCTCTTGGGTCTGAGATAATTTTCCTTACATCAGACTTTTGCAACTTTTGATCAGGCGGTAGTTTATAACGTTGGGGATGGTTGCATTGTCTACTTTCGCATGTATGTTTAAGAGCTATTAATCTATTCATAATATCCACAATTAGTTGTTTTATAGTAACTTTTATGGGCAAACCATTAAAAACCTTAAAGTTTATGCAAAGGCCACTATTGCTAACAAAAAATAGAATAAAACATTTGGTACGTTAGCTGAAAATTTGAATTTTTATTTTTCTTTTAAGATCTTTGAATTGTGCCTTTATTTCTTGAACTAGGAATAGAACAAAGTTTTTATAATTGCCAAAGTGAGCAAGTTCCTGAGTTTCAAAATATTCATCCCTTTTAGAAAATGAAACGTCCGTAAATGGAAAACCGTTCAATTGAATGATATAATTCATAAGCAATCTTGCCATTCTACCATTTCCATCTGCAAAAGGATGAATGGTAACAAACTTAGCATGGAATTTAGCTGCAAGTTCAACTGGGTGCGTCTTATTTTTATTATTTTGGTACCAAGCCAGAAGATTAGACATCAATTTTGGGACCCGTTTCCAATGAGGAAAATCATATTTAGAACCACGGATATAAACTTTGACTGGTCTCCAGATCCCAGCATACGCTTCATACTTTGGGATAGTCTTCAAAAGTAACAGATGAAACCGAAGAATTATTTTTTCGTCTAGTTCTATTTTTTTCTCTAAAAGTTCATCGTAAAGTTCTAGACAATGTTCCATGTTCACAACTTCTAATTCTTCTACATCGTCTACATCATACTTGTCCCTAAGTTCTAGAATTTTTTTGGTTTGTTCTAATGTGAGTCTACTCCCTTCTATGGCGTTGGTGTTGGTTATGAACGTTTCTCTAATCCTTTTTAGATAATTAGCCCTGCTGGTCTTATCAAGAGCACCTAAAATTTTCTTATGAGAAGTCTTTATACGTTCCAATAATAAAGCTGTTTCTTTGTCAATAAATTGTGTATCTGTTTTTAGGATCTTGTCCAGGATATACTGATTAATCTTAGAACCCAACCTTTTTTCAAGCGTATGCAGTTGTTTGGCATGGGGTTTTTTTGAACCGAGGTAGATAGAAAAGGTCTTCCATTCCGTATCCCCTACCCTTAGATTCCTCTCTAGGTAGTAATACGGCTTGCCTTTAATTGTTCTTTTTTTTATCGCCATTTTTTTTCACAAGTAGTTATACCCACAAAAGTATTTAAATCTTGTGGGGGGTAACTATTATACCCACAAAAATAGTAAGAAATCGTGGGGTTAACGATTTTTTTCTTTGTAAAAACAAAATGCTTTGACAAAACACGAAGATTTTGTCAAATGTTGACATTTATTTTTTGGGAAAAAATGTCAACGCTCCTGTCGAACAGCCAATCCCAGATTGGACGCTCCTTTATTTCATACAACATCCAGCATGTTTATGTAGGAATATTGCAGGGGTTGTATTTAAAGGTTGCTGCGCAACTTTTGATTCTAGTGGAAGTAAATCAAATTGAAGGAAAAGTTGGTCTTGTAAACTGAGTTCCATAGCTACGTAAGGATCTATCAATAAAATCAAAAATCTCTTGATTATTTTCAAATCCAAGAGATAAACCAAGCCTTCTTTTTAGGTGAAGAGCATACGCCCATGCTGTCCTTTCGCTGAATATATTTGATAGTTCACAGCGTGGGAATATATCCACGGCGTTAATTTGAGCTGCAGCCTCTAGTGCACCACTAAAAAATCCGAATGTTTCTCTAAAAATTTCGTGCCGAGGTCCACCATATGCTACTCTTCCGATAGCTTTAGCATAAGCTGTTATGCCTTTTGGGATCCCATCAAAATCATTCCTAACTGTTGCCACTAATATTTTTCTTTCCAGAAGAAAGCAGTAAACATGACCTATTTCGTGAAAAATAGCTAAAATATCTCGTTCATCATCTTGTAATTTACCAGCCAATAATAGAATATCATGTCGTGTTTCATTTCTTCTAAATATACAACAGTGCCTAATGCCAGATTTTAGCAACCGAAACCTATGATCCGCTTGGTTTAGCGGGTAAAGATCAGACAAGTCTATGCCTTGGGCTGCGCTGGGTGGATAATAGATTAATTCCCTATATGGCCATGTGGCATTTTTTATCTCTAGTCTGGCTTCACTCCGATAAACAAATTGTACTGGCAGTATCCTTGCATCTTCCGCATATGAATCGTCGCTTTGATCTACAATAATGCCATGCGTTATAATCCTGTCAGATAATTTTTTCCTAGCGCTAAGTGAAGGCTTGCATTTCTACATCCCTTCCATGATTTTTTTGTCGAATTATTTTAATCACCTCTCTATTCGATTGCTCCACGTTGCTCAAGAAGATGGATCAATTTGGCTTTGGCTGGATCAGTATCTTCATGAGCATGAGCAGCACTTAAAGCAGTTTCATAAATAGGGTCAAAAGGAAGACCGCCATTCGAGGTACGGAAAGCAGCAAATGCTTTTTTATCCAGTGCTCTTTTGTTCACATCAGCCCCATTTTCAATCAATAGTTCTGCGCCTTCATAAGAACCACACATGCAAGCTACTATTAGTGGAGTATAACCTATTTCATTGGCTGCGTTCACATCTGCTTTTCTTTCAAGTAATAATCTAATCAAGCCAAGACGCAATATTGTTGAGGCTTGGCTATGCCGAAATGGTTCTAGAAAGAAACTAGTTTCAATTAACGCAGTACTACCCCCAAGATTACGGGCGTGCACATCTGCATCTTTTTCTATCAGTAAACAGGCTAAATTGAAAAAGTCTGCAGAAAAATCTTGACCTTCTGAATAGCGGAGCTCCCAGCAATGACCTGCAGTAGCCATCAAAGCAGTAGTGAAAATTCCACCGTTAGGGAAGGTCGATGGAAGATTAATATCTGCATTTCTTTCTATCAATAACTTACCCAAAGTGAAGTGCCCATGACGACAGATCCTGATCAATACTGGGTCACCATGATCACCAAATTCTCGCGAATTTTTATCAGCACCCTGGTCTAAAAGTGCTTCCACTTTTTTAACAAGTGGAAATCTTCTAAGTGGGTTATTCAAATTATGTGGACCTAGGAGTTTATGAAGCGCTCTATCCAACTCTCCTTGTTTAGTAAAGCATCCGCAAATCCCTTCTGGTTTCTTTTGTTCTTCTAGTCATCATGATCACCTCTTACCACTATTAAAATTATTCTTATTTAAATATATTTCTGATAAAAATATTCTTATTAGAATTTTATAAAAATCAGAAGACCTTTGTAATATTCTTGTTGTATCTCACATACAATCTCTTGCATAAATGGATAAGTCCAGTTGATCTAATCGTTTATAACCTGCTCAAACGGAGAGCAGAAATAGCCAGGCTGGAATACAATGTATCTCTTTACCTCTTTGCTTTTTAACTTCAAACAGATTCTTTGTCACCAATATCGCACGTTTTATCTTACTCTTCGCCATAAACAAATGCAGCCCTTCTAAATCAGAATCCAGAATTTTGCCCTGATATTTTACCTCTATTACGATAGTAGCTTTATCTATGACAATTATGTCTACTTCATTTTTCTTTTTGTCCTGCCAGTAGAATAGATTTGAATTAGCAGTTTTTAAGGTGTTATAAACAATGGTTTCTATCTTATTGCCTTCTTTTATTTCCTGCAACGTATCGAAAGAGTGGTCAGCTACATAAATTTTCTCATTTTTTTCCAAAGTCTTAACCTTGCTTCCTGAATAAAATGGGCTTTTTGAGATTAAAAATGAGCTGTTCAGATAATCCATGTATGATTTAATGGTTTCAAATTTTGTGTTTAAAGAATTGGAAAGATTTGCGTAACTGATTACATTTCCTGATTCTTTTGTAAAAATATAGAAAAGGCCTTCTAGGATATCGGTTCTTTTGATATCAAATATATTAACTATGTCTCGATAAAAAGTCAGATCAATCATGCTTTTTAATAATGGTTTCTTTCTTTCTTCACTTGTATCATATAAAATAGGAAACCCACCTAATTCGGCATATTGTTCAAACAAAATGCTCAATTTTTCCCCTTCCACCGGGTAAACAGGATTCCAAAGATCAATTTTTTCAAGTTCTAAACCCTTGTACCTAAGGAATTCCCTAAATACGAATGGATAAATTTTGTGGATTAAGATCCTGCCGACTAAACTTTCCCCACTTCCCTTAAGAATATTCATACTAGAGGAACCAGAAATAACAAACTTCAATTTTAGGCCCTTGTCATAATAACTTTTGATTTCTTCTCCCCATTCAGATATCTTCTGAACTTCATCGAAGAATAAGTAAACTTTTTGGTCAAGCTCTTCAAAGGTTTTTTTTAGTATGTTATGAGAATATAGTGTAAGAAGTCTTCTAATCATTTTTTCTTCTTTTTTGAATCCGTCAAATGAGAAATAAATAATGTTCTTTGAATCTATTTCATTTAATAGAAGCTGGTTGATAAGTTGTTTCATGAGTGTAGTCTTACCAACTGATCTTAACCCAACTAACCCAATAACCTCTTTTTCTCTTAATTCTTTTTTAAGCAAAGGAAACAGGTTACGCTCTATTATGTATTTTGGTAGTTCGATTTTTCCTGCTTTCCACCAAGGGTTTTGGGATATAAGCTCGTTCAGCAATTCCTCGTCATTCATAAGTAGTTATAGAATAGAAGGATTTTTAAACGTTCCAGTTGGTGGAATGATTTTAGTCAATTTCATTCCAGTTACTGGAATAGAAGAAAGCGCTCCTGCCGAGATTTCCATAAGCTTCTATTAACGAAGCAGTTTTGATCAAACTTTTACCTAAAAGTTTGAATTTGAACTCGGGTATTCAGAGTGAGAGTCTGACATCCTATCAGTAAATAGTTCAAGACTCGAGACTCGAGACTGTAAACTCTTTTGACCGGGCTAGATTACAGGAGCCTATTTATATTTTTTATTGTTACCTATTTTAAATATTCATATGTCACTGGAAAATGGGTTTTTCAGAACCTTAGCAATAAACTTTATCCATAATTTCATAGCTTCAGCTGTTGCAGTGCTTTTGCCACTATACTTACTAGAGAAAAATGTATCTATTGAAAGCATAGGATTAATTTTTTCCGTTCTCTCAATAATAATGCTAATTTTTAGGTTTATATTTGCAGTTATCGCAGATTATCTTGGAACGCGATTAATTTTTGTTGGGAACGCGATTGCGCATGTTTTAACTCTGGTTGTTTATACTTTATCATCAACACCTTTGCACTTTGCATTTGGTAAAGTTGTTGAAGGATTTCGCGCCGCAGCATTTTGGTCAGTAAACAGAACAGAGATATATCATATAGAAGAGAAGCAGGCAGCGAAAAATGCATCAATAATGGGAGCTGCCAGAGCGTTTAGTACAGTTTTTGGAAGGGTAGCTATAGCAATTGCCTTAATTTTTATATCGATTCAAAGTAGTTTTCTTCTGCTGGTTTTAGTTAGTTCCTTATTATTTTATTTTTCTCTAAATGTAAGAAACGGAAAGGAACAAAAGAAATTAAAATTATCTGCATTTATGATAGAGTTAAAGAAAAAGCACAGTAAGGAATTTTGGGCCGCAGCTCTAGTTCTAAGTATCGCTGCGATTTATGAAGCCCCGCTTCTTGCAATTGTTATCCCACTATACATGGCAGAAGTTTTGAAATCATCGCCTGCGATAATAGGCTTCGGACTTGCACTTTATTCTTTATCCTTTTCACTTTCCAGCTATATTGCTGCGAAACACAGTATGCATATAAAAAATATTGTTCTTGGTGCAATATTTTTCGGTGTTTTGCCTATTTTATTTATTCAGAATGTTGAGCATGTTTTTTTATTGTTCCTGTTTTTATCCGGCATAGGAGGCGGATTAGGTTTGGTTAATATTATGGAAACAATTATGGCAAGGATCGTTAAAAGCAGTGTTACGCCTTCAATTGATATATCTATTTTGATTATTCCTTATAGACTAGTAGAATTCGCAACGCTCGCAGCAGTTGGTTTTGCAATAACAAGTTTTGGTTTTCATAGTGTATTTTTAGCACTTGTTGCTTCATTTGCGGTATATGCATTGCTTGCATGGTCTATTCTTAATAAGGGTTTGGAATAGTAATTAAAGTTTTACCATCGTTTAATTTTTATGAATAAACTAATCCAAGTTTTTACTTATAAAAAATATTTATACAATGCCATTCTTATTGGCGCTCTATTTTTATTTCTATCAGGTTTTTCCTTAGGACTTTATCCATTGCCGATACTTAATATATATTCTGTTAGAATGGAGCAGGTTACTATTATAGATATTGCATTTGCGATTTCATTATCCCTGCTTGCAGCAATAGCATTAACACTCGCGCGATATGCTGATGATAAGAAAAAAGAGGGCAATGTATTCAAGTGTTCTTATGGCGGTACGTTCTTAGGTGTACTGACAATTGTTTGTCCATTCTGCCCGCTATTGCCATTCGCAATATTTGGTGCAACAGTTAGCCTAGCTTCGCTGTATCCATATTTTAGCATAATTCGCATAGTAGCAATTGCCTTGCTTGCTTATTCAATCTATCTTAGTAATAGACTGATCTCTTAGTAATATATCTACTAGTTCTTTTCCAGCTTGATATCCTCTTCTTATTATTTCATTAGTTCCAGAAAAAGATAATACCCCACCATCACTTAGACTTCCATCTGCATTCGGGTTAAGGAGAATTTTCAAACCTGTGCCTCTTGCTGAACTCATTGTATGGATAACACTTTGATACAAAGTTGCGTCATATCCCATATATACTCTTAACGGCGCCCTTGTATAATAAAATCTCTTTAAGTCTTCTTTAATGTACGCCCAAAAACCCTTGAAAAATGCAATTGGCCTTTTGTACCATTTTGCATTATCCTCGAGTTTTTTTACCTCAGCCATAATGGCTTGTCTTACTGTTAAGTATTCTGAAACTGTTTTTCCAGTTGGATTTAGATCTGCGAGATTTACAGATATTATTAATCCATGTTCTTTAATCTCTCTTAAAATTAGTTCTGCAGTTGATAGTGGCAGGTTTTCCACAACGCCGCCATCGTCAAGCGTTGCATAAGGGAGTGACATACTATACCGTTCAACATCAAATTCCCCCTCAGCTAATCGCTCTGCCCTGAATGGGCCAGTGATTGGATGCGGGATAATGCCTTGCATTGCACAGGATCCCCATACTGCCTTCCAGACCTCTAAATTACTACTTAACTCCAAACCTCTATTTAATTCACTTGCCCTGCCAATAACTGTCTTTCCAAAGCTAACTGGTTGCTGGACAGAAGCTATAACAAATACATCGGCTATATCTGAAAATCTTATGTTGCCTAGTACTTTCTTTAGATGTTTTCCAAAGTTTTTCCCAATTACCGCACCACCTAGAGTGGAGATAAAGGTAAATGGGACTGAAAGAAAACCAAAGATCTTTTTAAGTTTATTTCGCGAGAATGCTTCTGTTATTTTTTCATATCCGTTTCCTGTTGCAAGTGCAGCAGCAGCCAATGCACCAGCTGAAGTACCAACAACAAAATCTGGCCATATTTCAGCTTCTTGTAATGCTCTCAAGAAACCAACATAAAATACTCCTTTTGCAGCCCCACCTGATAGCGCAAGTACTATCTTTGCAGGTTTTTGTTCTTCCTCAATCTGCTCACCAATCCATGCAACATTGGATGCATATGCATGTGTTCTTGTTTTCCCAGTCATAACCTCTCGTAAGACGTTTAAGGCAGCATTTACTAATTTGTAAGTATGCGGACAACTATCTTTGATTGTTTCTAAATAATCTTCTAACTCTCTCCTCTTTTTAGTATACTTATCAATTTCTGCAAAACCTGCTTTTCTTATTTGTGATATACCATCAACATAAAGCTCTCTTAGATGTTTGAGTAAAAGAGTAGAGTGCTTACTTAATCTTCCGTCATCATTGTAAAGTTCATTTTTTACAAATATATCATTTCTTAATATTCTCAATATGTCCGTTCTATCCCCGCTTGCTATTTCTCTGGCTAAATCAAATATTATAACGTCTTTATGGTATTTTTCTATTATGTCTGCTCTTATCTCATGCATCCTTTGGAAGATTCGTGCTCTTTTCTCTGGGTCAATCACAGGCATTCTTCTCCTAGGAGCGCTTGCTTCTATAGGCGGCATGCTATAATTTATGTATAAAAATGTTTTAAATATGATGCCATAAAGGGATACATGTGGTTGACCTTGGGCTATAAGCCTTGGGTATGAGCTCATGACTAAATTTAAAAATAATCCCACATACATACCATAGAATGATATGGTCTTAGAACAAATAATACTCTCAACGTTATTAGTTAGCTTGGTCTCATTAGTAGGTGTGTTTGTACTATCTCTAAAACATAGAACAATGCATGCGTTTCTGTTTGTTTTAATGAGCTTTGCAACAGGAACGCTTTTTGGCAGCGCGTTTCTGGATCTAATCCCAGAGGCACTTGAGAAAACTGATGCGCATAATGCTTTATTTACAGTGCTTTTTGGTCTAATTATTTTTTTCATTGTTGAGAAATTTATATATTGGCATCATCATCACCATAGCTCGCATGAAGAAAAAGAAAAACCATTTGCATACCTAAATCTTATCGGAGACGGGATACATAATTTCTTTGACGGTGCAGCGATTGCAGCTAGTTTTATGGCTAATCCTGGGTTAGGTGTGACGACTACAATAGCAATAATTGCTCACGAGATTCCACAAGAAATCGGAGATTTTAGCCTTCTTATCTATAGTGGATTCACAAAGAAGAAGGCATTACTTTTTAATTTAGCAAGTGCGTTACTTGCTGTTTTAGGAGCGCTTATTTTCTTTTATTCATCTTCATTTATTGAAAATCTAGAAGCATTAGGCCTAGCATTTACGGCAGGCATGTTCATATACATTGCAGCTGCAGACTTAATGCCTGAGTTGCAGAAAGAATTAAACATTAAAAAATCAGTAATCCAACTTATATCTATGGTCATAGGTATAATGTTTATTTTATGGGTTGTGGTTTATTTGGAGTAATCGTCAATCCGCGAACCGCATTACGAAACTATTTAAATATTTTTCTTTGATATATGGTGAGTTTATTTCCAGTTGAAGGTGTTCCTCATGCCAATTGAAACAGTCTTTGAAGGTAAAGTAAAATATATACAAGTAATAGATAAAGATGGAAATGCTGATGAAAAGCTAGACCCAAAACTACCAAAGGATCTACTTCTGAGAATGTATATAACAATGGTTGTTACGCGCATGTTTGATGATAAGGCACTTAAATTACAAAGGCAAGGAAGGATTTATACTTATCCACCATGCCTTGGTCAGGAAGCAGCGCAAATAGGCAGCATAGCAGCACTAAACGAAGAAGACTGGTTTTTCCCAAGCTATAGGGAGCATGGCGGTTATTTATGGCGTGGCACAGAAATGAAATGGATGTTTGTATATTTAATGGGCAGCGAACTTGGCATGAAGATACCAGAAGGCAAGCATAATTTTTTAGTTTCAATTCCTATTGCAACACAAACATTGCATGCAGTTGGTGCAGCATGGGCTGCAAAAATTCTTAATCATAAAGTTGCAACCATGGTTTACTTTGGAGATGGAGCAACAAGCGAAGGAGATTTTCACGAGGCAATGAATTTTGCTGGCGTTTTTAAAACTCCAACTGTTTTTCTTAATCAGAATAATCAATGGGCGATAAGCGTTCCGCGTAAAAAACAAACTGCTGCCAAAACAATTGCGCAAAAAGCGCTCGCATATGGCTTTGAAGGTGTGCAGGTTGATGGTAATGATGTTCTTGCGGTGTATAGGGCAACAAAAGAAGCAATTGATAAAGCGCATCGAGGTGAAGGCCCAACACTAATAGAGGCATTAACTTATAGAATGAGTCATCATACTACGGCAGATGATTGGACAAAATATAGAGATTCTGCCGAGGTTGAGCAATGGAAGGAACGCGATCCAGTAAAACGATTTAGGATTTATCTAGAGCGCAATGGTTATTGGAATGAGGATTTAGAAAAGAAAACTGTTGAACGTGCGACTAGCGAAATAGAAAAAGCAATAGAAGAGGCAGAGTCAATGAAATTAGATAATCCTGAAGATGTTTTTATGTATACCTATTCGAAAATGCCACCGCATCTGGTTGAGCAGATGAATGAATTGATGGAATATTTGAAAAATAAGTCATGAGCAGTGGGCAATGGACCCTAAGTTTTGAGTCAAATAATAGGTTGATTTTATGCCAAAAATGAATTTAGTTGAAGCAATTAATGCAACGCTCTTCCAGGAAATGGAACTAAACGATAAAATAGTAGTAATGGGCGAGGACGTAGGCGTAGATGGCGGAGTGTTCCGCGTTACCGAAGGTTTAATCAAAAAATTCGGTGAGCAGCGCGTTATTGACACTCCTTTAGCAGAAAGCGGAATTATTGGAGCAGCAATTGGTATGGCTATTTACGGATTAAAACCAGTTACAGAGATTCAATTTGAAGGATTCATATTTCCAGCATATGAACAGATTGTTTCTCATATTGCACGCATTCGCACGCGATCGCACGGTTCATACAAATGCCCAATAGTTTTAAGATCACCTTATGGTGGAGGTGTACGTGCTTTAGAGCACCATAGCGAGGCACCAGAAACGCTTTATGCGCATGTACCTGGCTTAACAGTTGTTATTCCTTCTAGCCCATACGATGCTAAGGGATTATTATCAAATGCATTGCAAGCAGAAGACCCAGTAATATTCTTCGAGCCAAAGCGTATTTATCGCGCATTCAAAGAAGAAGTCCCAGAAGAAAGATATACTATTCCATTTGGCCAGGCAAAAATAGTGCAAGAAGGTCATGATGTAACTATTATAACGTATGGTGCAATGGTTCGCGTAAGCATGGAAGCAGCAGAGCTTTTAAAAGAGAAAAATATCTCTTGCGAAATAGTAGATCTGCGAACAGTTTCGCCAATAGATACAGAAACAATAATTTCTTCAGTTAGAAAAACAGGTCGTTGCGTAGTAGTGCATGAAGCGCCACGCAATTTGGGCATTGGCGCAGAAATCAGCGCAAGAATAAATGAAAAAGCATTGCTTGACCTCAAGGCGCCAGTTAAGCGTGTTACTGCATATGATGTGGTTACTCCATTGCCAAAGCTAGAAGATTTTCATTTCCCAAATGCAGAAAAAATAATTAATGCAGTAAATTACGTTATGGGCTTCTGAGGCTATGCTTAATCAGATTGGTTTATTTGGTTTGTTAGTTTTGCTTATTGCTTGGATAATTGAAACTATAGAAAGTATTAGAACAAGGCAGAGCAGATTACCTATTTATTTTATTATTCTATCTGGGTTAGGTAGCCTATTTCTTGCTATTGAAAATCTTATGTCACTAGGGGATAACACTTATACTCTATTAATGAGTTCTATTACCTTATTAGTTATTGTCCAATTATTATTTTTAATGCAAAAAGGAAAAAAGAGATAGATATGAGCGATATATACGGTCTTGCAGGTTTAATATTGATTTTAATTGGCTGGATTTACGAACTAGTACGGGCAATAAAAGCAGGCAAACCACATATTCCTTTAGGATTTTCGTTATTATATGGAGCAGGGAGTCTCTTGCTTTTTATCCATAGCTGGATCCTAAACGATTTAGTTTTTATGATATTAAACGCTGGCGCTACGATAATTCCTCTAATTAATATTTTTCTAATTTTTAAATCTAAGAAAAAATAGTTATTGTGTCGGTAGAGTTGAAAACTGCGAGCTTGAGGGCGCAGGTTGCAATTCTTCTTTAACAGGTTTAACTTCTTCTTTTTTGCCCCTCATTTTGAGATAGAGAAGAGCCAGTATAATCACAACTACAATTACTATAAGTACATTTTTTATTAGTGGATCATCAAGGAAAGCAAGTAATGGTTTTTCCTTTACCTCTTCTTCCTTTACTTTTATTTTTCTCTCTGCCTGTTTATAAGCAACACTATACTCCCCAGGTTTTTTTAATACAATTCCAGTACCATTTTCATTTGTCACTACAGTTGCTAATGAGCCATCTGGATCAGTTATTGTTAAATCTTTTGCGGGTATTACTTTACTGCACTGCTCTACTATTACAGGCACAAAATCGCCAACCTTTCCACTTTCAGTTACTTTTATATCATAACTATCGCAACATGCATCTCTGATTAATTTATGATTTTCTATGCGTGAGCAGCTATCTCCATACGTATCCTTTATTTTTGTACATTGATTATCTTTGCAGAATTCGTTTTCTTTACATGCGTTATCTGATTCGCAATATCCTTCAGAATGGGCAGGTGGATTAACTGTTCCGCCACTGTCACTGCCTCCGCCACCATCAGTACCCCCAGTTTTACCATCTGTGCTGGGGCCACTTTCGCATGAGAACTCTCCTTCACCAAAAACAAAATCTTTTGATTGCGCAGCCTGATATCCGTAAAGATCATCATAACCTGGTTTTCCTGATTTTGAAGCAGATATGGTATATCTTTGATGTGCTACAAATCCCTTTTCAAATACAGCCTCTCCTTTGGCATCAGTAGTTCGTGATGGCAATCCTAAAAATCTTCCACCAATAAAAACAGATGCGCCCTCCACTGGCATGCCTCTAGAATCTTTGACAACAGCCTTCAATCCTTCTGGGCACATAACAGAAACTGAATCTAATGATAGCATCTCGCATTTTTGCACTCCGCATCCGGTTGGGAGGTTTACTGATCCACCACCATCACCACCCCCCTCTGGAGCAAAAAGTGTGCTGATTAAGAGAAGGCATATAACAAACATGAATTTATTTTTTATCATTATTTTATCATTACCTTTAATATTTAAAAAGTATTCTAGCAGCATCTGAGACTTAAAAAAGATAATTTATTATATTTCATCATAGTTCTATTCTTATGAAAAATATCTTAGTCATTCTTATATTTCTTTCTTTTTTATTATTGGGTTGTTCGACAAAAGAAAAACAGACTTCTATGCCAGAGCAGAATGAACCTATCCCGGATACAACCCCTCAACCTAATCAACAACCAGTTCCTTTACAGATACCTGCTCAACAGTCACCCACACCACAGCCACCACCTCCCTCAGAACCAGCACCTAACATAAATAAAAATCAATCAATTGAAAATACCACTATCGCCCAAACCATTAACAAAAGTATTGAACACGATATTGTTAAAAGCAGCAACACAAACCCAGTAGTGTTTCTGGAACAAGATAATTTAGTATTTGAGCATTATTGGCCTTTAGATGAATATGCCCCAAATATGAAAGATGACGAATCCGAGATATTAGTATATAATAATGCTAATTTACCTGTTCAAATAACTTCTACAGATATGAGATTTATTATTAATAGTAATACTTACGATCAGTATAGTGGAACATGGGAAAAATTTCCATCACGAAGTAGTTGGGACAGAATAGAATATATAAATATTCATCCAAATTACTATTCAGGTGAGCCACCGCTTATCTTAAAACCTGGGCAAAAAGGAAAGATCCATTATCACTACCAATTTAGCCAGGATATTACAAGTAACCCAAAACAATCAGTTAAAATTAAAATAACATATAAGATAAATGATAAGAGCAAAAATATTGATTTAAAATTGGATAGAAAAACCCTACCAGTTAAATATAATAGAGATGATCATTCTGAGCAGCCTCAAGGGAGTGAAGGTGAGTCATCAGGCCACTGAATAGAAAGCTTAATATAAATTAATATTATAGTTATGAGTAATGAGTTGTGGGTTGTGAGTTGTGCACTGACAATTACTCAAAACTCATAACTCCAAACTCACAACAGTGATAAAATGGTTTACGAATTTAAACTTCCAGACTTAGGCGAAGGTATTCACGAAGGCGAGATTAAGAAATGGCTCGTAAAAGAAGGCGATAAAGTAAAATCAGACCAACCTATTGCTGAACTTGAGACGGATAAGGCAGTAGTTGAAATGCCCTGCCCGAAAACTGGAGTTGTTCTTAAAATTTTTGGAAAAGAAGGAGATAAAATAAAAGTTGGGCAGATACTTATTGTAATTGGGCAGGAAGGAGAAGTTTATGAAATGAAAGGCCCTGCGCCATCTGCTATAAGCAAGTCAGTTTCCAGTGCCCAGTTTCCAGCTCCGAGTTCCGAGACACAAGACTCGCAACCCAAGGTAGAGATACTCATTCCCCAAGAAACACATTCTGGCCGTGCTATTGCAACTCCATTTGTGCGTAAGCTAGCGCGCGAGCTTGGAGTTGACATTGAAAAAATAAAAGGAACTGGAGAGCATGGGCGCGTGACAGAGCAGGATATTAAGGCTGCGGCAGCAGGCGGAGTTCCGATAGCAACAACCCCCACAGTAAGTAGTAAGCAAGAGGCAATAAGCCAACCTCCAAAAGCAATTCAAAAAATCCCCATAATAATCGAAGGTGAAGTTGAACGTTTACCATTTAGAGGAGTAAGAAGAACAGTTGCAGAGCATATGGTTACAAGCATGCAAACAGCAATGCATGTTACGCATGTTGATGAAGTAGATGTTAGCGATTTAGTGCGTATCCGCGAGCAAGAGAAAGCATATGCAGAGCAAAAAGGGGTTAAGCTAACATTTTTACCATTTATAATTAAGGCACTAATTGCTGCCTTGCGTGAATTTCCAGTTTTTAATTCCAGTTTGGATGAAGAGAAAAGCGAAATGGTACTTAAAAAATATTATAACATTGGCATTGCAGTAGACACAGAAGATGGATTGATTGTTCCAGTTCTTAAAAATGCAGATAAAAAAACAATAATTGATTTGGGAAAAGAAATTTTTGAATTAGCAACTAAAGCAAGATCTCGAACGCTAACGCTTGATCAATTACGAGGCGGTTCGTTTACTGTTACAAATATCGGTAGCCTTGGCGGCATATTTGCAACACCTATAATTAATTATCCAGAAGTAGCGATACTTGGAATTTATAGAATGCAGGATAAGCCCGTAGCAGTAAGCGATAAGATTGAAATAAAAAGAATAATGAATATATCAATTACATTCGATCATCGTGTAATTGATGGTGCAACTGCTGCCAAATTTGCATCTACAGTTAAGAAACATTTAGAGGATCCGGGATTACTTTTGGTGGATGAATAATTTTAATTTGCAGAAAAAGGCTTAAATTGCTCCGTTTCTTGCCAAATCACTTTAATTAAAGTATCCCTGCAAATACTGATTATGTTTGTATTCCAACTCGCATCAATAACGGTTGACAAGGTCAAAGAGCTAGTAAACAGTCATTGCCCTGATGCAGTTGCAAAAGCAATATTAGAAAGCAAAAATCCGCAGGAAAAGATAAATGCTGTCAAAAAAGCATTGGAACAAATCGTAAAGGCGAGTAACTTAGAATCGCGGGGTTCATGGATATCATGGAGAGCTAAAAAATCTGGCTCGGAACGTGTTCTAGAATGGTTGGCGAGAGATGATTATGCCAAATTGTTTGTTAGACACCCCGGGGAGTTAGCAGAAATTTCCAAAGCAGCAGGAGGCGGAACTCAGGATGCTTTTGAAACGCTTTCTGATAAGACAGTCATGAGATTGTTTGATGGGCATGCTAAGGAATTCGTAGAGATTGCTAATGTAGCAACATCTTATACTAGATCTGCTTTTGAGGTTTTTTTAAACATTCGTTTTGCAGAATATTTTGATAAGGAAAGCAAAAAGGCGACAGAGGCATTGGTGGGAAGCTTCAATGCGTTTGGAATTGAAATGACTAGAAGTCTTATTATACACGTAGGGAATTTCTTTGTGGACCACCATGATATTTTAATGAAGATGCTGAGTGAAGTAAAAACAAAGGCCAAATTTAGATTTTTAGGTGAACAACTAGTTGTGTGGAGTTCGGAATTGTTTGCCAAATATAATGAAAAATTTATCCAAACTGCCAACATGGGTGGCGATTATAAGAAAATCGAACATGCTTTATCAGCAATTCCAGATAGAGATAGAGAAACGTTTCTTAGTGGTGCGAATTTTGAAGAAACCCGAAAACTAATGAAAGAATTGAAAATAGCAACCCCAACAGGAGATGAAGTCATCAATTTTACATATGGAATAATGAAACTGGGCAAAAAAAAGGTTACAGAACTTTACAAGAATTTTGGAATTGGATATTTTATCAGATATAGTGACAAGTTGCTTGACGAGATGTATAACAGAATCGAAGACAAACAAACTTCAGAAAAACCAGTTTTGCTTGTAGCACATAATAAGGACGATAAGAACGGGGCTTTTTATCATGATAGTGAAAAGCTTGAGACGCTGACAAAATATTATAGAATAGTTGTAGTTGAGGTAAGTACAGAAGATGCATTTTATGATTCTGTAGCTGGAGTTGCCAGAGATTATGGGCAGATAGATACTATGATCATAGGAGGCCATGGTGCTATAGATAGCATATTATTGGATGGCAGACATGGTGAGAAGGGCAACTTGGACCTTACGGATAAACAAGAATTAAGCAAACTAAGAAAATATTTTGTGGATGATCCAACAATGATATTGGAGTCATGCTTTACAGGGGCAAAAGGTGATTCCATGGGCGAGATGATGTCAGACGTATGGAATGCCCATCTTTTTGCACCCGAAATTGAAGCAGCCGTAAAAAGATACATACTACAGGAAGATGGAAAAATTTTAAGTGTGGAATACACGGTTATGAGTACAGAATATCTAAAATGGATACCACGTAAAAAAGGCGATGACGGTTAACCAAAACCCCACCCAGAAATCCACCTTCAGTTGTCTATGGGCGGATGGATGAGTAAAAGATAAAGTTTTAAGTCTAATTAGTTAATATAGATATTATGGCAAGCAAAGAATATGAATTTTTTTTAAAAGCTGATCTCCATAAATACGAAGGTAAATATATCGCTATTGTTGATGAGAGTATAGTTGCTAGTGGAGATAATGCTAAGCAAGTAATAGAAGAAGCAGAAAGAAAGACTGGTAAAAAACCTACGCTGGCTAAGGTTCCAACTGAAGATACCTTTATTTTTATGGCGATAAAATGCAAGAAATAGAATTCAAATTTAGAGAAGGCCATTCACGAATTTTTGGAAAAATCTTAAGACCGTTCGCTGATGTAATACTGCAAAATGAGGGCAAGGAATTATTATATCACATGATTGTAGACTCTGGTGCTGATCTTACTTTGATTCCAAAATCAGTTGGTGATTATCTTGGTTTTAAGATTGATAATGATTCGATAAAAGAAGTCAAAGGTGTTGGTGAACAGAATGTTCAAATTGTTCTTAAAAAAATAAATCTTCAGATTGGTAATAAAAAAATCGAAGCAGATATTGCATGGTGTCTTATTGAGGAAGTTCCTTTGGTTCTGGGAAGAAAAGACGTTTTTGATAATTTTGAAATAACCTTTAAGGATAATAAAACTGTTTTTAGATATTAATTTTTCAGTATTCTCACAAATCCATGATTCCCATCTACTTCTATTAAATCCCCATTTTTAATTAATCGAGTTGCATTTTGTGTTCCCACAATGCATGGAATTCCAAACTCTCTGGAAACAATAGCTGCATGGCAGAGTATCCCGCCTTCGTTTGTCACTATTGCAGCTGCTCTTTTTATTGCAACTATAAAATCAGGTGATGTCATTGAAGTTACGAGTATCTCACCTGGTTTAATGTTTTTAGCATCGTGCGCACTCATAGTTACAAAAGCTCTTCCTTTTAAGCGGCCCTTGCTTGCTATCTGACCTTCTATTTCTATTATCTCTTTAGTTTGCTGCTTCTCTCCAAAAATTTGTTTTTTCTTTTGTTCAATTTCATCTGTATCTAAGATTAATTCAAACTTAGCGCGATCACTGTCCCATATAACCATGAAATGTTCCATTCTTTCTCTTATTAAATTTCTATCTATCTTGTTATTCAATATTTCTTCTGGCAGTACATGTTTCATCTCTTTTAGGCTAAGTCCGTGGATCTTGCCAATTGCCTCGAGTATTTTATCTAGATAGTGAAGCATTTGCATTGTGTATTCTTTTCTATAATCCTGAAACCATGCAAAGAATTCCATCAAGGTCACCAGTTTCTTTTCTCGTTCGCTAAAGTTTAACTGATTCATTATTTTTTCTTTTTCTACTAACAGCTCTTTATCATTTCTCTCTACTTCATTTAGATAGTTAGCTGAATCAGAATATTTCTCTCTTAGTTTTTTCAATTCATCTTGGAAAAATTCCTTACTAATGGTTTCTGTAGTGAAATAATTATTATGAAGCCAAAAATACTTTTTTGCATGATTCTCCAGTTCTTTATCATTTTTAACTTGTAAAAGATCTTCAAATTCTCTCCTTGAAAATGATTTTCTAATAGGTGATGTTAATAATGAAAAATTCTTTTTATCCTTTGATAATTCTTCAAGTATTTTTTCTCCGTAAACACCTGGAGGTTCTGTAACTCCTAGCACAAACCAGTGTATCCATAAGTTGTGCAATTCCTTAAATTTCCTTACTAATTCATGTTCGCTCATGTCAGCAATCGGATTACATTCTCTCATAAACTTAGTTATTTTTATAGCTGTTTCGTTTATCTCATCTTCAAATTTACCCCAACCGTTCTTTAGAAAATTCTCAACTAATATTTTTCCCATTTCATAGAAGTCCTGGTTTTTATTATTCCAGGAAATAATATCGTTTTTCCACACGCAAATTGTTGTTGGCCATGAAACTCCCCAATATTTTGCGGTAGGCTGGCCCCATGCCTCCATGCACATAAAAATTGGCGTGAACGTTGCATTTCTTTCCCAATGGAACCAAATGTTTTCAGTCATAACTATCACATCTTTCATATATCATTTCTTATTCTTTTCATAATATGTCTTTCCTTGCTCTACGTAGTCAGTACTGTCCCATTTTGGATCTCTAGGCAAACCGAGTTCTTTGCGAACGTTCTTAATACGCGCAAAATAGCGTTTGCAGTTCTCTTGGGATTTTTCGTATACATATGCGTCATGCACCCCATCGTACAGGCCGCAGTCCAGCACATCAGCGTCCTTAACTAATTCAACATAGGGGTTTTTGGAAACCACGTGTTTATCACTGTGATTGTAAATCGCCGTAGTAATGAGTTTTATCTCTTTAGGTGTGAATTTTTTGGTTTGCTGTAATATTCTTTCAGCAATAGGTGCGCCTTTATGTGCATGGTCAGTAACACGGCCAGTAGTGAAGACATAAATGTCGTGCATAGTGCAAATAATAGCGCCGAGTTCAGAGTCTAGTCCACGTTTTTGTGCCAGAATCCGTCCAATCTGCGTTACTGCTGAACTATGTTTCAGTTCAAAAGTTTTGCTCCACGCGCGCTTTTCATCCTGCATTTTACTTTTCAAAATTATCTCTATTACTTTCCGCTCAATTAATTCACAGCGAGAAATTTTATCTCCTTTGAAATGTGTATAGATCGGATTGTATGTGTAGGACATAATAAGGTTGGGTACGCTTTAAAATATATTTGTTTACTACTACTATAAGGTAGTAGTATGAACACGGAAATATTAAGAAAATTAGGGTTGGACGGTAACGAAATTCGCATTTACCTGTCACTTTTAGAGCTAGGTCAAACAACTACGGGACCTTTAGTTAAGAAATCCACAATTCCATCATCCAAGATATATCATGTGTTAGACTCGTTGATAAGCAAAGGTATTGTTAGTTATATCATTGAGGGCAAGGTCAAGCTCTTTAGGGCGAATAGACCCGCTATTTTAAGGCATTTGTTGGACATCCGTGAGCAAGAAACTGAAAAGTTGAAACAGGAATTAGAAAGTATTTTGCCATCACTAGAACAAGAATTTCTTGCTGAGAAGAAAGAATATTCTGTGGAGCTACTGGAAGGGCTTAGAGGAATCAAAACAGTTTATGATATTTCTCTAGATATTGCCCATAAAGGCGATGAAATGTATACCATGGGGTACCCTATATTAGCCAGCCAACTATTAAATGCTTATTTTAAGGATTATCACAAAAAAATTGCAAAGAAAGGTATACGTGCTAAAATTTTATATGATTATGATACGTGGTTCTGGAAAAAAAGAGAGGCGAGGTCACACGCAGAACAAAGATATTTGCCTGAAGGCATAAGAACACCCGCATTTATCCATATCTTTAAAGAATATGTTGGGGTAATGGTTGTAACTGAGAAACAAAAACTCTGTATACTAATAAAGAATAAGGAAATTGCTGATAGTTATCTACATTATTTTAATCTTTTATGGGGATTAGGGAAAGAACCCAAACCTTAAATACCTTATTTCCGAATAAATCTCAAATGCCAGCCCTTTTAGAATCTCAAGAAAAATCAGGGAAAAAGGGCTAGCGCAACCCCAAAACAGGTAATACATGGGGACTCAAGACTCGAAACTGAAAACTGGAAACGATTAGGTGATCATCATATGGTAGTAGGCGACATAGCAAACGGATGTCAAGTTGCAATTATTGGAGGCGGACCAGGCGGCTACGTAGCAGCAATACGCGCAGCGCAGCTTGGCAAAGATGTTATTCTAATCGAAAAAGAAGCGAATGGCTTAGGCGGAATATGTTTGCATCATGGTTGTATCCCAAGCAAAGCACTAATTTATGCAATAGATCAATACCATTCAGCACAAAAGGATTTCCCGCAATTCGGATTAACATTCGAGAAAATAAACTTTGATTTAAAAAAACTCCAGGCTTGGAAAGAGGATAGCATAAACAAATTAACAAACGGCATAGCAATGCTTATGAAAAAATATGGAATAAATGTAATACAAGGTGAGGCATTTTTCGAAAACTCAAAGCGTTTGCATGTTAATACTCCGCATGGCCCAACTTATGTTGAATATGAAAAGGTAATAATTGCAACAGGTTCTTCAACGCAAACGCTTCCAGGATTTGAAGTAGATAATAAACAAATAATTACATCAACAGAGGCGCTTAAGCTTGATTATATACCAAAAAGCATGATTGTTCTTGGTGCAGGATATATTGCATTAGAATTGGGGCTTATGTATGCAAAGTTAGGTACGAAAGTAACATTTCTTGCGCGTAGTGTGCTTGCATCACATCTTGATCGCGATCTAGTAAAACCAGTTTACGATCGGTGTAAAGAACTTGGAGTCGATATTTACGAATACGCAACACCAGAACGTATGGTAAAAGATCAGGATAAAGTAACTATTTTTATTAATTCAAAAGAAAAAGGCTCATTCGCAGTAGATGCAGAGCTCGTTATGCTATCAATAGGTCGCAAACCAAACACGCAGAATATCGGGTTGGAAAAAACAAAAGTTCAATTAGATGATAAAGGATTTGTAAAAGTAGATGAA
>Ga0209343_10000387_pt1 | contig 61601 bp, 63 predicted proteins | sample RifCSPlowO2_02_FD_184026 | JGI IMG/M metagenome (GOLD analysis project Ga0209343, IMG submission 184026) | Groundwater microbial communities from Rifle, Colorado - Rifle CSP2_plank lowO2_0.2 (SPAdes) (version 2) | ecosystem: Environmental > Aquatic > Deep subsurface > Groundwater | place...
GAAATGGCCCCCGCTGTTGTTGCAGGGCTTGATAAGGGAATAACCATTATCTGCGCCCTGCGCCTAACCGGGGACCATTTCTCGCGGCAACGCGGCTCGTGATGAAACGGGAACAGACCCTAGCCAAAGGCGGGGTGGTGCAGTGCTGCTTGCGTCACGGCGCCGCACTCAGTACAAAGCGGCCTAATCGGGTCGGAATCCTGTCCGACAATCCGTGCTGGTGACGAGGTTGCAGTAAATGAAGAAGTGGCAATGCGTGGTCTGTGGTCTGGTGTATGACGAATCCATGGGCTGGCCAGACGACGGCATCAGCCCCGGCACGCGCTGGGAAGATGTCCCGGCCGACTGGCTGTGCCCGGATTGCGGGGTTGGCAAGATGGACTTCGAGATGATCGAAATCGCCTGATCCATGCCCCTGGCGACGCCCCGCCAGCCTGCGGCAAGCGCCTGAACTACGAGGAGTTTGAGATGAGTCTACCTGTGGTGATCGTCGGTACCGGCCTGGCCGGCTACAACCTGGCCAAGGAATTTCGCAAGCTGGACGGGCAGACGCCGCTGCTGCTGATTAGCGCCGATGACGGCCGCTCCTACTCCAAGCCGATGCTGTCCACCGGCTTTGGCAAGAACAAGGATGCCGATGAGCTGTGCATGGCTGACGCCGGTGCCATGGCCGAGCAGTTGAATGCCGAGATTCGCACCCACACCCGGATCAGCGGCATCGACCCCGGCCATCGCCAGTTGTGGCTTGGCGAAGAGGCCGTGGCTTACCGTGACCTGATCCTGGCCTTGGGCGCCGAGGTGCTTCGCGTGCCGGTGGCGGGCGATGCGCCCGAGGTGATTTTCCCGGTCAATGACCTGGAGGATTACGCCCGTCTGCGCGCCGCGGCGGCGGGCAAGCAACGGCTGCTGGTGCTGGGCGCCGGCCTGATCGGCTGCGAGTTTGCCAACGACCTCAGCCTTGCCGGTTACCAGGTCGAACTGGTGGCGCCCTGCGAGCAGGTGATGCCCGGCCTGCTGCCGGCGGCGCTGGCGACAGCGCTGCAGGCCGGGCTGGAAGGCCTCGGCGCGCGCTTCCACCTGGGGCCGGTGCTGACCAGCCTGCAGCGCAGCGCTGACGGCGTGCTGGCCCATCTGTCCGACGGCACCCAGGTGCCTTGCGATCTGGTGTTATCGGCGGTTGGCCTGCGTCCGCGCACCGAGCTGGCGGCAGCGGCGGGCCTGGCGGTCAACCGCGGGGTGGTGGTCGATCGGCAGTTGCAGACCAGCCACGCCAACATCTACGCCCTCGGCGACTGTGCCGAAGTCGATGGTCTCAATCTGCTCTATGTGATGCCCCTGATGGCCTGCGCCCGCGCCCTGGCGCAGACCCTGAATGGCACGCCGACGGCGGTCAGCTACGGGCCGATGCCGATCACCGTGAAGACCCCGGCGTGCCCGCTGGTGGTGTCGCCAGCGCCGCGTGGTGCGCAGGGTGAGTGGACGGTGCAAGGCAGCGGGGCCGATCTCAAGGCGCTCTGCCATGACGCCCAGGGTAACTTGCTGGGCTATGCCCTGAGCGGTACGGCCGTGCAGGAAAAGCTGGCCCTGAATCGGCAGTTGCCCGCCCTTTTGGCATAGATGACATAGGTTTTGTCGCTTAAGGCCTGCTTTTGCCCCGGCCTATTGTCCGACAAGGCTGGCGCGGTCGCGGTCGGCATGCCATCCTCCTCGGGTCTGCCGCAGTGCAGCCTAGAGCCGCTGCGGCGTCCTGGGCACTGTTCTGGAAGAGCAGCACGGACACAACAACAATAAACCGTCGACAAAGAGGCATTTATGCGCAAACCGGAACTCGCCGCCGCCATCGCCGAGAAGGCTGACCTGACCAAGGAACAAGCCAATCGGGTACTCAACGCCGTACTTGAAGAAATTACCGGTGCCCTGAACCGCAAGGACAGTGTCACCCTGGTGGGCTTCGGTACCTTTGTGCAGCGCCATCGCGGCGCGCGCACCGGGAAGAACCCGCAAACCGGCGCCCCGGTTACCATCAAGGCCAGCAACACCGTGGCCTTCAAGCCGGGCAAGGCGCTGAAGGACTCGGTCAACTGAGCCCCGCGGTCCGGGCTCGCAAGACCCCGGGCCGCCCAGCCAAAGGCTGGCTGTAGTTCCCCCCGCAAACCGCTACAATGCGCCGCCGTTTCATTCCCCCTTCGAGGCCGCGCGCATGAAGTTTCGTTTTCTCCTGTGGATGCTGGGCCGGCTGATGGCCAAAGCCAGCCGCACTAATCCTGAGTTCCAGCAACAACTGGCGGGCAAAGACCTGGTGTTCCAGTTGCACACCCTGGACGGCAAGCTGGCCCGTCATTTCATCGTCAAAGACCAGCGCGTCGTCAGCAAGCGTGGCGTTGCCAGTGCGCCGGCCTTTGCCTTGGGCTTCAAGGATGCGACCTACGGTTTTGCCACCATGACCGCGAAGAACAAGCAGTTGGCCTTTATGCAGGGCATTCAGAACAAGGAGATCCAGATCCAGGGCAACCCGGCGCTGGTGATGTGGTTCCAGAGCCTGATGAAGTACCTGATGCCGAAGAAAAAAGCCGTGCTCAAGAAAGCCGCCTGATTTGGCCGTGGCGCCAGCCCTGGCCGAGCGCTGCGGCACGTTAGCAGACGCGCCGGTGCTGGCCGGCCAGCGGCGGATTCGCTAGGCTGGGCAGAGTTTTTCAGGACTTTGCCGCCATGCGTATCAGCTTGTTTTTCCCCTTGTTATTGCTTAGCAGCCTCGCTCACGCGGCCGCTCCGGCGCCCGCGGCCTTTGCCAAGGTCTTTGAGTTGGCCGGTATTCGCCTGCTTTGCGAACAGACCGCCCCCTTGCTGCAGCGTGGCGTGCCGCCGGCCCAGCAGGCGCAACTGGGCCAGGTGTTTGCGCCTGAGCAGTTGTGCGGGGCGCTGGCCAAGCAGTTGGCGCCCAGCTTCACCGCCGCCCAGTTGGGGCAGATTGAAACCTTGCTGGAAAGCCCGTTGGCCAAGCAATTCACCGCCGCCGAGCGGGCGGTGGGCGATGATGAAAAGGCCCTCGGCGCCTATCGCGAACAACTGAGCAGCCGCCCGCCACGGGCCGAGCGCCTGGCCCTGGTGCGGCGCCTGGACAGCGCCGCGCAGACCACCGCCATGGCCGCGCTGTTGCGCTACGAGGTGGGCAAGACCCAGGCCCTGCTGGCGCTCAAGGCGCGCGGCGAAAGCATCGATGAGGCGACCCTGGCCAGTAAAACCACGGCCCAAGCCGAAGCGCTGCGCCAGTCCAGCGCCCAGGGCGTGGAGGCCTTTATGTTGTTTGCCTATCGGCAGACGCCCAGTGATCAGCTGGCTGAATACGCTGCGCTGTACGAGCAGGCGCCGTTGAGTCAGTTGCTCAAGGCCAGCGTGCAGGCCTTGCCGGCGGTGTTTGCCGAGCGCCGCGCGGCGCTCAAGTAAGCGGCGCTTGTCGCTGACGGCAGGGCTGCCTGCCGTCGCGTGCGGCGTCAGTGATGGGGATGGAACTGCGCGGCCAGCTCGCGCAGGGCGGCTTCCGCTTCCAGCACCTTGTCCAGGGCTTCCTCGGCCTTGGCCCGGCTCAGGCCCAGGCGCTCGAGCAGCGCCGGAGAAATCTCGGTCTGCGGATCGGCGCCGATGCCGCGGCTACGCAGCAGGCTGACCGCCAGGCATACCAGGTTGGGATAGGCCGCGTGCTCGCCATCGTAATCCGGGTCGTGCTGGAAGCGCAGGGCGCTGGCCAACTCCTCGGGCATATCCCAGAAGCGCATCAACCAGGCGCCGATCTGCTCGCGGCTGATGCCCAGCAGGTGCTGCTCGATATGGCTGTGGCTGAGGTGCGGGTTGACCTCCAGGTGTCGGCAGATCAGCGAGAAGTGCGGCGGAAACACATGCGCCAAGACCAGATAACCGAAGTTGTGCAGCAAGCCGGCGAGGTAGGTCAGGCCTGCTTCCGGGCGCTGGGCGCGGGGCATGGCGCGGGTCAGGCCCTCGATCACGGCGGCGGTATAGATCGCCTGCTGCCAGTAGGGCGTGGCCTGTTGCGGATGATCCTTGGGCAGGCTCAGGGTCTTGCCCAGGGCCAGGCCGAGGGCCAGGTTGATCACCAGGTCGAAGCCGAGCACGCGGACGATGGCGTCCTCCACCGAGCGGATCTTGCCCGGCGCGGCGTAGTAGGGCGAGGCGGCCCAACTGACCACCTGGGCGGCCAGGGCCGGGTCGGTCTCGACCACGCCGGTGATGTCATCGACGGTGGCGTCTGGGTCGACCCGCAGCTTGATGATGCGCTGGGCGGTTTCCGGCAGCGGTGGAATCTCGATGGTTTCTTCCAGACGCTGCTGGATGCGCCGGGCGGTAAAGGCCTGCACCGCCTGGGTGATTTCGGCACGGTCGTCGTGGGGGCGGTCGAGGTTGGGCTGGATCAGGCTCAGCGGCTCGCCAAAGCGCGCCGAACTGGCCTTGCTCAACAGGCCCTTGAAGGCGTCGCTGGGGATTTCCAGCAACACGCCGGCCTGGCCGGATTCGACCAGCAGCAGTGGCTCCTGCAACAGGCGTTCTTCATACAAACACGGTGAGCTGGTCAGCGCCGGCAGGCCCGGCAGCAGGGCCAACTGGTGCTTGCCGAGCATGCGTTGCAGGCGTTCCGGCTTGACCGCCAGCAGCTTGCGCCCGGTCAGCTCGGCCAGGCGGCTGAGATCGAGCAACTGGCTTTGTGGAAACAGCGCCAGCAAGGCGCCCAGCTCATCCTCCAGGAGTACCGCCTGCACCCGTTGCGCCGGGTTTAGCCCTGGGCGCTCCTGGCGTACCTGAAAGGGCACCGCCAGTTTTTGCAGCAATTGCACGATCAGGGCGGGCGGCTGGGGCGTGGTGTCAGGGACAAGGGCGAGTTCGGTCATATGCAGATCCGGCTGGGGGCTTCTGCGCTGAGTATAACCAGCGCGCGCACGCGTGGAGGAATCATCGACAGTTTGCCGCTATGACGAGTCACACCTGGCCGTATTGCTGGCCATGGCGCAGCCAGCGCTGCAGCAGCGGGCTAACGTGTTGCGGCCACTCGGCCAGCAGGCGCAGGGCCGCGTCGCGCACCGCCGGCAGCAGGTCGGCATCGCGCATCAGATCGGCCACCTTGAATTGCAGCAGGCCGGTCTGGCGGGTGCCGAGCATTTCGCCGGGGCCGCGCAGTTCCAGGTCTTTTTCGGCGATGACAAAGCCATCGCAGGTTTCGCGCATGATGCCTAAGCGCTGGCGCCCCAGCTGTGACAGCGGTGGGTGATAGAGCAGCAGGCAATGGCTGGCGGCGCTGCCGCGACCGACCCGGCCGCGCAACTGGTGCAGTTGGGCCAGGCCCAGGCGCTCGGGGTTTTCGATGATCATCAGGCTGGCATTGGGCACATCGACGCCGACCTCGATCACCGTGGTGGCGACCAGCAATTGCAGTTGGCCTTGCTTGAACTGCTCCATCACCGCAGCTTTCTCGGCCGGCTTCATGCGCCCGTGGATCAGGCCGACATGCAGGCCACCGAGGGCCGCGGACAAGTCCGCGAAGGTGGTTTCCGCGGCCTGGCAGGTCAGCTCCTCGGACTCTTCGATCAGGGTACACACCCAATACGCCTGGCGGCCTTCGTGGCAGGCCGAGCGCACTCGCTCGATCACCTCGAGGCGCCGGCTGTCGGCCACCAGCAGGGTATTCACCGGGGTGCGACCCGGCGGCAGCTCGTCGAGGATCGAGGTGTCGAGGTCGGCGTAGGCGCTCATCGCCAGGGTCCGTGGGATCGGCGTGGCGGTCATGATCAGCTGGTGCGGGCACAGGCGGCCATCGACGCCCTTCTTGCGCAGGGCCAGGCGCTGCTGCACGCCGAAGCGATGTTGTTCGTCGATGATCACCAGGGCCAGGCGCTGGAACTGCACCTCGTCCTGGAACAGCGCGTGGGTGCCGACCACCATCGGCGCGCCGCCAGCGATTTGCTCCAGGGCGCTGGCGCGCGCCTTGCCCTTGAGTTTGCCGGCCAGCCAGGCGACCTCCAGGCCGAGCGGTGCCAGCCAGCGCTGGAAGGTGATGAAGTGCTGCTCGGCGAGAATCTCAGTGGGCGCCATCAGTGCCACTTGATAGTCAGCTTCCAGCGCTTGTAGCGCCGCGAGGGCGGCGACCACGGTCTTGCCGGCGCCTACATCGCCCTGTACCAGGCGCAGCATGGGTTCGTGCTGGCTGAGGTCGTAGCTGATCTCGGCGCCGACCCGCTGCTGGGCGCCGGTGGAGGCAAAGCCGAGGTTGGCCAGATACTGCGCCGGCAGCCGCTGGGCCTTGGGCAGTGCCGGGGCGTGCTGGTTGCGCAGGCTGTCGCGCAAGCGCTGCATCGACAATTGATGGCTCAGCAGCTCCTCGAAGGCCAGGCGGTGCTGGGCCCAATGCCGGCCTTCGGCCAGCTCGTCGAGGTCGGCATCCGGCGGCGGCCGGTGCAGGTAGCGCAAGGCCTGATCCAGCGGGCCGAGCTGATGCTCGCGGGCCAGCTCGGCCGGCAGCCAGTCCGGCAGGCTGTGCGGGCCGAGGCGCGCCAGCGCTTGCTCGCTGAGCTGGCGCAGGCGTTGCTGGGTCAGGCCTTCGGTGGTCGGGTAGATCGGCGTCAGGGTCTGTTCCACGGCGCTCGGTTCGCCACCGCTCAAGGCGCGGTATTCCGGGTGGTAGATCTCCAGGCCCGAGGAGCCGGGGCGCACCTCGCCGTAGCAGCGCACCAGGGTGCCGCGTTTCAGCCCGTCTTTTTGCGCCTGGCTGAAGTGGTAGAAGCGCAAGCTAAGCGTGCCGCTGCCATCCTGCAGACGCACCAGCAGGCTGCGGCGGCGACCCATGACCACGTCGGCGCCGGCCACCGTGCCTTCCACCACGGCATCCTGACCGGGGCGCAGGGCGCCGATCGGCACGATGCGGGTGCGGTCCTGATAACGCAGGGGCAGGTGGAACAGGATGTCTTGCAGGGTTTCCAGGCCGACCTTGGCGAGCTTCTCGGCCAGGGCGGCGCCCACGCCCTTGAGCGCGGTAACGGGTACCGTGGCCAGTTCGCTCACGGCGCGCCCTTAGGCGCCTGGCTGGGGCGCGCGGGCCACCGAACACAGGCGAATCGAATCGGCCAGCACATCAATCGCCTTGGGCCGCGGGAAGCTGGCGCGCCAGGCAATCGCCACGGTGCGAAACGGCACTGGCGGAGCCAGCGGGCGCACCGCGATCACGCCCGGTGCGTAGTGGTGGCTGTCCACCGCCGACAGCGGCAGCACCGAGATGCCCAGGCCGGAGGCGACCATATGGCGGATGGTTTCCAGGGAGCTGGACTCCACCGTGGTGTGCTTGTTGATCTCGCTGCCCTTGCCCAGGGTCGGGCAGGCTTCCAGCACCTGATCGCGGAAGCAGTGGCCTTCGCCGAGCAGCAGCAGGCTCTTGTCGTTGAGCAGGGCGCTGTCGATGCTGGTTTTCGCCGTCCACGGGTGATCGGCGGGCATCAGCACGCTGAAGGGCTCGTCGTAGAGCGCCTTGGTCAGCACATCGGCCTCAACGAACGGCAGGGCGATGATGATCGCGTCGAGCTCGCCGTTGCGCAGTTTGTCGCGCAGCACGTGGGTGAAGTTCTCTTCGATATACAGCGGCATCTGCGGCGCAACCCGGTGCAACTGCGGGATCAGATGGGGGAACAGGTACGGGCCGACGGTGTAGATGGCGCCGACCCGCAGCGGCGCGGCCAACTGGTTCTTGCCGACCTGGGCCAGCTCGCGGATGCCCTGGGCGGACTCCAGCACCTTCTGCGCCTGGGCGACGATGCCCTCGCCCACCGGGGTGGTGCGCACGGCACTTTTGCTGCGCTCGAAGATCATCACGCCGAGCTCGTCTTCGAGCTTCTTGACCCCCACCGACAGGGTCGGCTGGCTGACGTGGCAGCGCTCGGCGGCACGGCCGAAATGCTGTTCCTGGGCCAGGGTGACGATATAGCGCAGTTCGGTCAGGGTCATAGTCATAGTCCATTGAGATGCGGCCAAGCATAGCCGCTGTCTTCAATGGAACCAACCACCTTGCGCTTTTCTGCCTGGCCGGCCCTGGGGCCGGCCAGGCTAGCCGCGTTCGAGGCTGTAGATAAAGGGTGCGACGATTTCCAGTTGACCGGCGTTGAGCAGCTCGGCCGGCGGCTTGGGCACCGGCGAGGCGCGGCGGATCATGGCCAGGGTGGCACGATCCAGGGAGGCGTTGCCGGAGCTTCTGGCCAGCTCGATGCTCAGCACCCGGCCATTGCCATCCAGGCTGAAACGCACCTGGCTGGTGCCTTCGATGCCGCGCCGACGAGCGTCAGTGGGGTAGCGCTTATAGCGGGCCAGATGACCGAGCAGGCGGCTCTGCCAGGACTGCTTGGCCGCCTGGTTGGCCGCGCTGCTGACGCTTGCGCTGGCGGCTGCGGGGGCGCTGGGGGCGGTTGCGGGGGCCGTGCTGGGCTCGCTGCTGGGGGCTGGCGGCGCCGGCTGCGGCGGCGTTTTGGGCGGCGTGACCACCGGCTTGGGCGGTTTCGGGCGCGCCTTGGGCTTGGGTTTTTCCAGCACCAGCTTGGGCTTGGGCGCGACCACCGGCGGCGGCAACGGCTCGGGCAGCGGCTCGGCAACCGGCGCGGGCGGCGGCGGTGGGGTGACGGCGGGCAATGGCGCCAGCTCGATCAGCATGGCCGCGGGCGGCATTTCTACTGCTTGCGCCGGGTTGCGCCAGTGCAGCGCCAGCACGCCGATGCCGATGTGCAGGCCGAGCACCAGGGCCAGGCTCAAGGCCCAGCGCGGTAGCGAGTGGCGCGACGAGCTCATTGCGCGGTTACCGTCTCGAGGCCGACCAGGCCGATTTTCAGGTAGCCGGCGGCGCGTAGTTCATTCATCACCTCCATCAGGTCGGCGTATTCGACGTGCTTGTCGGCGCGGAAGAAGATCGTGGTGTCTTTTTTCGCCTGGGTTTGCAGGTCCAGAGCCTGGGCCAGTTGGGCGCGCTCGATCGGCTGGTCGCCGAGGAACAGGCTGCGATCTTCCTTGACGCTCAGGTACAGCGGCTTGTCCGGCCGCGGTTGTGGGGTGGCGCTGGCCGCCGGCAAATCGATTTTGACATCGACGGTGGCCAGCGGCGCGGCCACCATAAAGATGATCAGCAGAACCAACATCACGTCGATAAAGGGCGTGACGTTGATTTCGTGGTTTTCCTGAAGGTCGTCGTCACCTTCGTGCAGATGCAGGCCCATGGCGTTTTCTCAACCCACCTTGACCATATGCGGTGGATTCTTGACCGGCGCCACGCGCTCGGTGCCCGGCAGGTCGAGGTCGCGGCTGACCAGCAGCAGCACCTGAGCCGAGGCGTCCGCCACCTGGGCCTTGTAGCCGGTGATCGAGCGGGCGAAGACGTTGTAGATGACCACCGCCGGGATCGCCGCGACCAGCCCCAGGGCCGTGGCCAGCAGGGCTTCGGCGATGCCAGGGGCGACCACCGCGAGGTTGGTGGTCTGCGATTTGGCGATGCCGATAAAGCTGTTCATGATCCCCCAGACGGTGCCGAACAGGCCGACGAAGGGCGCGGTCGAGCCGATGGTGGCGAGCACCCCGGTGCCCTTGCTCATCTCCCGGCCGCTGGCGGCCACCAGGCGCTCCAGACGGAAGCTGACGCGCTCCTTGATGCCGTCGTTGCCGCGGGCCTGGGCCGACAGTTCCAGCTCGTGCTGGGCGTCTTCGATCAGCCGCTGGCTCAGGCCGCCCTGCTGGTTGCGCTGGGCCTCGCTCAGCGAGCGGGCCTGTTGCAGGCTGCGCAGCTCGGCCTGCAGGCGGCGCTTGGCGTTGAACAGTTCAATGCCCTTGCTCAGCCAGATGGTCCAGGTCAACACCGAGGCCAGGGCCAGGCCGATCATCACCCCACGGACGATCACATCGGCATTCTGGAACATGCCCCAGGGCGACATATCGTGGCTGAGCAGGGTTTCCTCGAGGGCTGTGCCATCCGCCGCAGTGGCTTCTGCGGCTGCTTCTGTTCCTGGGCTGGCGGTCTGCGCACCCGTGGCGGGGGCGAGGCCCTCGCTAGCGGTTGCCACGGGGCTGCCGGTGGCCGGGCTGCTGGCAACGCTGGCGGCCTGGGCTGTTGCGCTTGTATCGGCGAAGCTGGGCGCGCTGAGGCCCAGGCAGCTCAGGGTGATGGCGGCCAGCAGGGCGCGGACCAGGGACGAGGCGGGCATGGTAAAGGACTTCAGGTTCATGGGGGCCGGTCCGGTAGGTGAGAAAGTGAGTGGCGCCACGGTGGAGGGCGAGGGGCTAAGTATTCGCCCATTATTGCAAATCATTATCAACTGATAAAGTCTCTCATGCTTCGCGCCTGACGCGTGGCGGGCCTCCCGTCTACAGGTAGCGGCCATTTGCCCAGGTAAGCGCAGCTTAACCCTGGGATCTGCTGGGCAACATTGACCTGGGCCAGGAGAAACGCATTCAGGCGCGCAATAACCGCCCGCCGGTGCCGGCCGTGGCCCGCCAGGTCATGCCGCGGGCGTTGCGGGAGGGGCATTGGGCCGGGCAATTTTAGCATGGCGAAAAATCCCCAGAGGCGGACGATTTGTCGCAGTCAGGGTGGCTCAGGCCACGGCCGGCGGGGCTTGCCGGCGTGGCGTGGCGGCGCCGGGCGGAGTAGGCTGCCGGCTTTGCCTGCGGAGCCTGCCCATGAGTCGTTCACCTTCCTTGCTGATTGCCGGTTGCGGCGATATTGGTAGCCGTTTGGCGCTGCAGATGCTGGCGCAGGGCTGGACGGTACATGGCCTGCGCCGCGATATTGCGCGCTTGCCGGCCGGGGTGCTGGCGCTGGCGGCAGACCTGCACGGCGAGCAATGCCCGCCGGCCTGGCCAGCGGGTGAGCTGGATTATCTGGTCTATTGCCTGGCTGCCAGCGAAGGCAGCGAGGCCGGCTATCGCGCCGCCTACGTCGATGGCCTGCGGCATGTGCTGAGCTGGCTGGCGCAGCACGGGCAACGGCCACGACGGCTGCTGTTTGTCTCCAGCACCAGCGTGTATGGCCAATGCGCGGGCGAGTGGCTGGACGAAACCTCGGCGACCGAACCCAGCGGTTATTCCGGGCGAATCATGCTGGAGGCCGAGCAGTTGCTCCTGGGCAGCGGCCTGCCGGCCAGCGTGGTGCGCCTCACGGGGATCTACGGGCCGGGTCGGCAATGGCTGCTCAATCAGGTACGCCAGGGCTACCGGGTGGTCAGCGAGCCGCCGTTGTATGGCAATCGCATCCATGCCGACGATGCCGCCGGCCTGCTGGCCTTTCTGCTGCAGGCGGATGCTCGCGGGGTGGCGCTGGAGAGCTGCTATATCGGCGTTGACGATGCGCCGGTGGCCTTGCATGAGGTAGTCGCCTGGCTGCGCGAGAGGCTGGCGGTTAGCACCTGGTCCGCCGAGTCGACGGTACGCCGCGCCGGCAGCAAGCGCTGTCGCAATGCCCGCGCCCGCGCCTTGGGCTGGGTGCCGCAATACCCCACGTATCGCGAAGGCTATGGCGCGCTGTTGGCGGCTGAGACGCCTTAACAGGCCGTTGAAAACTACCTACGTTGCCAATACGGCGTTAAAAACAGGCCGGGACGCGGCGTCTCAGAATGCTCATTTACAACACGTAAACTCCGCTTCTTCGCCTGTTTTGACCAGCCGGAGGCTGTTACTAACGTAGCGCCTTGTCTTGGCGGCCTCGCCAACATTTTCAACGACCTGTTAGCCGGGCAGCTGCAACTGCAGGTTCTGCAGCATGAACTTGGCCATCAGCCACACAGCGCCGGCATTCAGCAGCCACAAACCCACGCCCCCGAGGATGATGCCCAAGGCGATTTCATAGGCCAGGCGGCGTTCGGTTTTGTGCTGTGGGCCGCGCTGGATGCGGAGCGGGCGGAGGTCGTCTTCGTCGCGTTCGGCGCGCATGGGTGGTGTCCTGAAATTGTACGGCGAGGCAGTCAGCCCGTTACCTAGATGGCTGCTACAGGGTTAGTCGCGTTCCAGCAGCCAGCGTTGCTGGCCTGGATACAGGTCGGGCATTTCATCCGGTTGCGCGCGGTTGAGGGCTTCGAAGATCTGCAGCTGATCGCCGTCGCGAACGAAGATCCACTCATTGCCTTCCTGGCCCAGTTGCAACCACAGGCTGTCGTACTCGCCACTCATGGCCGCGCAGTCACCAGCCAGGCACAGGGCGAAGCGTTCGGCGCCGGGCAGGCCGTCGAGCTTGCCGTCGGCATGAAAGATCACCAGGCCGCCTTCACCGGGGCCGCTGCGAATCTTCCAGCTGCCGGCGAGAAAGGCCTCGTAGAGGCTGTATTCAAAACTGCTGCCCGCCGGCGCCGCGGCATCGACCTTGACCTTGGGCCGGGCAAAGCGCTGCTCGGGCCAGGTGGCGCTGGCTTGCTGGATCAGCAGCTCGCCTTCGGGCTTGAGCACTTCGTGATGCTCGCCATAGAAGCTGACCTGCCAGAGGCCATCTGCTTGCGCGCTCAGCTGCCCATCGGCGAGCTCGAAGCCATTGCTGAAGGTCGCCTGTTGGCGGGCGCTGTTGAGGTTCCACTCCAGGTTCGGGCCGTAGGCCAGCAGCGCTTCGCGCAGGTGCTGGCTGTCCACGGCGGCGTCGATGGCTGCCTGGTTGATCCAGATGCCGCTGGGGTCTTTGGGTTTGCTGGCGCAGCCCCCGAGCAGGGTCAGGCACGCCAGCAGGCAGAGAAAGGAACGCATGGGGGATACCTCAAAATAAACAGGGGGCCTCGCTGCCGAGTGCCCCCTGAGCGTCGCGTGCAGGTGTTATTCGATGACCAGAATGGCATCCATCTCAACGGCTGCACCGCGTGGCAGGGCGGCAACGCCGATGGCGGCGCGGGCCGGGTATGGTTGTTCAAAGTAGCGGCCCATCACTTCATTGACCTTGGCGAAGTGGCTGAGGTCGGTGAGGAAGATGTTCAGCTTGACGATGTCCTTGAACGAACCGCCGGCGGCTTCGGCCACGGCCTTGAGGTTTTCGAACACTTGCACGGTTTGGGCTTCGAAGCCTTCGACCAGTTCCATGGTCTTGGGGTCGAGGGGGATCTGCCCGGACATGTACACGGTGTTGCCGGCCTTGATGGCTTGCGAGTAGGTGCCGATGGCGGCGGGGGCCTTGTCGCTGCTGATAACGGTCTTGCTCATGGAAAGCTCCTGGTGAGGTAGTTGGCTGGGCTTGAGCCCTGGCTCGGGTTCTTGGCTGTTAAGACGGTTGGACGCACCAGCAGTGGCGTCAGGCACGCATGCGGGTGATGCGCATCACCCCTTTGAGCGCGCGCAGTTTCTTGATCACGCGGGCCAGGTGGACGCGGTCGTGGACGCTGACCACCAGCTGCACGACGCTGACGCGACCGTCGCGCTCATCCATGCTGATCTTCTCGATGTTGCCGTCGGCGGCGTTGACGCTGCTGGCCAGCAGGGCAATCAGGCCGCGTTGGTGTTCCAGTTCGACGCGCAGTTCGACGTTGAATTCGCCGCTGACATCCTTGGCCCAGGACAGCTGGATGCATTTCTCCGGGTTGTGGCGGATGTCGCTGATGTTTTTGCAGGTGTCCAGGTGCACGACCATGCCTTTGCCGGCCGACAGGTGGCCGACAATCGGGTCGCCGGGGATTGGCGTGCAGCACTTGGCGTAGTTGAGCACCAGGCCCTCGGTGCCGCGGATCGCCAGCGGCCCTTCATGGCTGGGCAGCTGCTCGCCATTTTCGGTGAGCAGACGGCGTGCGACCACGAAGGCCATGCGGTTGCCCAGGCCGATTTCTTCCAGCAGGTCCTCGCTCAATGCCATGTGGTATTCGTCGAGAACGGCCTGAATGCGCTCCACCGGCAGCGAGTCGATGTGGGTGCCGAAGCTGGCCAGGACCTTGTTCAGCAGGCGCTCGCCGAGGCTGACCGACTCGGAGCGGCGCTGCAGCTTGAGCGCGTGGCGAATATGGGTGCGGGCTTTGCCGGTGACCACGAAATTCAGCCAGGCCGGGTTCGGCCGGGCGCCGGGGGCGGTGACGATTTCCACCGTCGAGCCGCTTTGTAGCGGCTCCGACAGCGGCGCCAGGCGGCGATTGATGCGGCAGGCGATGCAGCTGTTGCCGACGTCGGTGTGCACCGCATAAGCGAAATCCACCGCCGTGGAGCCCTTGGGCAGCTCCATGATCCGGCCCTTGGGGGTGAAGACGTAGACCTCGTCCGGGAACAGGTCGATCTTCACGCTCTCGATGAATTCCAGCGAATTGCCGGCGCGCTGCTGCAGTTCGAGGATGCCCTTGACCCACTGCCGGGCGCGCGCGTGGCTGCCCTTGGGCTGGTCGTCTTCGGCGGATTTGTACAGCCAGTGGGCAGCAATGCCGTGGTTGGCCAGCTCTTCCATCTCGCGGGTGCGGATCTGGATTTCAATCGGTACGCCGTGCATGCCGAACAAGGTGGTGTGCAGCGACTGGTAGCCGTTGGCCTTGGGGATCGCGATGTAATCCTTGAAGCGCCCCGGCAGAGGTTTGTACAGGTTGTGCACGGCGCCGAGCACGCGGTAGCAGGTGTCGACTTTGTCGACCACGATGCGGAAGGCGTAGACGTCCATGATCTCGTTGAAGGCTCGGCGCTTGCCGCGCATCTTCTGGTAGATGCTGTACAGGTGCTTCTCACGGCCGTGCACTTCGCCCTGCATGTCCTCGCGGGTCAGGCAGTGGCTGATCGACTCTTCGATCTTGTTGACGATTTCCTTGCGGTTGCCACGGGCGCGACGCACGGCGCCGCGGATACGTTCGGAACGCATCGGGTACATGGCTTTAAAACCAAGGTCTTCGAACTCGACGCGCATGCTGTGCATGCCCAGCCGGTTGGCGATTGGCGCGTAGATCTCCAGGGTTTCCTTGGCGATCCGCCGGCTCTTCTCGTGGGGCATGGAGTCGAGGGTGCGCATGTTGTGCAGGCGATCGGCCAGCTTGACCAGGATCACGCGGATATCGCGAGCCATGGCCATGGCCATTTTCTGGAAGTTTTCCGCTTGCGCTTCGGCTTTGGTTTCGAAGTTCATCTGGGTCAGTTTGCTGACCCCATCGACCAGTTCGGCGATGGTTTCGCCAAATTGCGCGGTGAGCGCTTCCTTGGCAATTCCGGTGTCTTCGATGACGTCATGCAGCATCGCGGCCATCAGGCTTTGATGATCCATGTGCATGTCGGCGAGGATGCTGGCGACCGCCAGCGGGTGTGTTACGTAGGCTTCGCCGCTGCGTCGGCGTTGGCCGTCGTGGGCTTGTTCGGCGTAGAAGTAAGCGCGGCGGACCAGGTTGACCTGGTCACTGCCGAGGTAGGTCGAAAGTCGTTCGGCGAGGTTGTCTATGCTCGGCAAGTGCAATGCTCCTGCCGTGCTCTGGGACTCTGTACCGTACGACGTCGACCCACCATGGACTTACAAGGCCTCGTTGGCCTCGTCCTCGAATGTGGCAAACAGCGGTTCGTCTTCAACGATGTCGTCTTGAGCGATGACGTCATAGTCCACCAGGCCGGCAGCGATTTCGCGCAGGGCTACTACGGTGGGTTTGTCGTTTTCCCAGGCTACCTTGGGCTCTTTGCCGCCGGTGGCCAGTTGACGGGAACGCTTGGTGGCCAGCATGACCAGCTCGAAGCGGTTAGCGACGTTCTCCAGGCAATCTTCAACGGTAACGCGGGCCATGGTGTTCCTCGTAGCAAATAGCGAGATAAAGCTGTGCCCAAATGGGCGAGCGGACTGGATAGTCTAAAAAATCACCCGCCTTAAGGGAAGCGTTGTTTGTGTCGGGGCTGGCCGCGAGCGCGCTACCAGCCGCCCGAAAGCGGCTGCAGGCAGCGGCCTGGCTGGTGCGGCGTCAGGCCAGCAGCTGGCTGAGTAAATCCGCGTGGCGTTGTTGTTGCGGGTTTTGCAGCAGCTGATTGGCACGAAAAATGGCTTTCAGGTCGTCGAGGGCGACCTTGAAATCGTCGTTGATCACCAGGTAATCGTATTCGACGTAGTGGCTCATTTCGCTGACTGCTTCACGCATGCGCCCGTCGATGATTTCGTCGCTGTCCTGGCCGCGGTTGTCCAGGCGCTGGCGCAGAGCTTCCTGGGTCGGCGGCAAAATGAAGATCGACTTGGCCTGCGGCATCAGGCGACGTACCTGCTGGGCGCCTTGCCAGTCGATTTCCAGGATCAGGTCGTAACCTTCCTTGAGGGTCTGCTCCAGCCAGCGCTGCGAGGTGCCGTAGAGGTTGCCGAACACTTCGGCGTGTTCGAGAAACTCGTCGCGCTCAAGCATTTCGATAAAGGCTTCGCGGGCGACGAAGTGGTAGTTGACCCCGTCGACCTCGCCCGGACGCATGACGCGGGTGGTGTGCGAGACCGATACGCGGATTTGTTCCTGGGCCTCGATCAGGGCTTTGACCAGGCTGGTCTTGCCGGCGCCGGAGGGGGCAGAAACGATATACAGGGTGCCGGTGGTGGCCATAAGAATTTCCCGGGGCTGGCGGTTTTTCAATTAGGTCTTTAAAAACGTAGCGAGCGACGGCTAGGCAAGGCGAAATCAGGCGAGAAAGCGGAGTTTACGACTGTAAATGAGCATTTGACTCGCTTCACTCGCCCCTTCGGGGCCGCACTGAAGTGCGTTCAGTCTAAGGACTGTGAGCCTGATTTCAACGCGGCATAGCCTAGCGCAGTAGTTTTTATTCGATGTTCTGGACTTGTTCGCGCATCTGCTCGATCAACACCTTAAGGCTTACTGCGGCTTGGGTGCTGCGCGGGTCGAAGGCTTTGGAACCGAGGGTGTTGGCTTCGCGGTTGAGCTCCTGCATGAGGAAGTCCAGGCGACGCCCGGCGGCACCGCCGGCCTTGAGCACGCGGCGCACTTCACTGACGTGGGTGCTGAGGCGGTCCAGCTCTTCGGCCACGTCGCTCTTCTGCGCCAGCAACACCAGCTCCTGCTCCAGGCGTTGGGGGTCGAGTTCGGCTTTCATCTCGGTGAAGCGGTCGAGGATCTTCTGCCGCTGGGTGGCGAGCATCTGCGGTACCAGCTCGCGCAAGGTGGCGACTTCCGTCGTCATGGCGTCGAGGCGCTCGTTGAGCAGTTTGGCCAGCTCGGCGCCTTCGCGGCCACGGCCGTTTTTTAGCTCATCCAGGGCCTGGTTGAACAGTTGCATGGCTTCGGCATTTTGCGCCTGCGGGTCGGTGCCATCGGCCACCAGTACGCCGGGCCAGGCCAGCACTTCGAGGGGATTGAGGGGCGCGGGCTGCTTGATCAGGCTGGCGATGCTCTCGGCGGCACTGATCAGTTGGGCGGCGCGTTCGCGGTCCAGCTGCAGGGCCTTGCCGGTGGATTCTTCAGTGAAGCGCAGGGTGCATTCCACCTTGCCGCGCGACAAGCCCTGGCGCAGGGCATCGCGCACACTGCCTTCGAGGTCGCGGAAGGCTTCCGGCAGGCGCAGCTGGGGCTCCAGGTAACGGTGATTCACCGAGCGCAGTTCCCAGCTCAGGGTGCCGTGGGTGCCGGCCCGTTCCGTACGGGCGAAGGCGGTCATGCTGTGCACCATGGGCGTACCTCTGGGCGGTCATGTCGGTTGTCGAGGCGGTGGATTGTAGCGCAGTCGCCGGGGCCGCCCAAACGTTGATGCTCTCTGCGTTGCTGGGTGCCGGCGAAATACGCTGATGCTCTCTGCGTTGCTGGGTGCCGGCGAAATACGCTGATGCTCTCTGCGTTGCCGGGTACCGGCGAAATGCGCTGATGCTCTCTGCGTTGCCGGGTGCCGGCGAAATGCGCGGATGCTCTCTGCGTTGCCGGGTGCCGGCGAAATGCGCTGATGCTCGGCGCGGTGCTGGTCGTCGCTGAATTGGGTGATCTTCGGTGTGATGCTGGCCGCCGCCGAATTGGGCGATGTCCCGGCGGGCGCCAGGGCCCTATAATGGCGGGGAAAATTCAGTCCCGAACAGGTATTCCCCGATGAAGCGTCCCAGTGGCCGTGCTGCCGATCAGCTGCGCTCGATCCGTATCACCCGTAACTACACCAAGCATGCCGAAGGTTCGGTGCTGGTGGAGTTTGGCGACACCAAAGTGATCTGTACGGTCAGTGTTGAATCCGGCGTCCCGCGCTTCCTCAAAGGCCAGGGTCAGGGCTGGTTGACTGCCGAGTACGGCATGCTGCCGCGTGCCACCGGCGAGCGTAACCAGCGGGAAGCCAGCCGCGGCAAGCAGGGTGGTCGGACCCTGGAAATCCAGCGCCTGATCGGCCGTTCGCTGCGTGCTGCGCTGGACATGTCCAAGCTCGGCGAGAACACCCTGTACATCGACTGCGATGTGATTCAGGCCGATGGCGGCACCCGCACCGCCTCGATCACCGGCGCCATGGTGGCCCTGGTGGATGCGCTGAAGGTGATGAAGAAGCGTGGCGGCCTGAAGGCTGGCGATCCGCTCAAGCAGATGGTTGCTGCGGTGTCGGTGGGCATGTACCAGGGCGAGCCGGTGCTGGATCTCGATTACCCGGAGGACTCGGCAGCGGAAACCGATCTCAACGTGGTGATGACCGCCGCCGGTGGTTTCATCGAGGTGCAGGGCACCGCCGAAGGTGCGCCGTTCCAGCCCGCCGAGCTGAATGCCATGCTGGCGTTGGCGCAAAAGGGCATGCAGGAACTGTTTGAGCTGCAGCAAGCGGCCCTGGCCGATTAACTCACCGAGGACCCGCGGATGAACGATAACCTGCTGCCCACGCCCGATGCGCAAGCCCGGCAATGGGCCATGCTGTGTCATTACGCGGCGTTCTTCTGGGTGCTGGCGCCCTTGATCGGCAACGTCATCGGCCCGCTGGTCGTCTGGCAGCTGAAGAAGGATCTGCATCCCTTCGTCGATGAGCAGGGCAAGGAAGCGCTGAACTTTCAGATCACCTACAGCGTGGCCATGATGGTCTGCGGCTTGCTGGCCTGGGTGCTGATCGGCTTTCCGCTGATGCTGCTGGTGGGCGTGGCGGCGCTGGTGCTGACCGTCATCGCCGGGATCAAGGCCAATGCCGGGCAAGCCTATCGCTACCCGCTGTGCTGGCGCCTGATCAAGTAACGACGGCCTTTGCAGGCAATAAAAAACCGGCGCTGAGCCGGTTTTTTATTGCCTGCGCTTATTCAGCTCAGAGGCGTAGCCCGGATGCAATCCGGGGGCGGATTTGCAGGGCAACGAGCGTCCCGGATTGCATCCGGGCTACAAAAAGCCATTCCCTTGGCTTAAGTGATCGGCATTAGGCGTTGTGCCGGTTTTCTTTTGCCTGCTGTTTGCTCAGCCGAGGGCTGCGAGCAGTTCGTCGCGGCCCTGGGGCGGGACCATGGCGATCAGCGTGTGGCCAGGGGGCAAGAGCGTGGCGTCGGCCGGGTTGAAGATAAAATCCGGGCCGGTACGAATCGACAGGATCACGCAACTGGGGCAGCGCTGCTTGATCTCGCCGACGGTGCGCAGGCTGTGGTGCTCGGCAATCGGCACCTCCTCCAGGCGTACCTTGTGCTCGGAGCGCAGCATCTCATCAAGGAAGGTCACCACATGGGGGCGGATCATTGATGAGGCGATGCGCATGCCGCCGGTGAAGTCCGGCGAGATCACCGTGTCGGCGCCGGCCTTGCGCATTTTCTGCGCGTTGCGCAGTTCGTGGCAGCGCGCCACCACCCGCACCTTGGGATTGAGCTGGCGGGCAGTGAGGATAATCATCAGGTTGCGGCTGTCGTCGCCGGTGACGGCGAACACCCCGGCGGCATCGGCAATGTCGGCGGCCAGCAACAGGTCGTCATCGGTGGCGTCGCCGTGCAGGTGCAGGAGATGGGGGAAGTGTTCGCGCTGGGCGTCGAACTGTTCTTCGTCGCTGTCGATGGCGACGAATTCGCGGCCGGTGGCCACCAGCTCATGGGCCACGTTGCGCCCGACCCGGCCGAAGCCGCAGAGGATGTAATGACCCTTGAGTTTCTTGATGGCCTTTTCCATGCGTCGTCTCCGCAGGCTGTAGTCAAAATCGCTTTCGAGGAAGAACGTTGCCAGGCTGGTGAACAGAAAGGTCACGGTGCCGAAGCCGGTGAGGGCGATCAGTCCGGCAAACAGGCGTTCGCCGAGGTTGTTGAGGGGGATGATCTCACCATAACCGACGGTGGTGATGGTAATCAGGGTCATGTGCAGTGCGTCGGACCAGGTCGCCTGCTCGTCGGCCACGCTGTAGAAACCGAGGGTGCCGAACACGGCCATGAACAACAGCAGGGCAATTGCCGCATAGATGCGCTGCAGGATCCGCGGCAATTGGGTGTGGCGCATGGGCAGGTGGTGCTTGGCGCGGTGCCAGCGAGGTAGGCCCATGATTATCCCTGCCGATTAAACGCTGAGAATCCAGTCGTAATCGACGATCAGCGGGGCGTGCTCGGAGAAGCGCGGCTGGCGCGGCAGACGGGCGCTGCGCACGCAACGGCGCAGGCCGGGGGTGAGCAGGTGGTAGTCGAAGCGATAGCCGAGGTTGAGCATTTGCGCCTGCTCGGTATCCGGCCACCAACTGAACTGCTCGCCTTCGCGGCTGACTTCGCGCAGCGCATCGACGTAGCCCATGCTGCCGACCACCTGATCCATCCAGGCGCGTTCGGGGGCGAGGAAGCCGGGGGATTGCTGGCAGTCGCGCCAGTTCTTCACGTCGAGCTTCTGGTGCGCCACATACAGCGAGCTGCAGTAGATGTACTCGCGGCGCTTGCGCCGTTGCTTGTCGAGGTAATGGGCGAAGTCGTCCATGAACTTGAACTTCTGGTTCAGGCTCTCGTCGCCATGCTGGCCGGAGGGCAGCAGCACGCAGGCGATGCTGACTTTGTCGAAATCGGCCTGCAGGTAGCGCCCGTAGCGGTCGGCGCTTTCAAAGCCCAGACCACTGATTACCGCCTTGGGTTGCAGCCGTGAATACAGCGCCACGCCACCCTGGCTGGGCACTTCGGCATCACAGGCATAGAGGAAATAGCCGTCCAGTTGGAAGGCCGGATCGTCCAGTTCAAAGGCAGAGGCGCGGGTGTCCTGCAGGCAGATGACGTCGGCATTCTGGGCCTGCAGCCAATTGAGCAAACCACGCTCGGCAGCGGCCTGAATGCCATTCACGTTCACACTGATGATCCGCATAAATGGCCCCTAAAAACACGTGCGTGTATGATACCCGAGCTCCTATTTATTAGCTAAACCCATCGTAAAATCAGTGCTATCCGGGACTTTCTTCATGCAGGCTTACCAACGCGAGTTCATTCGTTTTGCCATCGAGCGTGGGGTCTTGCGCTTTGGTGAGTTCACCCTCAAGTCCGGGCGCACCAGCCCGTACTTCTTCAATGCCGGATTGTTCGACAGTGGCTTGGCACTGGCTCAGCTGGGGCGCTTCTACGCCGCCGCCGTGGTTGAGAGCGGGATTGCCTTCGATGTGCTGTTTGGCCCGGCCTACAAGGGCATCCCGTTGGCTGCGGCGACCGCCGTGGCGCTGGCCGAGCAGCATCAACTGGACCTGCCCTGGTGCTTCAACCGCAAGGAAGCCAAGACCCATGGCGAAGGTGGCAGCCTGGTCGGCGCGCCGCTGGAGGGCCGGGTGCTGATCGTTGACGACGTGATTACTGCTGGCACGGCGATCCGCGAGGTGATGCAGATCATCCAGGGCCAGGGCGCGCAGGCCGCCGGTGTGCTGATCGCCTTGAACCGTGAGGAGCGCGGCCAGGGCGCGCTGTCGGCGATCCAGGAGGTCGAGCGCGATTTCGCCATGCCGGTGGTGAGTATTGTGTCGTTGACCCAAGTGCTGGAATATCTGGCCGATGATGCTCAACTCAAACAGTATCTGCCGGCGGTGCAAGCCTACCGCGAGCAGTATGGCATTCAGGCCTGAGCCACCACCGGGTATTGTTCTTATGCTGAAACCGGGCGCCTTGCGACTCCCCTTGTTGTTGTCGGTCTTGCTACCCGCCCTGGCGGGTGCCGGCGAGCTGTATCGTTATGTCAACGACAAGGGCGTGGTTGTGCTCGACCGTCAGGGCGTGCCGCCGGAGTTTATCGCCAAGGGCTACGAGGTGCTGTCCGACCAGGGCCGAGTGGTGCGCGTGGTGCCACCGGCGCCCACCGCCGCAGAGCGTGAGCGCCTGCAGGCGGAAAAGGCCCAGGCCTCCTCGGATGCCCAGTTGCTGCGCTTGTATTCCAGCGTCGAGGACGTTGATCGGGCCCGTGAGCGCAAGCTTACCGAGCTGGATGGGGCGGTCAGTGCCGCGCGCGGCAATCTGCAGTCGTTGCGCACCCAGCAGGCCAACCTGCAGGGCCAGGCCGCCGAGCATGAGCGCGCGGGGCGCGTGGTGCCGGAAAGCCTGCTGGTGCAGATCAGCAATATCAAGGGCGAGCAGGACAGTCTGCTCAAGGACATTGCTCGTTTCGAGGAGACCCGCAAGCAAGCCGCTGCCGGGTTTGTTGCCGACCGCGCCCGCCTGGCGCAATTGCTTGGCAACAGCCACTAACCGACCACCGTCGCACCAGGCGACAGCGGCAAACGGTGCTTAGCGGGCTTTGCGGTTGCTGATCTTGGTACCCACGCCGGTGTCGGTGAAGATCTCCAGCAACACCGCGTTAGGCACTCGGCCGTCGATGATGTGCGCGCTGTTCACCCCGCCTTGTACCGCTTCCAGGGCGCAGCGGATCTTCGGCAGCATGCCGCCGTAGATGGTGCCATCGGCAATCAACTCGTCCACTTGCTCGGTGCTCAAGCCGGTCAGCACGTCGCCCTGCTTGTCCAGCAGGCCGGCGATATTGGTCAGCAGCATCAGCTTCTCGGCTTTCAGCGCTTCGGCCACCTTGCCGGCCACCAGGTCGGCGTTGATGTTGTAGGACTCACCGTTGGCGCCGACGCCGATGGGCGCGATCACCGGGATAAAGTTGCCCGATACCAGCATGTTGATCAGCTCGACATTGACCCCGGTGACTTCGCCGACGTGGCCGATGTCGATGATTTCCGGCTGGGTCATTTCCGGCGTCTGGCGGCTGACGGTGAGCTTCTTGGCGCGGATCAGGCGCGCGTCCTTGCCGGTCAGGCCGATGGCGCTGCCGCCGTGGTGGTTGATCAGGTTGACGATGTCCTTGTTGACCTGGCCGCCGAGAACCATTTCCACCACGTCCATGGTCTGCGCATCGGTCACGCGCATGCCGTCGATAAAGTGGCTCTCGATGCTCAGGCGCTTGAGCAGGTCGCCGATTTGCGGGCCGCCGCCATGCACCACCACCGGGTTGATGCCGACCGCCTTCATCAGCACGATGTCGCGGGCGAAGCCGGTTTTCAGCTCGTCGCTTTCCATGGCGTTGCCGCCGTATTTGATCACCAGGGTCTTGCCGACGAAGCGACGAATATAGGGCAGCGCCTCGGACAGAACCTGGGCGACTTGGGTGGCAGCGTCACGGCTGAGGGTCATGCAAACACTCCAATACGAAAAGCGAATCCTGAAACGGGTTGATCAAAATGGCAGCTTGAGGTCCGGGGCCACGGTGTAGAGCTGGGCGCGGAAGACTTCCTGAATCCGCGTGAGCTCTTCGCTCGTCTCGGCCTCGAAGCGCAGCACCAGCACCGGCGTGGTATTGGAGGCGCGCACCAGGCCCCAACCCTTGGGATAGTCGACGCGCACGCCGTCCAGGGTGGTGAGGTTGGCGTCGCCCCAATGGCCGTCGCGCTGCAGGGCGTCGATGATGCGGAACTTGCTGGTATCGGTCACCTCGATGTTGATTTCCGGGGTGCAGATGTCGTTGGGGAAGGCCGAGAACACGTGCTCGGCGTCGCGCTTGTCCTGGCTGAGAATTTCCAGCAGGCGGGCGGCGGCGTAAATGCCGTCGTCGAAGCCGAACCAGCGCTCCTGGAAGAAGATATGCCCGCTCATTTCGCCGGCCAGCAGGGCGCCGGTTTCCTTCATTTTCTTCTTGATCAGCGAGTGGCCGGTCTTCCACATCACCGGGCGGCCACCGTAGCCGCTGATCAGTGGCGTCAGGCGGCGGGTGCATTTGACGTCGAAGATGATGTCGGCGCCGGGGTTGCGCGACACCACATCCTTGGCGAACAGCATCAGCAGGCGATCCGGGTAGACGATGGTGCCGCGGTTGGTGACCACGCCGACGCGGTCGCCATCGCCATCGAAGGCCAGGCCCAGGTCGGCGTTTTCGGCTTTGACCCTGGCGATCAGATCGGCCAGATTTTCCGGCTTGCCGGGGTCCGGGTGATGGTTGGGGAAGTTGCCGTCGACCTCGCAGTACAGCGGAATCACGCTGCAACCGAGGGCTTCGATCAGGCGCGGGGCGATCACCCCGGCCACCCCGTTGCCGCAGTCGACCACCACGCGCATGGGCTTGGCCAGGGCAATGTCGTCACGGATCTGGTTGAAGTAGCGATCAAGAATGTCGAGCTGCTCGACGCTGCCGATGCCGCTGGCCAGGTCGTTGTGTTCAATGCGCTGGCGTAGGGCCTGGATCTGTTCGTTGGCCAGGGTGTCGCCGGCGATGACGATCTTGAAACCGTTGTAGTTCGACGGGTTGTGGCTGCCGGTGAGCATCACCCCGGATTTGCCGGCCAGTACGTTGGCGGCGTAATACAGCACGGGGGTTGGCACCATGCCGACGTCGGTGACCTGGCAACCGCAGTCGAGCAGGCCCTGGATCAGTTGCTCGGCCAGTTGCGGGCCGGACAGCCGGCCGTCGCGGGCCACGGCCACATTGGCCTCGCCCTGGGCCAGGCTTTGCGAGCCGATGGCGCGACCGATCCAGTAGGCGGCGGTGGGTGTCAGGCTGTCGCCGACCACGCCGCGAATGTCGTAGGCGCGGAAGATGCTGGCCGGCAGTTGCGGGGCGACTGGGGCTTGTGGCTTGGCGGGTGATTGTTCCAGGCCGAGCAGATCTTGATCTTCGTCGAGAATGTCGATGTCGAGGATGTCGGTGTCCTGAAACAGCGGGTCGGCAAAGCTGGCCGGTGCTGGGGTGCTGGCCACGGCTGGGCTGTTGGCCGGGGCGGCGGCTGCGGCCTCGGGTTTGCGCCGCGACAGGTGAGCCAGGAGCTGGGCCAGGTTGTCCAGGGCCGGCAGGCTGAGGCTGAAGGCCTTGATGGTTTTGCCGCTGGTCAGCTCGCTGACCAGTTGCGCCAACTGCCGGGCATCGGTGCGCAGGCGATGCTGCAGGCCGCTTTGAGTCAGGTACAGGCCAACCAGGGCGCCGACCAGGGCGAGCAGGCCGGCCACCAGCAGCAGTTCCGGCGGGAAGATCAATTGGTTGAGGGCCGGGCCGGCAGTGAAGCTCAGCTTCCAGTTGGGGTTGCCGCTGCTCAGGCTTTGGGCCGGGCTGTCGCTGTCGGCCTGGCCGCGTTGCTCAAGCACTTGGGGCGGGGCGTTGCCAAATTGCTGGGTCAGTTGCAGTTGCCCGGTATCGGCGGCCATGGTCGGCAGTGCGCGCAGCAGGCGTTGCAGGTCGACCACCAGCAGCAGGGTGCCTTCGGGTCTTTCCGCGTCACTCAGGCGCAGTGGGGCGGCACTGTAGACCAGCCAGCGCTGGCCAACCTTGTAGGCCTCGGGGGCGGGCACCTGTCCGCCCTCGACCCGGCGCAGCAGGTCGAGGGCGGCGAAGTTCATCGGTGCCGTGCGATTGCTGTCCTGCACGGCCTGGCCGCGGGCGTTGAGCTGGACATCGATGACGCTGTCCCAATAGGCCAGGCTGCGCTCGGCGCTGCGGATCAGTGCCGGGTCCTGGCTTTGCACGGCGCTGAGCAGTTGCGGGTTGCGTGCGGCGGCCAGGGTATCGGCAGTCAATTGTTTGATCGCCTGCTGCAGGGCGGCGGCCTGGCTGCCGCCCCAGGCCTCGCGCAGCTCGCTTTGTTGCTGGGTTTGCGCGGTGTAGTAGAGAGCGAACCAGAGCATCGCGGCGGCGCCGAGCAAGCCCAGCAGGCAGGCGATGGCGCCGGGGATCAGCCCCTTGAAGTCGGGGCCGTGACGGCGGGTGGCCGCCGGCGGCTGGGCCGGGCTGGCGTCGATAGTGTCGGTGTCCTTGGCGCTGCGTTTGAACAGTTTCACAGTGCGATTCCCCGGCGATTCATCCTGAAAGTGAGAGGGTTCAGTGGCTGCCCGAATGGCCGAAACCACCGCTGCCGCGCTGGCTTTGATCGAACTCGCTGACCAGCTCGAAATGTGCCTGTACCACCGGCACCAGCACCAGTTGCGCCAGGCGCTCGCCGACGGCGATGTTGAACGCGCTGCTGCCACGGTTCCAGCACGACACCATCAACTCGCCCTGGTAGTCGGAGTCGATCAGGCCAACCAGGTTGCCGAGCACGATGCCGTGCTTATGGCCCAACCCGGAGCGCGGCAGGATCAAGGCGGCCAGGCCCGGATCGGCGATGTAGATCGACAGCCCGGTGGGGATCAGCACGGTTTGCCCCGGCTCCAGCAGCAGGTCTTGCTGCAGCATGGCGCGCAGATCGAGGCCGGCGGAACCTGGGGTGGCGTACTGCGGCAGGGGGAACTGGTTGCCGATGCGCGGGTCGAGGATTTTGGCTTGCAGTGAGTGCATGGTGATCTAGTTCTTCGCTTCTGTAGGGGCGGGCAGGCGGTCGGCAATAAAGGCAATCAACTGGCGGGCAATCTTGCCCTTGCTGGTCTGGGCAAAGCGGGTTTCCAGCAGTTCGCGGTCGATCACGCTGCAGGCGTTGTCTTCACTATTGAAGCCGATGGCCGGGTTGGCCACATCGTTGGCGACAATCAGGTCAAGGTTTTTGTCCTTGAGCTTGCGCGCGGCGTAGTCCAGCAGCTTCTCGGTTTCGGCGGCAAAGCCGACGCTGAACGGCCGATCGGGGCGGCCGGCGAGGGTGGCGAGAATATCCGGGTTGCGTACCAGTTGCAGGAGCAGGCCGTCGCCGCTGGCGGGGTCTTTTTTCATCTTCTGCTCGGCCACCACTTGCGGGCGGTAGTCGGCCACCGCGGCCGCGGCGATCAGCAGGTCGCAGGGCATCGCGGCGGTGCAGGCGGCGAGCATGTCGCGGGCGCTGGTGACGTTGACCCGGTTGACCCGATCCGGGGTCGGCAGGTGTACCGGGCCGGTGATCAGGGTGACCTGGGCGCCGGCTTCGGCGGCGGCTTCGGCCAGGGCAAAGCCCATCTTGCCGGAGCTGTGATTGGTGATGTAGCGCACCGGGTCGATGTTTTCCTGGGTCGGCCCGGCGGTGATCAGCACGCGCCGGCCACTCAGGCTGCGCTGCTGGAAGCAGTCGGCGGCGCGCTGGGCCAGCTCGTCGGCCTCCAGCATGCGACCCAGGCCGATGTCACCACAGGCCTGGCTGCCGGCGCCGGGGCCGAACAGATGAAAACCGCGCTGTTGCAGGGTGACGGCATTGGCCTGGGTGGCCGGATCGCGCCACATGGCCTGGTTCATCGCCGGGGCCAGGGCCACGGGGGCATCGGTGGCCAGCACCAGGGTGCTCAGCAGATCATTGGCCAGGCCCTGGGCCAGGCGCGCCATCAGGTCGGCGGTGGTGGGCGCGATCAGCACCAGGTCGGCCCAGCGGGCCAGCTCGATATGGCCCATGGCGGCTTCGGCGGCGGAGTCGAGCAGCTCCAGATGCACCGGGTTACCGGACAGCGCCTGCAGGGTCAGCGGGGTGATGAACTCCTGGCCGCCGGCAGTCATCACCACCTGGACTTCGGCGCCCTGGTCGCGCAGCCGGCGAATCAGTTCGGCGCTCTTGTACGCCGCAATGCCGCCACCAACGCCGAGGACGATGCGTTTCCGATACAGCCGCTGCATAGGTCTGCCTTGTAACCAGAGGGAGAGGTGCCGCTGCGCGATCTCCCGGCAGGCTGCCAGGCTCAGCGCCGCGCAAAAGTTGGGCTACGATATCACAGCGCCTGCGCTGGAGCAGCGGGCCGACTCGACAGGGAGGGGCTATGAGTATTCGTGATTGGCCAGTGGCCGAGCGGCCGCGGGAGAAGCTGTTGCAGCAGGGTGCGACGGCCTTGAGTGATGCCGAACTGCTGGCGATTTTTCTGCGCACCGGCGTGGCGGGGCAGAGCGCGGTGGATCTGGCGCGCGTTCTGCTCGCCGACTTTGGCAGTTTACGCGCGTTGCTGGAGGCTGATCTCGCCTCGTTCAGTCAGCGCCTGGGGCTGGGGCCGGCCAAGTTTGCCCAGTTGCAGGCGGTGCTGGAGATGGCCCGCCGCCATCTGGCCGAACGCCTGCGCCGCGATTGCGCCCTGGAAAGCCCGCAAGCGGTGCGCGACTACCTCAAGGCGCGCTTGCGCCACGAACCTCATGAGGTCTTTGCCTGTCTGTTTCTGGATGCCAAGCATCGGGTGCTGGCGTTCGAGGTGTTGTTTCACGGCAGCATTGATGGCGCCAGCGTCTACCCACGCCAAGTGGTCAAGCGTGCCCTGGCGCATAACGCCGCCGCGTTGATCCTGACCCACAACCATCCGTCCGGGGTGGCCGAGCCGAGTCAGGCCGATCGAGTGCTGACCCGGCGCCTGAAAGAGGCCTTGGAGCTGGTGGATGTGCGCGTGCTCGATCACTTTATCGTCGGCGACGGCGAGCCGCTGTCCATGGCCGAGTACGGCTGGTTGTAGGTGGGCGACGAATGGTCGGCCTGGCTGGCGCCGCGTATCGCCTGAGGATTGGCGCCGCATCGGTTGCCGTCGCGTGGCTGATGCGGGCGCTGTTCTTGCTGCCAGGGGGTGTTTCTGATATAAAGGCGCGCTCTTTTCTAGGGGCCCGGTTCCTCCGCTTTACTGGCGTGGCCGGTAAGACCCTGAAAAATGTGGCGCCGAGCGCCAAATGACTTTGAGTTTAAGCGGCCAACCCATGCCGGGTTGGGCATGTGGTTTTAGAGGGCTGATGTATGTCGAGAGTCTGTCAAGTTACCGGTAAGGGTCCGGTAACCGGGAATAACATTTCCCACGCTAACAACAAAACCCGTCGTCGTTTCCTGCCGAACCTGCAGCATCACCGCTTCTGGGTCGAGTCTGAGAACCGTTTCGTGCGTCTGCGCGTTTCTGCCAAGGGCATGCGTTGCATCGACAAGCGCGGTATTGATGTAGTGCTGTCCGAGCTGCGCGCTCGCGGCGAAAAGGTTTAAGGAGCTAAATCATGCGTGAATTGATCCGTTTGATCTCGAGTGCCGGTACTGGTCACTTCTACACTACCGACAAAAACAAGCGCACCACCCCGGACAAAATCGAAATCAAAAAATTCGATCCAGTGGTTCGTAAGCATGTGATGTACAAGGAAGGCAAGATCAAGTAATTGATCCCGCCTTGCTGAAAGAGCCCGCCTATATGGCGGGCTTTTTCTTGCCTGGGATTTGTCGGGCGCGGCCTTCGCAGATTGCGCCAGGCATAAAAAAGCCCGCAGTGTGAGCGGGCAAGGGTGACGCATGGAGATTGGGTGAGTCAGGCGTTGCCTTGCTCGAAGATCACGTAGACCTTGCGGCAGGTTTCCAGCACTTCCCAGGTGCCGCTGAAACCGGCCGGGATGACGAAGCGGTCGCCGCTGCGCACGGTTTTGGCGTTGCCCTGAGCGTCACGGATGACCGACACGCCTTGCAGGATTTCGCAGTATTCGTGCTCGCTGTAGTTGATCGTCCATTGCCCTGGCGCGCCTTCCCAGATGCCGCTGTTGAACTGGCCGCACGGGCTGGCGTAGTGGTTGGTGACGCTTTGTGCGGGGTCGCCGGCCAGGATTTTCTCGGCGGCCGGGCGATAGTGTTCCGTGCTGGCGCTGGACTGGGCGAAGTCAACAATGTGCTCGACGTTCATGGGGCTTTCCAAATCGGGAGTTGGTTGGCTGGGCGGGCGTGTCTCGACCAGGGGTCAATCTGCGCCCCGGCGACGGGCTGCGCGGGGTGCCTGGCCCTGGCCGCAGGAGGCGCAGTCTATGTTTAATAAAACGAACATGACAAGGCCTGTGTCGGCAAAAGTGTAAAAAATATTGAAATAGACCGTTGCCCTGGTTTAGGGTTGCCGGCATGTCCGCCTGTTGGTTGGCCTTGCAGAATTTTCCACAGTGCGCGCCGCTCGTGCAGCGCACTGCTCTACTAATAAAAGAGCATTAATAAAGAGGACGCTCCCATGACTACCCTGACCCGCGCCGACTGGGAGCAACGTGCCCAGCAACTGCAGATTGAAGGCCGCGCCTTTATCCATGGCGAGTCCACCGACGCCGTGTCCAAGGCCACCTTCGATTGCCTCAGTCCGGTCGATGGCCGCCTGTTGGGCAAGGTTGCCAGCTGCGACCTGGCCGATGCCGAACTGGCCGTGGCCGATGCCCGCGCCACCTTCGAATCGGGCGTGTGGTCGCGACTCAAGCCGGTTGAGCGCAAGAAGATCATGATCCGCTTCGCCGACCTGATGGACGCCCACGCCGAAGAGCTGGCCCTGCTGGAAACCCTCGACATGGGCAAGCCGATCGGCGATGCCCTGAGCGTCGACGTGCCGGGCGCCTCGCGGGCGATCCGCTGGAGCGGTGAGGCGATCGACAAGATTTACGACGAAGTGGCGGCCACCCCCCACGACGAACTGGGCCTGATCACCCGTGAGCCGGTGGGCGTGGTAGCGGCCATCGTGCCGTGGAACTTCCCGCTGATCATGACCTGCTGGAAGCTCGGCCCGGCGCTGGCGACCGGTAACTCGGTGATCGTCAAACCGTCCGAGAAGTCGCCGCTGACCGCCATTCGCCTGGCCCAACTGGCCCTCAAGGCCGGTATTCCGGCCGGCGTGCTCAACGTCCTGCCTGGCTTCGGTCATACCGTAGGCAAGGCCCTGGCCCTGCATATGGACGTCGATACCCTGGTGTTTACCGGCTCGACCAAGATCGCCAAGCAACTGATGATCTACGCTGGCGAGTCGAACATGAAGCGCGTCTGGCTGGAGGCCGGCGGTAAGAGCGCCAACATCGTCTTCGCCGATGCGCCGTGCCTGAAAACCGCTGCCGAGGCGGCCGCTGCGGCGATCTGCTTCAACCAGGGCGAGATGTGTACTGCCGGCTCGCGTCTGCTGATCGAGCGCTCGGTGAAAGATGAGTTTATGGCCCTGCTGCTGGACGCCATGAAAGGCTGGAAAGCCGGCCACGCCCTCGACCCGGCCACCACGGTGGGCGCCCTGGTCGATGCCGGTCACCTCAACAGCGTGCTGGCCTATATCGAAGCCGGTCATGCGGAAAACGCCAAGCTGCTGTGTGGCGGCAAGCGCACCCTGATCGAGACCGGCGGCGTGTATGTCGAGCCGACCATTTTCGACAACGTCACCAACAGCATGCGCATCGCCGCCGAAGAAATCTTTGGCCCGGTGCTCTCGGTGATCACCTTCGACAGCACAGAAGAGGCTATCAGTATCGCCAACGACAGCATCTACGGCCTGGCCGCAGCGATCTGGACCAGCAACCTGTCCAAGGCCCACCTGGCGGCCAAGGCGCTGCGGGTTGGCAGCATGTGGGTCAACCAGTATGACGGCGGCGATATGACCGCGCCGTTCGGTGGCTTCAAGCAGTCCGGCAACGGCCGCGATAAGTCGCTGCATGCCTTCGACAAGTACACCGAGCTGAAAGCCACCTGGATCAAGCTGTAAGTACGCGGGACGATCTCCTGGTCGTCGGCCATACGGCGTTGCGTCCTCGCTTTTAATGCTCACGTACTGCAGTACGCTGCGCTTAAAAGCTGCGGGGCGCCTTGTCTGGCCTTAGCCCAGGAGATCTTTGCCGGTGTTGGGAGCGGTCGAGGTACGGCCGGGTAGCTCTATGTTGAAAGGTCCGCTCTTCTTGGGCGGAGCCGGCTCTGGCGAGCCACACCTGCGGTCGGGTTTCCTAGGAAATCCGGCCGTTTTGTTTTGCAGCACAGCCAGCGAATAAGAAAGGACGTGGCTATGCGTTGGGCAACCTATTTCGCTGTTTGCGCGGCGGTGATCAGCATCGGCCTGGCCCTGGGCGTGACCCTGCCGCTGGTGTCGTTGCGCCTGGCCAGTTGGGGCTATGGCAGTTTTGCGATTGGCGTGATGGCCGGTACCCCGGCGCTTGGCGTGCTGCTCGGCGCCGCCCTGACTGGCCGCCTGGCGGCGCGCCTGGGCAGTACGCGACTGATGCAGGGGTGCCTGCTGAGTGCCGCCGCCTCGGTGACGCTGCTGGCGCTGGTGCAGAGTTATCCGGTGTGGCTGTTGTTGCGGCTGTTGATCGGGGTGGCGCTGACCATGGTGTTTATCCTCGGCGAAAGCTGGATCAACCAACTGGCCGTCGAGCGCTGGCGCGGGCGTCTGGTGGCCTTGTACGGCACCGGCTATGCCCTCAGCCAACTGTCCGGGCCGTTGCTGTTGAGCGTGCTCGGCGCCGATGGCGATCAGGGCTTCTGGCTCGGCACGGGCCTGTTGATCGGTGGCTCGCTGCTGTTGCTGGGGCGTAGCGGTGCGCCCCAGGTGGATGCCGACAGCGCGTCGGGGCGGGGCCTGTTCGGCTTCTGTCGGCGCCTGCCGGCGATTGCCTGGGCGGTGGCGTTGTTTGCCGCGTTCGAGGGCATGGTGCTGACCCTGTTGCCGATCTACGCGCTGCAGCAGGGCTTTACCCAGCAACAGGCCTTGCATATGGCCAGCGTGGTGGTGATCGGTGATGCGGCCTTGCAACTGCCCCTGGGCTGGCTGGCCGATCGCCTCTCCCGGCGCCTGCTGTTTGCCGCTTGCGGCCTGGGGTTGATGCTCTCCAGCCTGGCCATTCCGCTGGTGTTGCAGGGGCTGGCCCTGTGGCCGCTGCTGGTGCTGTTCGGCGCCAGTGCCGGCGGCTTGTTTACCCTGGCCCTGATTCTGATTGGCGAGCATTTTCGTGACGATGCGCTGGTGCGCGCCAACGCCCATGTCGCCCAGTTGTGGGGCCTGGGCTGCCTGCTCGGGCCGCTGCTGACCGGGGCGGCCAGTCAATGGCTGACTGGGCACGCGCTGCCGTTGTTGATGGCGCTGGGCGCTGCCGGTTTTGTCGTGGTGGTCTGGCGGCGGCCGCCGTTTGCCCAAGGCTCACAGGCCTGAGCCAACAGGGTTGGGGAATAGGTGGGTTTTAGTCGTGACCACGACTGCCGGGCAGTGGTGGTCGCGACGAAAACCCGTTTGCAGCAATACAGGTGATTGTTTAACTAAGCCGCTGTCCACGTTATGCGTTTAAGGTGCTTCAGCAGGCGCGGATTTATCCGCGATGCCGGGCCTTGAAAGCATCGCGGCTGAGGCCGCTCCTACGCGGTGACGGCCGCGCTGTAACCGTTAACAGGTGCCTAGGCGTAACTGACTCAGTGCAGGCCGACGGCGTCCTTGGCTCGATACCAGAGCATGCCCAGGGCCAGCAGCGGCGAGCGCAGGTGCTTGCCGCCGGGGAAGGTCATGTGCGGCACCTGGGCGAACAGGTCGAAGCCGCGACTTTGCTGGCCGCTGATGGCGGCGCCGAGCAGTTGGCCGGCCAGGTGGGTGGCGTTCACGCCGTGGCCGGCGTAGGCCTGGGCGTAGAACACATTGGCCTGATCCTTGAGGCGGCCGATCTGCGGCAGGCGGTTGGCGCCGATGCCGATCATGCCGCCCCACTGGTAATCGATCTTAACGTTGGCCAGTTGCGGGAACACCTTGAGCATCTTCGGCCGCATATAGGCGGCGATGTCTGCTGGATCGCGACCGGAGTAGTGGCAGGCGCCGCCGAACAGCAGGCGCCGGTCGGCTGACAGGCGATAGTAATCGACGGTCACGCGCTGGTCGCACAGGGCCATATTCTGCGGAATCAGGCGGCTGGCCAGTTCGGCCGACAGCGGCTCGGTGGCGATCACATAGCTGCCGGCCGGCAGCACCTTGCCGCCGAGCTTCGGGTTGAGATCGTTCAGGTAGGCGTTGCAGGCCAGCACCAGGGTGGCGGCCCGCACCTTGCCCTGGGCGGTGTGTACGCAGACCTCGGGGCCGTAGTCGATGCGGGTGACCGCCGAGTGTTCAAACAGTTGCACGCCCAGGCTGGCGGCGGCGGCCGCTTCGCCGAGGGCCAGGTTGAGCGGGTGCAGATGACCCGAGCCCATGTCGATCATGCCGCCGACATACTGGTTGGAGCCGACCACGCTGGCCATGTCCTCGGCCGCGACCATGCGCAGCTCGTGCTGGTAGCCGAGGCTGCGCAGTTCGGCGGCATCTTCGGCAAACTCCTGGTAATCGCGGGGCTTGTTGGCCAGGTCGCAGTAACCCCAGGTCAGGTCGCAGTCGATCTGGTATTTAGCCACCCGGCGGCGGACGATCTCCACGGCCTCCAGGCCCATCAGCTTGAATTCGCGCACGCCGTCGCTGCCGACGATGCCCTCGAACTGCTCAAGGCCGTGGCCGACGCCGCGGATCAGTTGGCCGCCGTTGCGCCCGCTGGCGCCCCAGCCGATCAGATGGGCTTCCAGGAGGATCACCGAGAGGCCGCGCTCGGCCAGTTCGATGGCGGTGTTCAGGCCGGAAAAACCGCCACCGACGATGCACACATCGGCACGCAGTTCACCGCCCAGGGTCGGGTAGCTCGCGTGCGGGTTGGCGCTGGCGGCGTAATAAGAGGCGGGGTGTTGCGGGCTGTGTACGGGTTGGTGGGCGGACATGGGGCGATCCTGCTGATTATTGTGGTGCGCATGCTGGCGCTGGGTCGCAGCATAGGTGGCCGGTGATGCCGAACCAAGACGCTGCGGGGCAAAATATTTTTGCCTGCCAGGCAAGACTGCTCCGTCGGGATTGCCCCGGCGGCGTGGGGCGCTGAGGTACACTGCGCGCCGATCCAGTCGCGCCAACGCCGGCGCAAACCGCAGGAGAAGGGCCAGAGTGAGCTGCAACCGAGACACCGTACTGCGCTTGCGCGAGCAGGTTCCCACGTTCGAATGTGTGCCGGGTTGTCACGACTGCTGCGGGCCGGTCACCACCTCCTCGGAGGAGATGTCGCGCCTGCCGGTCAAGTCCGCTGCCGAGCACGAGGCGGCGCTGGCTGAACTCAATTGCGTCCACCTCGGCCCCCAGGGCTGCCAGGTGTATCACGAGCGGCCGTTGATCTGTCGCCTGTTCGGCACCACACCGCGCATGCCCTGCCCGAATGGCCGACGCCCGGAGCAGATGATCGAGCCGCGGGTCGAGCGGCAAATCCACCACTACATCGCCACGACCCGGCAACTGCTGGTTTAACCCTTGATCGGCGAACCGGCCGCTCAGTCCGGTACCGGCAGGCTGAGGCTTTCCTTGACCTCTTCCATGACGATATAGCTCTTCGACTCGCGCACGTAGGGCAGCTTGAGCAGGATGTCGCCGAGCAGCTTGCGGTACGAGGCCATTTCGCTGATGCGCGCCTTTACCAGATAGTCGAAGTCGCCGCTGACCAGGTGGCATTCCAGCACATGGGGCAGCTTGAGCACGGCGCGGCGGAACTCCTCGAAGGTGTCGCCGGATTTGTAGTCCAGGCTGATTTCGACGAACACCAGCAGGCTGGCCTTGAGCTGCTGCGGGTTGAGCCGGGCGTGGTAGCCCATGATGATGCCGTCGCGCTCCAGGCGACGCACCCGCTCGGTGCAGGGGGTGGTCGACAGGCCGACGCGCTCGCCCAGCTCGGTGAAGCTGATGCGCCCGTCGTCCTGCAGGATACGTAAAATATTCCGGTCTATCTTGTCCAGCTCGCGCCGGCTCTGATGTTGGGTGCGCATGGTGAATCTGCCTCCGTGTACTGGATTTTCTCCGGTATTTGTCGCCAAATATAGCCGTTTAAATAGTGACTTTCACTGGCATTGGCTTTTTATACTGCGCGCCATCTACGCTCAGAATAACCCACGTCTGTAGTCCGCCCGGTGGCCGATTGCGACGCGGTCACCTAGAGGACAACGAACATGCGAGTAATGGTGCTTGGTAGCGGTGTGATCGGTACCACCAGTGCGTATTACCTGGCCCGCGCCGGCTTTGAAGTGGTGGTGGTGGATCGCCAGGACGGCCCGGCCCTGGAAACCAGTTTTGCCAATGCCGGCCAGGTGTCTCCTGGCTACGCCTCGCCGTGGGCGGCGCCGGGCATCCCGCTGAAGGCCATCAAGTGGTTGCTGCAACGCCATGCACCGCTGGCAATCCGCCTGACGGGCGACATCGGCCAGTACCTGTGGATGGCGCAGATGCTGCGCAACTGCACCGCCAGCCGTTACGCGGTAAACAAGGAGCGCATGGTGCGCCTGTCCGAGTACAGCCGCGATTGCCTGGACGAGCTGCGCGCCGAGACCGGCATCAGTTACGAGGGCCGCACCCTGGGCACCACCCAGCTGTTCCGCACCCAGGCGCAGTTGGATGGGGCCGCCAAGGACATCGCCGTGCTCGAGCAATCCGGCGTGCCCTATGAGCTGCTCGACCGCGCCGGCATCGCCCGTGTCGAGCCGGCCCTGGCCGCGGTCACCGGCAAGCTGAGCGGCGCCCTGCGCCTGCCCAACGACCAGACCGGCGACTGCCAGATGTTCACCAGCAAACTGGCCGAAATGGCCAAGCAACTGGGCGTGCAGTTCCGTTTTGGGCAGAACATCCAGCGTCTCGATGCGGTCGGTGACCGGCTCAACGGCGTGTGGATCGACGGCAAGCTGGAGCAGGCCGATCACTACGTGCTGGCCCTGGGCAGCTACTCGCCGCAATTGCTCAAGCCGCTGGGGATCAAGGCGCCGGTGTACCCGCTGAAGGGGTACTCGCTGACCGTGCCGATCACCAACCCGGCCATGGCGCCCACCTCGACCATTCTCGATGAGACCTACAAGGTCGCCATCACCCGCTTCGACCAGCGCATTCGCGTGGGCGGCATGGCCGAAATCGCCGGCTTCGACCTGGGCCTCAACCCGCGTCGGCGCGAGACCCTGGAGATGATTACCAGCGATCTCTACCCCCAGGGTGGTGATCTGAGTCGCGCCGAATTCTGGACCGGCCTGCGCCCGGCCACCCCGGATGGCACACCGATTGTCGGCGCCACGCGGCTGCGCAACCTGTTCCTGAATACCGGCCACGGCACCCTGGGCTGGACCATGGCTTGCGGCTCGGGCCGCCTGCTGGCCGACCTGATTGCCAAGAAGCGCCCGCAAATCAGCGCCGCCGGCCTGGATATTTCCCGCTACAGCAACGCCCAGGAGAGCAGCCAGCATGCCCATCCAGCGTCTGCACACTGAGCGTCGTTACAGCGAAATCGTCATCCATAACCGCACCGTCTACCTGGCGGGGCAGTTGGCGGACGATTACGCCGGCGACATCACCGCCCAAACCCGGCAAACCCTGGCCAACATCGACCGCCTGCTGGCCGAGGCCGGCAGCGACAAGGCGCACATCCTGTCGCTGACCATCTACCTCAAGGACATGGCCGACTACGCCGCGATGAATGCGGTCTGGGATGCCTGGGTCGCCGAGGGCGCCGCACCGGGTCGTGCCTGTGTCGAAGCCAAGCTCTACGACCCGCGCGTGCTGGTCGAGATGCTGGTGGTGGCGGCGCAGCGCTGAGCCCTAACGATGGCTCGGCGTTATCCGCCGCGCCGGCTCGAGCGACTGATCCTTGTTTCCCCAGGTTGCGCGCGACAGGCGCGCGCCCCCTTTTATGCAAACCGAGAATGCCATGCGCCCCGCCCAAGCTCTGATCGATCTCGCCGCCCTGCGTCATAACTACCAACTGGCCCGCCAGTGCTCGGGCGGCAAGGCCCTGGCGGTGATCAAGGCCGATGCCTACGGGCATGGCGCGGTGGTTTGTGCCCAGGCGTTGCAGGCCGAGGCCGATGGTTTTGCCGTGGCCTGCATCGAGGAGGCGCTGGAGCTGCGCGCGGCCGGCATCACTCAGCCGATCCTGCTGCTGGAAGGCTTTTTCGAGGCCAGCGAGCTGGCACTGATCGACCAGCACCAACTCTGCTGTGTGGTGCATTCGCTGTGGCAACTGGAGGCTATCGAGCAGGCCCCTCTGCGCCGGCCGCTGCAGGTCTGGCTGAAGCTCGACTCCGGCATGCACCGGGTCGGCCTGTTTCCCGAGCAGTACCAGGCCGCTTACCGGCGCCTGCAGGCCAGCGGCAAGGTCGACAAAATCGTGCTGATGAGCCACTTCGCCCGCGCCGACGAACTGGACTGCCCGCGCACCGAGGAGCAACTGGCGGTGTTCAATGCCGCCCGTGCCGACCTGCAGGCCGAGGTCAGCCTGCGCAACTCGCCGGCGATCCTCGGTTGGCCGCAGGTGCCCAGCGACTGGGTACGCCCCGGCATCATGCTGTATGGCGCCACGCCCTTTGCCCAGCACCAGGCGCAGGCCAGCCAGCTCAAGCCGGTGATGAGCCTGCAGTCGCAGATCATCGGCGTGCGTGAGCTGCCGGCGGGTGAGCCGGTCGGTTACGCCGGCAGTTTTGTCGCCGCCCGGCCAACCCGCGTCGGCGTGGTTGCCATGGGCTATGCCGACGGCTACCCGCGGCATGCGCCGAGCGGCACGCCGGTGGCGGTGGATGGCCAGTTGACGAGCCTGATCGGCCGAGTGTCGATGGACATGCTCACCGTCGATCTCACCGATCTGCCGCAAGCCGGCCTCGGCAGCCGGGTCGAGTTATGGGGCAGCCAGGTGCTGGCCAGCGACGTGGCGGCCCAGGCGCAGACCATTCCCTACCAGCTATTTTGCAATTTGCGCCGGGTGCCACGCCTCTATTGCGGGCAGTAGGGACGCGGGCGGGAGAAACTGCCGCAACAGTGTTGTAAATACTGAACACTGTTGCCATGATACGGCCACTTTCCGCACAAACTCCCAGAGGTACTCCAGCATTGGACGTCGGTGTTCGACTGCAGTCGATTCGCAAAAACAAGGGGCTTTCCCAGCGTGAACTGGCCAAACGGGCAGGGGTCACCAACAGCACCATTTCGATGATCGAGAAGAACAGCGTAAGCCCTTCGATCAGCTCATTGAAAAAGGTTCTGGCCGGTATTCCCATGTCGTTGGTGGAGTTCTTCTCCATTGAATTCGAACAAGACAGCAGCCCGCAGATTGTCTACAAGGCCGATGAACTGATCGACCTCTCCAGCGGCTCGGTGAGCATGAAACTGGTCGGCACGCCCCATCAGGTGCGCGCCTTGTCGTTCCTCGACGAGACCTACCCGCCGGGCGCCGATACCGGCGACGAGATGCTCAATCACGAAGGCGAAGAGGCCGGCGTGTTGGTGGAAGGGCGCCTAGAGCTGACCGTGGGCAGCGAAATTTTCATCCTCGAAAGTGGCGACAGCTACTATTTCGAAAGCACCAAGGCCCACCGCTTTCGCAACCCCTTTGACCAGCCCGCCCGGCTGATCAGCGCCACCACCCCGGCCAACTTCTAAGCCGGGGCTGGCTCGCCCGCGGCGCCGCCAGATCCGCCGCACGCCAGGGCCGGCGGCTGTGCGGCGAGGCAATCCTGCGACATCTTGGGTTGTTTCGGTGCCGCGGATGAACCGTTATACTCCCGCCGCCCGCGAAATCCGTGGCCGCGGGCCTGACTAGCCACCATGAGGGTGTACGAGTGAACCTGATCAAGAAACTCCTGGCGGCACCTGTTGCCGTATTGGCCCTGTGGGCGGTTAGCGCTCAGGCCGCGACTGTCGACGAAGCAGCGATTGCCGAGCGCATCAAGCCGGTTGGCCAGGTCTGCGTAAGCGGCCAAGAGTGCAAGGGGGTCGGCGCCGTTGCCGCCGCCGCCGGCGCTGCGGCCATGTCGGCTGACGACGTGATCGGCAAATACTGTGGCGCCTGCCATACCGCAGGCGTACTCGGTGCCCCGAAGATGGGCGATGCCGACTGGAAGGCGCGCGCCAGCGCCAAGGGCGGCCTCGATGGTCTGTTGCAGTCGGCGATTGCCGGGGTCAACTCCATGCCGCCGAAGGGCACTTGCGGCACTTGCTCGGATGACGAGCTGAAGAGCGCAATCAAGAAGATGTCCGGCCTGTAACAGCGCCGCGCCAAACAAACCGCCTTCGGGCGGTTTTTTGTGTCCGCTGGTTTGTGGGTGCGGGATAGACTGGCTCGGGCAATCGGCCACGGCAAAGGAATACCCACCTGAATGCGAATTGTGAGTTGGAACTGCAACGGTGCCTTTCGGAAAAAGAGTCACCTATTGAAAGAGCTGAATGCAGACGTCCTGGTGATCCAGGAATGTGAAGATCCGGCTCATAGTCAGGATTTGCACTACAAGCACTGGGCAACCAACTACCTCTGGACAGGTGGCAGCAGGCATAAGGGTCTTGGTGTTTTTGCCGGGCCGGATGTGCGACTTGAGCCTCTGAATCTCGACTCAGGGCGCTTGCAGTTGTTTTTGCCGCTTATGGTTGATGAAATCACGCTGCTCGCGGTTTGGACAAAAGAGGCTGATTCCCCGACGTTTAAATACATCGGGCAGCTCTACAAATGGCTTCAGTCACATAAAGCGCATTTGGCCACACCGAAGGCGATCGTCATCGGCGACCTCAACAGCAATGCCTGTTGGGATGTTTGGGATCGTTGGTGGAACCACTCGGATGTGGTTAAGGAGCTTGAGAGTCTGGGGCTTCATAGCCTCTACCATGCTCAAGCTGGAGAGGTCCAAGGGGCCGAGACCCAGCCAACATTCTTCCTGCATCGGAAGCCGGAGAACCCCTATCACATCGATTATGCATTTCTGTCTGAAATGCTTAAGGTCGGTGCCCGCATATCCATCGGTGCTGCTGAGCATTGGCTAGAGCACAGTGATCATTTGCCACTCATAGTCGATATTGCGTCAGGGACTAATAGATAGTTCTGTGACTTTTCAGGCTTTGTGCCGCTGGTTTGTGGGTGGCGCTGATGGCGTGAGGTGGTAGCCCGGATGCAATCCGGGGCGGTTTTCCCGGATTGCATCCGGGCTACGCGGGCTACGCGGGCTACGCGGGCTACGCGGGCTACGCGATGGGCTTACTTTTGCGGCCGGCTCTCCCTGGCGGCCACCCTGCGGGCCGTCGCTGCGCAACGTTAAAAATAGCTCCCGGCTATTTTTTCAGCAGGGCGCGCATGTTGGCTAGTGCCGAGTTGCCGGTGGCGGCTTTTACCTCAGGCGGGGCGTCATCCTGGCCTTCCCAGACCAGGTCTTCGGGCGGCAGTTCGTCGAGGAAGCGGCTTGGGCTGCACTCGATGATTTCACCGTACTGCTTGCGCTTGGCGGCAAAGGTCATGGTCAGGTTGCGTTTGGCGCGGGTGATGCCGACGTAGGCCAGGCGCCGTTCTTCCTCGACGGTGTCGGCCTCGATGCTGGAGCGATGCGGGAGAATTTCTTCCTCTACGCCGAGGATATACACCGAGGGATATTCCAGGCCCTTGGAGGCGTGCAGGGTCATCATCTGCACGCCTTCGGCGCCGTCTTCTTCCTCCTGCTGACGTTCGAGCATGTCGCGCAGGACCAGCTTGCCGATGGCGTCCTCGATGGTCATCGCGCCGTCTTCGTCGCGCTCCAGGGTGTTTTTCAGGGCTTCGACCAGGAACCAGACGTTGCCCATGCGCGCATCGGCGACCTTGTCGTTGGAGGCGTTCTGGCGCAGCCAGTTCTCGTAGTCGATGTCCATCACCATGCTGCGGATCGCCGCGATCGGATCGTTCTGCGCACACTCCTGGCGCACCCGATCCATCCACTTGGTAAAGCGCGCCAGGCGCTCGGTATAGCGCGCGTCGAGCTGCTCGCCCAGGCCGATCTCACCGGCGGCGGCGTACATGCTGATCTTGCGCCCGGTGGCGTAGTTGCCGAGTTTTTCCAGGGTGGTCGAGCCGATCTCCCGGCGCGGCACGTTGATCACCCGCAGGAAGGCGTTGTCGTCGTCCGGGTTGACCAGCAGGCGGAAGTAGCTCATCAGGTCCTTCACCTCCTGGCGGGCGAAGAAGCTGGTGCCGCCGCTGAGGCGATAGGGGATCTGGTGGTGCTGCAACTTCAGCTCCATCAGCTTGGCCTGGTAGTTGCCGCGGTAGAGGATGGCGTAGTCGCTGTACGGGCGCTCGGTGCGCAGGTGTTCGGTGAGAATTTCCAGGGCCACGCGCTCGCATTCGGCGTCTTCGTTGCGGCAGCGGATCACGCGGATCTGATCGCCCATGCCCATCTCGCTCCACAGTTGCTTCTCGAAGGCGTGGGGGTTGTTGGCGATCAGGGTGTTGGCGCATTTGAGGATACGGCTGGTGGAGCGGTAGTTCTGCTCGAGCATGACCACCTTTAGCGAGGGGTAATCTTCCTTCAGCAGCATCAGGTTTTCCGGGCGCGCGCCGCGCCAGGCGTAGATCGACTGGTCATCGTCGCCGACCACGGTGAACTGGTTGCGCATGCCCACCAGCAGTTTCACCAGCAGGTACTGGCTGGCGTTGGTGTCCTGGTATTCGTCGACCAGCAGGTAGCGGATGCGGTGTTGCCATTTTTCCAGGATGTCCGGGTGCTCCTGGAACAGCTTCACCGGCAGCAGGATCAGGTCGTCGAAGTCCACCGCGTTGTACGCCTTGAGCGTGCGCTGGTAGTGCAGGTAGACGATGGCGGCGGTCTGCTCCTTGGGGTTGCGCGATTCGGCCAGGGCCTGCTCGGGCAGAATCAGTTCGTTCTTCCAGTTGCCGATGTAGTTCTTGATCTCATCAATGCCGTCATCCCCGGAATACTCCTTCTGCATGATGTCCGACAGCAGCGCCTTGATGTCGCCTTCGTCGAAGATCGAGAAGCCCGGCTTGTAGCCCAGCGCCGCGTATTCCTTGCGGATGATGTTCATCCCCAGGTTGTGGAAGGTCGAGACGGTCAGGCCGCGCGCCTCGGCGCCCTTGAGCAGGCTGCCGACGCGTTCTTTCATCTCCCGCGCGGCCTTGTTGGTAAAGGTCATGGCGACGATATGGCGGGCCTGGATGCCGCATTTTTGCACCAGGTAGGCGATCTTGCGGGTGATCACGCTGGTCTTGCCGGAGCCGGCGCCAGCCAGCACCAGCAGCGGACCGCCGACGTAGTTCACGGCTTCCTGCTGCCGGGGGTTGAGTCGGGACATCGTGGGCTCTGGCTCGGAAAACAAGGGCGGGCATTTTAACAGGCTCGCCGGCCCAGCAGGGCGTGCGCGGCGATTCTCGGCACGCGCGCGGATTGCGCAGTGGTTGGCGCTTTATCAGCAATAAGTACGCTGGTACCGATTGACGGCGGTTGCTCCGCCTGGCGCTTTGCCGCAAGCTTTGCGCGCAGCACAGGGATGCGCGTAGAAGATGACGCCGACAACGGCGCAGGTGGGCCAGGCTGGCCGCCATGACTCTGACCAGGGGAAGTTTTTGTCCGCGCTTGTTCAACCCTTGCGGTTAGTCCTGTTGGCCGACTCCGGCGAATGGGCGACGCTGTTGCGTGATCGCCTGCACGCCCTTGGCCATCCTGTGGCATTGATCACCGCCCCGTCCTGGGAGGCGGCCTGCAGCCTGTTCGATGAATCGGTGCCGGGTTTGCTGCTGAGCACGCCGCAGCACTTGCCGGCGCCTGGGCGTTGCCGTTTGCCGATGGTGTTGTTGCTCGAACAGGAGCCACTCGAGGCGCCCGTCGGGGTCACGGACTGGCTGGTGCGCGACGGCCTGAGCGCCGATGTGCTGCGCCGCTGCCTGCGTTATGTGCGCGAGCAGGGCAATTTGCGCAACACCGTGCAGCGCCTGGCCGAGCAGGACCCGCTGACCGGCATCGCCAACCGCCAGGGCTTTCACCTGTTGCTGCGCGCCCGCCTGAGTGAGTTTGCCGGCAGCGGCCTGGCCATGCTCCATCTGGATCTGGATAACTTTCGCCACGCCAATGACGCCCTCGGCTACCAGGCCGGCGATCATCTGATCCTGCAGGTGGTGGCGCGGCTCAAGGGCGAGCTGGCGGTGTGTGACCAACTGGCGCGCCTGGGCAGTGACGAATTTGCCCTGCTGCTGGATATTCGCCGCGACCCGCAGCGCGCCCTGCGGGTTGCCGGGCAGATCACCGAGGCCCTGGCCGAGCCCTATTGGGTCGATGGCGAGAGCCTGTTGATCGGCTGCAGCCTGGGCGTGGCCGAGGCCAGTGCCGGGCTCAGTGCCGATCTGCTGATGTGGCATGCGCATATCGCCATGCAGCAGGCCAAGCGTACCCAGGGCTGCAATTTCAGCGTCTATGACGAGCGCCACAGTCGCGGTGCGCGCAGCCGTGCCGACCTCGAGGGCGAGTTGCGCCAGGCCCTGCGCCGTGACGAGCTGGAGCTGCATTACCAGCCGCGATTGTGTCTGCAAAGCGGCGCGGTGGTTGGCCTGGAGGCGCTGGTGCGCTGGCGCCACGCCACCCGCGGGCTGCTTGCCCCGGATGAATTTATCCCCCTGGCCGAAGAGAGCGGCTTGATCGTGCCGCTCGGCTACTGGGTGATCGCCCGCGCCCTGCGCGACATGCAGTGGCTGCGCGGACGCGGCCTGCCGGCCCTGCATATGGCGGTCAACCTGTCGTTTCGCCAGTTCCAGGACAGCCAGTTGTTGCCGACCCTCACCCGGCTGATTGACGAGCGGGGCGTCGATGCCCAGTGGCTGGAGTTCGAGCTGACCGAAACCGCGGTGATGCGCCGCAGCGACCAGGTGCAGCAGACCATGGACGGCCTCGGTCAGTTGGGGGTGCGCTTCTCCCTGGATGACTTCGGCACCGGCTTCTCCTCGTTCGTCCACCTGCATAACCTGCCGATCACTCTGCTCAAGGTGGACAAGAGTTTTGTCGCCGGCATGGGCGCCCAGGCGAGCAGCGATCGGCTGGTGCAGGCGATGATCGATCTGGGTCACAACCTGCATCTGCAAGTGGTCGCCGAGGGGGTGGAGACGCCCGAACAATTGGCCCTGCTGCGCCAGTTTGGCTGCGACCAGGTGCAGGGTTATCTGATCAGCAAGCCGCTGCCGCTCAGCGAGTTGGCGCGCTTTCTGGTGTTCGGCCGGCATCAGGCGTTGTTGGCCGGCTTGTCGTCCTGAGTCGATTTACCGCCTACGCCAGACAGACCTTGGCCGTTGTTAGCAGGCGCGCGGTCTTGGCCTCGAAGCTGAGGGTCAGGCCGATGGCCGCACTGGCCAGGCCGATGGCCAGCCCCCACCACACCCCTGCGGCGCCCCAGCCGAAGGTGAAGGTCAGCAGCCAGGCGGCCGGCGCGCCAATCCCCCAGTAGCAAAACAGCCCTACCAGCAGCGTGGTGCGGGCGTCCTTGAGGCCGCGAATGGCGCCCATGGCGATGGTCTGTAGGCCGTCGAACAGCTCGAACCAGGCGGCAATCGCCAGCAGGCTGACGGCCAGCTCGATGATCGCCTGATTGCCGGCGTCGGCGCGGTCGAGAAACAGACCGATCACCCACTGTGGCGCCAGCCAGAACAACAGGGCAAAACCGAGCATGCACGCCGCACCCAGGCCGATGGCCAGGCGCCCGGTCTGGCGTGCCGCGTGCCAGCGCTGCGCCCCATAGTGCTGGCCGATGCGCAGGCTGGCGGCATAGGAAATCCCCACCGGCACCATAAACACCACGTACACCGCCTGGATGGCGATCTGGTGGGCGGCCAACTGGGTGCTGCCCAGGGCGCCCATGCACAGGGCGGCAACGAAGAACAAACCCGACTCGACCACATAGGTGCCGCCGATCGGCAGGCCCAGGCGCAGGTTTTCCGCCAGGTGGCGTCGGGTCGGGCGCAACAGCCCGCGCAGCAATGGCCACGGCCGGTAGAACGGCTGCCAGCGGATATGCAGCGCCAGCAGCAGAGCCATGCCGTTCATGACGATGGCGGTGACCAGGCCGATGCCGGCCAGACCAATCTGCGGCAGGCCGAACAGGCCCTTGATCAGCGCGTAATTGAGCACGAAGTTGAGCAGGGCGCCGCCCAGGCTGATGGCCAGCACCGGGCCGGGCCGGCCGAGGGCGCTGGTGAAGCCGCGCAGGGCCATAAACAGCAGATAACCGGGCAGGGCGAACACCAGGCTGTGCAGGAAACCCATGGCGCCGCTGATGTTCTCGGCCTGTTGCCCGGCCAGGTGCAGCAGCGGCGCCATCCACCACAGCAGGATGCCCGCCAACAGGGCCAGGCCGGCAGCCACCCAGATGCCGGCCTGGGTCATGTGCCGCACCCCGTCGCCATCGCCGGCGCCGTGGCGGATTGCGACCAGATTGCCGACGGCCGCCATCACCCCGACGCAGAAGATCGACACCAGGTTGTAGCTGGCCGCGCCGAGCGCGCCGGCAGCCAGGGCGGCGGGGCCGAGCAGGCCCATCATCACCGTGTCGGTGAACACCATCAGCACGTGGGCCAGTTGCGCGGCCACCAGCGGGCCGGCCAGGCGCAGGAGGGCTGAGAGTTCATGGCGGGTGTTGTTAGACATAAGCTGTAATCATCATTCAGGTGTTGCCAGGGCTGTTCCGTGGCAGGCAATAGTCGTTATTCTGCCGAGCCTGTCAGCCCCGGCACAAAAGGATAAAAGCCATGCCAGCCATGAGTTTTACTCATCAATGAGTCGCCTCGCCCCGCTCTATGCCCTACGCGCCTTTGAGGCGGCGGCCCGCCACCTGTCCTACACCAAGGCGGCTCAGGAGCTGGCCATCACCCAGAGTGCGGTGAGCCGCCATGTGCGAACCCTGGAGCTGGATTTTGGCTGCCGCCTGTTTGCCCGCGAAGGCCGCGGCCTGCGCCTGACCGAGCCGGGGCGCCTGCTGCTGCCGGGGTTGCAGCAGGGCTTTGCGGCCCTGGAAGGCGCCTGCGCCAGCTTGCGCAGTGAGGAGGGCGCGCTGCGCCTGAAGGCGCCCTCGACCCTGACCATGCGTTGGCTGCTGGCGCGCTTGTCGCGGTTTCGCTTGCAGCAACCAGACATCGAGGTGCAGCTGACGGCGGCGTGGATGGACGTCGATCGAGTCGACTTCGAGCGCGAGCCCTACGACTGCGCGGTGTTGCTCAACACTGGCGAGTTTCCCGAGGGCTGGGAGCAGGTCAAGCTGTTCGAGGAGTGGCTGATTCCGGTCTGCGCCCCTGAGGCTGCGGCCGGCGGCGCCTGGGACGTGACACGCCTGCAGGCCGCCGAACAGCTGCACCCCACCCCCGATCGGCGTGACTGGCGGCAGTGGCTGCAGGCCATGGGCCTGAGTGAGCAGGTGCCGCTGAAGAGCGGCCAGGTGTTCGACATGCTCGAGCTGGGCATCGTCGCCGCAGCACGCGGGTATGGCGTGTCGATTGGCGATCTGCTGTTGGTCGCCGAGGATGTTGAACAAGGGCGGCTGGCGCTGCCGATGCCGACGGCGGTGTTCAGCGGTTGCAGTTACTACCTGGTGTGGCCCAAGGCGCGCCGTGGCCAGGAACGCTTCCAGCGCCTGCGCGATTATTTGCTCGCAGAGGTTGCAGCCATGCGTCTGCCGGCGGTCAGCCGCTTCTAGCAGGCCTCAGGCTGTTGGGCTGCTGGGCCGGTATTGCAGGGCTTCGGCCAGGTGGCTGCGTTGGATGGCGTCGACGGCGTCCAGATCGGCCAGGGTGCGCGCGACCTTGAGTAGACGGTGGGCGGCGCGCAGAGACAGGCCGAGGCGTTCGCAGGCGCTTTCCAGCCAGTGCTGGTCGGCGTCGCTGAGGCCGCAGTGTTGACGCAACTGTTGGAGGTCGAGAAAGGCATTGGCGCCGCCCTGGCGCTGCTCTTGCCGCTGGCGGGCGGCGGCCACCGTGGCGGCGGCCTGAGCACTGCTAGTGCCGCTGTCGGGATTGGCGTGCAGGGCGGTGGCCTCGCGGGCGACGTGCAGGTGCAGGTCGATGCGATCAAGCAGGGGCCCGGACAGTTTGCTGCGATAACGCTGGATCTGCTCGGCGCTGCAACGACAGCGGCCGCTGGGGTCGCCGAGGTAGCCGCAGGGGCATGGGTTCATCGCCGCCACCAGCTGGAAACGAGCCGGGAAGCGCACCTTGTCACGGGCGCGGGCGATGACAATTTCGCCGCTTTCTAGGGGCTCGCGTAAAACCTCAAGCACCTTACGGTCGAACTCGGGGAGCTCATCCAAAAATAAAATGCCGTGATGGGCCAGGGTGATTTCGCCTGGCTGCGGGCGACTGCCACCGCCGACCAGGGCCGGCCCCGACGCCGAATGGTGCGGATGGCGAAATGGCCGCTGCGGCCAGGCGTCCAGCGGTGCATAGCTGGCCACCGAATGGATCGCCGCGACTTCCAGGGCTTCCTGTTCATTGAGCGGCGGCAGCAGGCCGGGCAGGCGGCTGGCCAGCAGGGTCTTGCCGGTGCCGGGCGGGCCAGAAAACAGCAGGTTATGGGCGCCCGCGGCGGCGATCAGCAGCGCTCGTTTGGCCGCGCTCTGGCCCTGCACTTCGGCCAGGTCCGGATAGGGGCGCACCTGGCGCAGCAGGCCGGCCGGCTGGTAGGGCGCCAGGGGTGTCTGGCCATTCAGGTGGGCCGCCAGTTGCAGCAGATGCTCGACCGCCAGCACGTTCAGGCCCGAGGCCAGGCAGGCTTCCTCGGCATTCGCCACCGGCACCACCAGGGTGCGTCCGGCGGCACGGGCGGCGAGTGCGGCGGGCAATACGCCCTGGATCGGCCGTACGGCGCCGGACAGGGCCAGCTCGCCGAGGCATTCGAGGTTATCCAGGGCGCTGGCGGGGATCTGCCCGCTGGCGGCGAGGATGCCCAGGGCAATCGCCAGGTCGAAGCGGCCACCATCCTTGGGTAAATCGGCCGGTGCCAGGTTGAGGGTGATGCGGCGCGGCGGGAAGTCGAAGGCGCAGTTGAGGATGGCGCTGCGCACCCGATCCTTGCTCTCTTTGACGGCGGTTTCCGGCAGGCCCACCAGCGCCAGGGAGGGCAGGCCGTTGGCCAGGTGCGCCTCGACGGTGACTGGCGGAGCCTCGATGCCGACTTGCGCGCGGCTGTGGACGATGGCCAGGGACATGCTCGCTCCTTGATTCGCTCGGCCCCGTGGCCGCGCTGGCCGGGGGCATGATCCACCTTGATCAGTTTGTCCGCCGTGAGCGCGTGCTCAGTCGGCGTTGCAACCGGTGTCCGCAGAGCTTAGCCGGGCTTCCAGTTCGGCGACTTTGGCCTCCAGGGCCTCCAGGCGCGAGCGGGTGCGGGCGAGCACCACCATCTGGCTGTCGAACTCGTCGCGGCTGACCAGGTCGAGTTTGCTGAAGGCGCTTTGCAGGAGAATCTTGAGTTGTGCTTCGAACTCGCCGCGCGGCAATGGGCTGTCGCCATTGAACAGGCGCGCGGCCTGGGTGCTAAGGACGTCGAGCAGGGCTTTGGGTGGCAGCATGATGGGGTTCCAATATCGGTCGGCCGGCAGTGTAGCACGCGCCCAGGGGCGTTCTGGCGGGCCAGGGCTGCACGCTTTTCGCGCAGCGAGGGCTGGGGCTGTGCACCGTTGTCGTGCATGGCTGTTGGGGCCGGATTCGGGACGATGCCCTGGTTTGCTGCCTAAGCACCTGAATCAATGCGTTTTTACAGAACTGGCAAGGTTTCTGCTTAGTCCCTTGTGACCCATGCACCGATGCAGTTGCGCTGCGGCAGGGTAGGCGGATGCGTTTCACCGCACGCCCTTGGTTGACGCGCAACATCGCCGACAAAGGCCGGCGGGCGCGTTACAAAGCCAGGCACTGCGCTTAGACTTGCCACGGGTTCGGTCCTGGGGCAAGTCCACCAAACACAGGAGAAAGTTACATGAAACTAGTCACTGCCATCATCAAGCCGTTCAAGCTGGACGACGTGCGCGAATCCCTGTCGGAGATCGGCGTGCAGGGCATCACCGTCACTGAAGTAAAAGGCTTCGGTCGGCAAAAGGGCCACACCGAGTTGTACCGTGGCGCTGAATACGTGGTCGACTTTCTGCCCAAGGTGAAGATCGACGTGGCCATTGCTGATGATCAGCTGGATCGCGTGATCGAGGCCATCACCAAGGCGGCCAACACCGGCAAGATCGGTGACGGCAAGATCTTTGTGGTCAACCTGGAACAGGCCATCCGCATCCGTACCGGCGAAACCGGCACCGACGCCGTTTAAGCCGTAGCCCCGAACCCCCTTCGCCCCAGGAGTAACTCTATGACTCTGCGTAAGTTCGCAGGGCTTGGCGCCCTGTTGTCTCTTGCAACCCCAGGTCTGGCCATGGCTGACGAGGTTGTGCTGAATTCCGGTGACACCTCGTGGATGCTGATTTCCAGCGTGCTGGTGTTGTTTATGACCATTCCGGGTCTGGCGTTGTTCTACGGCGGCATGGTGCGCTCGAAAAACATCCTCTCGGTGTTGATGCAGTGCTTCGCCATCACCGGCCTGATCAGCCTGCTGTGGGTCATTTACGGCTACAGCCTGGTGTTTGACGTGACCGGCATGGAGCAGGGGGTGGTTAACTTCAACTCCTTTATCGGTGGCTTGTCGAAAGCCTTCCTGGCGGGCGTGACCCCGGCCAGCCTGAGCTATGCGATCCCGGAAAGCGTGTTCATCTTCTTCCAGATGACCTTCGCCATCATCACCCCGGCGCTGATCGTCGGCGCCTTCGCCGAGCGCATGAAGTTCTCCGCGATGCTGGTGTTTATGGGCATCTGGTTCACCCTGGTGTATGCACCGATCGCGCACATGGTCTGGTCCGGTAACGGCGGCCTGCTGTGGGACTGGGGCGTGCTGGACTTTGCCGGCGGCACCGTGGTTCACATCAACGCCGGTATCGCCGGCCTGGTGGCGTGCATCGTGCTGGGCAAGCGCAAGGGCTACCTGACCACCTCCATGGCGCCGCACAACCTCGGTTACACCCTGATGGGCGCGGCCATGCTGTGGGTCGGCTGGTTCGGCTTCAACGCCGGCTCCGCGGTCGCGGCCAACGGCACCGCCGGGATGGCCATGCTGGTGACCCAGATCGCCACCGCCGCTGCGGCCATGGGCTGGATGTGCGCCGAGTGGCTGACCCACGGTAAGCCGAGTGCCCTGGGCATCGCTTCGGGCGTGATCGCCGGCCTGGTGGCCATTACCCCGGCGGCCGGTACCTGCGGTCCAATGGGCGCCATCATCATCGGCCTGTCGTCCGGGGTGATCTGCTTCTTCTGCGCTACCAGCCTGAAGCGCAAGCTGGGCTATGACGACTCCCTGGACGCCTTCGGTGTACACGGTGTTGGCGGTATCGTCGGGGCTCTGCTGACGGGTGTGTTCGCGGCTCCGGCGCTGGGCGGCTTCGGCACCGTGGAAGACATCGGCGCGCAGTTCTTCACCCAGTTCAAGGGTGTGGCCTTCACCGTGATCTACACCGCCATCGTCACCTACCTGATCCTCAAAGTGATCGACCTGGTCATGGGTCTGCGGGTTAGCGACGAGGAAGAGACCGTCGGCCTCGACCTGGCGCTGCACAACGAGCGTGGCTACAACCTGTAAGCCTGCCGCGTAAGCACAAAACGCCCGGATCTTCCGGGCGTTTTGCATTGTCCGCAAACAAACTGGTTAGGCCGGCCTTTGCTTTTTCTGGCAGCACGCTAGAATGCGCGCCGAAGCGTGCTGCAGGCCTGAATGAGCGGCCGGCAAGTGGCGCCAAATTTTTTCCTGGCGGGCGAGAAAGACCGCGCGCCTGGGCTATAACTAACTTGTTTTTCGCAAGTCATGAGGTTGGAACATGAGCGACGACGATCTGGAACACGACGAGCTGGAAGGCGCCGACGAGGACGAAGGCGAGGAGCTGGCCGCTGCCGATGATGGCGTCAGTGATGACGATGGCGATGCTGACGACGAGATCGTCCCGGCCGCCAAAGGCAAAGCCAAAGCCAAGGCCGCTGTCGATGTCGACGAGCTGCCCAGTGTCGAAGCCAAGCAGAAAGAACGCGATGCCCTGGCCCGCGCCATGGAAGAGTTCCTTTCCCGCGGTGGCAAGGTGCAGGAGGTGGAAGCCAACGTCGTGGCCGATCCACCCAAGAAGCCCGACAGCAAATACGGCAGCCGCCCGATCTAAGACCGCTGCAGCCTGAAAAACCCACGCCAGGCGCGGGTTAATGAGATGGCCCCCGACACCCTGTGAAGCTACAACTTCACAGGGTGTTTTTGTATGGTTCTGCGCATTTCTGCGGGGTGATGCGCTTACCCGTCCGGTTTCAATCGGCTCTTTGCCCAAGCCCTGCGCTGAGCCTTTTTTCTTCGCGCTGACGATCCGCGAGCGGCGCGTGCCTGGCCGTTGATCGGCTCGGCTGTACATTTCACCGATAAACAATATATTTAAAAACATATTGTTTGTGGTGAGACTGAATGCCGTGATTGATCCTGCCGTTGCGCCCGACCTTGAGCTGTTGCGTGCCAATGCCGATGCCGCCGGGCAGTTGCTCAAGGCGTTGGCCAATCCCGATCGGCTGTTGCTGCTGTGTCAGTTGGCCCAGGGCGAACGCCATGTCAGTGAGCTGGAGGCCTTGCTCGGTATTGTCCAGCCGACCCTGTCGCAACAGCTCGCCGTATTGCGCCGGGAAGGCCTGGTGGCAACCCGTCGCGACGGTAAGCAGATCTATTACCGGATCAGCAGCCCGGCGGCGCTGGCGGTGATCAATACCCTGTATGAGCAGTTCTGTGGCGGTGCGCAATGACCATCGACTGGCTGCATTTTACGCCCTGGTCGGCGCTGGCCGGCGGCGCGCTGATTGGCGTGGCGGCGGCGCTGTTCGTGTTGTTTAACGGGCGTATCGCCGGCATCAGCGGCTTGCTCGGCAGCCTGTTGGCTCGCGGTGGTGAAGGCCGTGGCGAGAAGGCGTTGTTCCTGCTCGGGGTGCTGCTGGCGCCGCTGCTCTGGCAAGTGTTCGCGGCCTTGCCGGCGATCGAGTTCCAGGGCGGTTGGCTGAGCCTGCTGTTGGCCGGTCTGTTGGTGGGGCTGGGCAGCCGCTATGGCGCCGGTTGCACCAGCGGCCATGGCGTCTGCGGCATCGCCCGCCTGTCACCGCGTTCGTTGCTGGCGACCCTGGTATTTATGGCCAGTGGTTTTGCCACTGTGTATGTCCTGCGTCACGGCCTGGGAGGATGAGTATGGGCAAGCTGACGGCGTTTTTTGCCGGGCTGGTGTTTGGTCTTGGTTTGTTGCTGGCGGGCATGGCCAATCCGGCCAAGGTGCTGGGGTTTCTCGATCTGGCTGGGGCCTGGGACCCGTCGCTGGCGCTGGTGATGGCCGGGGCTATTGCGCTGGCCCTGTTGCCCTTTGCCTGGGCCAGGCGCCGCTCGTATTCCTTGCTGGGCGCGCCGCTGCAGTTGCCGGTCAAGCGCGCGCTGGATCGGCGCCTACTCGGCGGCAGCCTGCTGTTTGGTATCGGTTGGGGTCTCGCCGGCATCTGTCCGGGGCCGGCCGTGGCGATACTGCTTAGCGGCCATTGGCAGGTGCTGGTGTTTGTCGCGGCCATGCTGGCGGGCATGGCTCTGTTTGAGGTGTTCGAGCGCCGCGCAGACGGCTAAAGCAGCACCGGCTAGGCGCTAGCGCTCAAGGGTCGCGGTGAACTGGCTGATGGCCTCAACCACGCGCCGCGCGCCTTCCTGGATGTCGAAGATCACTGTGCCGGCCGAAGAGACTTCGGCCGGCGGCGTTTTAGCGTCGTTGTGGCGCCGGTTGTTGCTGGGTGATGCAGTGGATATTGCCGCCGCCGAGGAGGATCTCGCGGCCGGGTACCATCACCACGCGATGCGCGGGGAACAGGCGCTGGAGGATGGCTTCGGCTTCGGCGTCCATGGGGTCGTCGAACTTGGGCGCGATGATGCCGCCGTTGACGATCAGGAAGTTGATGTAGGAGCCGGCCAGGCGCACATGGGGGCTGCGTTCCTGGCTGCCGTCCAGCGGATCGACACCGGCGCATTCTTCCTCGGTCGCATACAGCGGGCCGGGGATCGGCATCTTGTGGATCACCAGCTTGCGCTCCTGGGCGTCCAGGGTGTTTTCCAGCACCTGCAGGGCACTCTGGCAGCGCTGGTAGTTGGGGTTGTGCGGATCGTCAGTCCAGGCCAGCAGCACTTCGCCGGGGCGCACGAAGCAGCAGAAGTTGTCGACGTGGCCGTCGGTCTCGTCGTTGAACAAGCCGTTGGGCAGCCAGATCACCCGGTCGATGCCCAGATGGCTGCGCAACTGGACTTCGATCTCGGCGCGCGACAGCTGCGGGTTGCGGTTCTGGTTGAGCAGGCATTCTTCGGTGGTCAGCAGGGTGCCTTCGCCATCGACGTGGATGGCCCCGCCTTCGAGCACGAAGCCTTCGGTGCGGTAGCGCGGGCAGCGTTCGATTTCGAGGATCTTGCGCGCCACCTGATCGTCACGCAGCCATGGCCAGTACAGGCCGCCGTCGAAGCCGCCCCAGGCGTTGAAGGTCCAGTCGACGCCGCGCACCTCGCCCTGATCGTTGATCACGAAGGTCGGCCCGGTGTCGCGCACCCAGGCATCGTCGCTGCTGATTTCTACTACGCGGATATTGGCCTGGTCGAGGCGTACACAGGCGTTCTCATACTGCTCGGCCGATACGCCGAGGGTCACCGGCTCGAACTCGGCAATCGCTTTGGCCACGGCGGTGAAGGCGGCCTGCGCCGGCTTGCCGCCGAGGCGCCAGTTGTCCGGGCGCTGCGGCCAGATCATCCAGGTCTGGCTGTGGGGCGCCCATTCCGCCGGCATATGGAAACCATCGGCGCTGGGGGTGCTGGTCAGAGTGGTCATAGGGGCACCAAATGGGGGTAAGTGGTAAGTGGTAAGTGGTAAGGGGTAAGGGGTAAGGGGTAAGGGGTAAGTGGTGAGTGGTCAGTTGTGAGTGGTGTGAGTGGTGAGTGGGTAGTCGTGAGTGGGGGTGGTAAGTAGTGACGGGGGCGGTTGGGTTGCCCCCGTTGCGGGTGGCGGGGTTACTCGGATTTGAGTGCGCCATCGAGGGTGGCGAGGGCGCCGTACAGGTTGGGCCGGCGATCGCGGAAGGTGCCCCAGGCGGTGCGTACTTTTTCCAGCTCGGTGAGGTCGAAGCGGTGTACCAGGATGCCTTCTTCGGTCTCGTTCAACTCCTCAACCTTTTCGCCGAACTGGTCGGCGATAAACGACGAGCCATAGAAGGTGATGTCGAAGTCGTCCTGCACTTCTTTGCCGATGCGGTTGGAGGCGACCAGCGGCATCAGGTTGGCGCCGGCGTGGCCTTGCTGCACGCGCTGCCAGTGATCGCGGGAGGTGATGCCCGGATCATGGGGTTCGCTGCCGATGGCGGTCGGGTAGAACAGGATTTCCGCGCCGAGCAGCGCCATGCTGCGCGCACACTCGGGGAACCACTGGTCCCAGCAGATGCCCACGCCGATCTTGGCGTAGCGGGTGTTCCACACCTTGAAGCCGCTGTCGCCGGGGTTGAAGTAATACTTCTCGTGGTAGCCGGGGCCGTCCGGGATGTGGCTCTTGCGGTAGGTGCCCAGGTTGCTGCCGTCGGCATCGATGATGGCGATGCTGTTGAAGCGTGCGCGCCCGGCCAGCTCGAAGAAGCTGATCGGCAGCACCACTTGCAGCTCCTTGGCGACCTGCTGGAAGTGGGCGATGGCAGCGTTGGTTTCGACCGTGGTGGCCAGTTGGGTGTAGTCGGCGTTGGGCTTCTGGCAGAAGTACGGGGTCTCGAACAGTTCCTGGATCAGGATGATCTGGGCGCCCTGGGCGGCGGCTTGGCGCACCAGCTTCTCGGCGTTGGCGATATTCGCGGCGCGATCCCAGGAGCAGGCCATTTGGGTTGCGGCGACAGAAACGATACGGGACATGCAGCACCTCGCAGGGGTGGGTGAAGAGTGTCATCTGACGCTAGCAGATGATGATTGAAGATGACGTGGCGCAGCAGACGTGCGCGGCACTTGCTGACTTTATAGTCGATAAAAATCCGCATTAGAAACGGTATTTTTCTATCAGAAATCAATATCTGATTTAAATACAGATAAATATCGGCTTTACGCGCTGCGTTTGGCCATCAAGGGTGGCAGGTACAGGCCCAGGTAGGCGTCGAATACGCGCATGCCCTCCTCGGCCATGCGCGGGGTGATCAGGCCGTGCTGCTGCACCGAGCGGGCATACACCCGGTCGCCGAGTTCCATGGCCAGGGCGAACACATCGACGTCATCCGGCAGGCTGGGCAGTTGGAAGTGCTGGTCGAACAGCGCCTGCAGCAATTGGCCGAGCTCGATGTCGTGCAGGCGGTCGGCCTGGGTCACTTCGGTGAGGCCGTGCTGGGCCAGAATCAGCTGGCAGGCGGCCGGATCGGCGGCATAGATCGCCAGCATGCGCTGCTCCACCACCCGCGCCAGATCACGCCAATCGCGCAGGTTGGTCGGGTCGATGGGCTGCTGCAGGCAGGCGCGAAAGGCCGCATGCACTTCGCCGGTGAGGGCTTCGAGAATCGCCGGCACGCTGGCAAAGAAGTGGTACACCGAGGACGGTGGCATCTGCGCCCGCTCCGCCACCGAATACACCGACAGGCTGCCGACCCCTTGCTCGGCCAGCAGGCTGCGGGCGGCCGCGAGGATGGCGGCGATGCGCAGTTGACTGCTGGCGCGTGGTTTACGGCTGCTGACGGGGCGCGACATGGGGCATTCCTTAGGCTTTGTCCACGTTATACGTTGAGGGTGCGATTGAGCTTCGGTAGGCGCGGATTTATCCGCGATGACCTTTGCTTTAAAAGCATCGCGGCTGAAGCCGCTCCTACGGCGTGAAGCTAACGTTGCAACAGTGAACGCTGGTAAAGCCATTTCTTAGCGGCTGTTGAGGCGCTATTGGACGTCACTCGGCGTGTCGCGGCAAGTCACAGGGGCGCGGTAAAGGTGCTCCACACCTGTTCCAGGCTGGGGATGTTTTTCTCGGGCAGCACTTCCAGGGCGGCCAGCCGGCGCTTGGTTTCGCGATCCGGGTAGAGGCCGGGCAGGGTGCTGATGGCCGGGTCGAGGAAGGCCTTGGCGTCGGCGTTGGCGCTGGGGAACAGGGTGTCTTCGGTGATCTGGGCGGCAACCTTGGGCTGCATCAGGTAGTCGATAAAGCGATGGGCGAGGTCGGCGCGCTGGGCGTTCTTGGGGATTACCAGGCTGTCGATAAAGGCCACCGAGCCTTCTTCGGGGATGATGAATTCGATCGGCTGGCCGGCGTCATGGGCGGCCAGGGCATCGCCGACCCAGGCCAGGGTCAGGCACAGCTTGCCCTTGGCCAGGTCGTCGATGTAGCGCGTGCTGTCGATGTATTGCACGCTGGGGCGCAACTGCTCCAGCACGCTGGCGGCGCGTTTGATCTGGCTGGGCGGGCTGTGGGCCAGGCTGCGACCCTGGTACATCATCAGCGCCGAGAGCACTTCGTCGCGGGCGTCGATCATGGCAATGCCGCAACTGGCCAGGCGCTTGCTTTGCTCGGCGTCGAACAACAGGCTCCAGCTGTGGGGCAGCGGGCCGCCATAGGCCTTCTCTGCTTCCACGGTATTGATCGCCAGGCCCACCGAACCCCAAAGGTAGGGAATGGCGTGCAGGTTCTTTGTATCGAAGGCGGCCAGCTTACTCAGCAACTGCTTATCCAGGTGCTGGCGGTTGGGCAGACGGGTGAGATCCAGCGGTTGAATCGCCGCCGTTTTGATCAGCCCCGGCAAGGCGTCATGGGAGGGTACGGCGATGTCCATGGCAACGCCGCTGGCCATGAGTTTTTCCAGCTCTTCGGCGGTGCTGTAGGTGTGATAGTCGACGCGGATGCCGCTTTCCTTCTCGAAACTCAGCAACACCTCGGGGGCGATGTAGTCGTTCCAGTTGTAGACGCTGATCATCTCTTCGGCGCTGGCCAGCAGCGGTGCCAGAGTCAGGGAAAGCACAGCAAGAAAACGCGGCATAACGATCTCCATATTGAGATGCGCAGTCCGTACTGCGCACAAGTGCCAGTGAATGTCGGCACTTGAACCCTTCCCTCGGCCACGGCGTTGCCGCCGCAGGAGTTGAGCCAGGTAAAAAGCCGAAGGTCAGATAAAACAACGCCGGCACTAAGGCCGGCGTGGGGTGTTGCGCTTAAACGGTGTGCAGGTACCAGTTGTACTCGAGGTCGGAGATCGAATATTCGAACTCCGCCAACTCGCTTTCCTTGCAGGCGACGAACACGTCGATGTACTTCGGGTCGATGTAGCGGCCCATCACCTCGTTGTCGTCCAGTTCGCGCAGGGCGTCGCGCAGGTTGTTCGGCAGGCTGGCTTCGGTCTGCTCGTAGGCGTTGCCTTCGAGCGGCTCGCCGGGATCGATCTGATTGCTCAGACCGTGGTGAATGCCGGCCAGCACCGAGGCCATGACCAGGTACGGGTTGGCATCGGCCCCGGCAACCCGGTGTTCGATGCGCACGGCATCGGCCGAATCATTGGGCACGCGCAGGGCGACGGTACGGTTGTCGATGCCCCAGGTCGGCGAGGTCGGCACGAAGAACTTCTCGCCGAAGCGGCGGTACGAGTTGACGTTCGGGCAGAGGAAGGCCATCGAGGCCGGCATGGTTTCGATGATCCCGCCGATGGCGTGGCGCAAAGCGTCGTTCGTCGCCGGGTCGTCGCTGGTGAAGATGTTGCGGCCGTCTTTATCGAGGATCGAGATGTGTACGTGCAGCCCGTTACCCGCCTGGTTGGGGTAGGGCTTGGCCATGAAAGTGGTGTCCATTTCATGGTCGTAGGCGATGTTCTTTACCAGGCGCTTGAGCAGCAGGGCGTAGTCGCACGCCTTGAGCGGGTCGGCGACGTGGTGCAGGTTGATCTCGAACTGCGCCGGGGCGCTTTCCTTGACCACCGCATCGGCCGGAATGCCTTGCTCTTGTGCGCCCTCGAGGATGTCTTGCAGGCAATCGGCGTACTCATCCAGGTCGTCGATCATGTACACCTGGGTGGACTGTGGGCGCTTGCCCGACAGCGGTGACATCGGCGGTTGCGGGCGGCCGTTCACGTTGGCCTGGTCGATCAGGTAGAACTCCAGCTCGAACGCGGCGCAGATGGTCAGGCCCATGGCATCGAACTTCTTTACCACCTGCTGGAGCACGGCGCGCGGGTCGGCAAAGAAGGCTTCGCCTTCCATTTCATGCATGGTCATCAGCAACTGAGCGGTCGGGCGCTTTTGCCAGGGCTCGTTGCACAGGGTATTGGGGATCGGGTAGCAAACGCGGTCGGAGTCGCCGATGTCCAGGCCCAGGCCAGAGCTTTCCACCGTGGAGCCATTAATGTCGAGGGCAAACAGGGAGGCGGGCAGGTTGATGCCACGCTGGTAAACCTTGTGCAGGCTGGCGCGGTCGATGCGCTTGCCACGGACTACGCCGTTCATATCGGCAATCAGGAGGTCGACGAATTGAACCTCGGGATGTTTCTTTAAAAAATCGTTCGCTTCATTGAGCTGAACGGCATGCGGGGGAACCGACATGATGCAACACCTTTCTTGTTAAAAATATCAATCATGCGCATGGCGCAGGTCGAGTCAATCTTAAACCCCTACCTCTGTCAAGCGCGCCGCCATTGTGCCCTAAAGAGGGGCTCGCTGGCCAATTTTGGGGCTTTTCAGGGCGCTCACGGGGCGCGCGTGGCGTGCTGTGGGCGACCGTTGCTGTGGGTGTGTTCGATTTTTTACAGGCCTATTGTGTAAAAAATCGAACAAGGCTAATCTCGGCTGCAACCCATAACTTCAATAAAACGGGTGCTCCATGTCTCGCCTGCCGTTGATTGGCGTGACCGTCTGCAACACGCGCAGCGGTCTAAATAGCTCCCGCGCCGCCGGCCCCTGGCGCGTGTGCGCCGCGCCACTGGCCGCTGGCCTGGCGCTTCTGAGCCGTACCCTGGGGCGTATTCGCCGCCATCCGCAACGGCTGCTCACCTTACTCCTTATTAAAGCTGCAAATACCACTGGCGCACCCTTGGGTGGCGCGGGTTATGGTTTTCTGTGGGCGCAAAAATTGTTTTGCTGCACCTTGTCTGCTGTTGGCCTGGCACGGGAACCTGCCCCAGGCAGACGAGTCAACGTTGAGCTTAGCTATCGAGACTAGGCTCTGAACCCCACCCCTGAGGTCTGTATGACTACCAAGATCGACCAGCTCACCAGCTGGCTCAAAGAACACAAGATCACCGAAGTTGAATGCATGATCAGCGACTTGACCGGCATCGCCCGCGGCAAGATTTCGCCGACTAACAAGTTCATTGCCGAGAAGGGCATGCGCCTTCCCGAGAGTGTGCTGCTGCAAACCGTCACCGGCGACTACGTGGAAGACGACATTTATTACGACCTGCTGGACCCTGCCGACATCGATATGGTCTGCCGTCCGGACGAAAATGCCGTGTTCCTCGTACCTTGGGCCATCGAGCCCACTGCCCAGGTGATTCACGATACCTACGACAAGCAAGGCAAGCCGATCGAACTGTCGCCGCGCAACATCCTCAAGAAGGTCTTGAAGCTGTATGCCGACAAGGGCTGGCAGCCGATCGTCGCCCCGGAAATGGAGTTCTACCTGACCAAACGCTGCGAAGACCCGGACTTCCCCCTGGAGGCGCCGATTGGCCGCTCCGGCCGCGCGGAAACCGGCAAGCAGTCGTTCTCCATCGAGGCCGCCAACGAGTTCGATCCGCTGTTCGAAGACGTCTACGACTGGTGCGAGCTGCAGGAGCTGGATCTCGATACGCTGATCCACGAGGACGGCACCGCGCAGATGGAAATCAACTTCCGTCACGGCGATGCCCTGTCGCTGGCCGACCAGGTGCTGATCTTCAAACGCACCATGCGTGAGGCGGCGCTCAAACATAACGTCGGCGCCACCTTTATGGCCAAGCCGATGACCGGCCAGCCGGGCAGTGCCATGCACCTGCACCAGAGCATCATCGACATCAAGACCGGCCAAAACATCTTCTCCAATGCCGACGGCAGCATGAACGATTTGTTCCTGCACCATATCGGCGGCCTGCAGAAGTACATCCCCGAGCTGTTGCCGCTGTTCGCACCGAACGTCAATTCGTTCCGCCGCTTCCTGCCCGACACCTCGGCGCCGGTAAACGTCGAGTGGGGCGAAGAAAACCGCACCGTCGGCCTGCGCGTACCGGATGCCGGCCCACAAAGCAGGCGGGTGGAAAACCGTCTGCCGGGCGCCGATGCCAACCCCTACCTGGCCATCGCCGCCAGCCTGCTGTGCGGTTATATCGGCATGGTGGAAAAAATCTCCCCAAGCGCGCCGGTTAAAGGCCGTGGTTATGAGCGGCGCAATCTGCGTTTGCCGCTGACCATCGAGGACGCCCTGGAGCGCATGGAAAACTGCAAGAACCTGGAAAACTACCTCGGCAGCAACTTCATTACCGGCTATGTGGCGGTGAAGCGCGCCGAGCATGAAAACTTCAAACGGGTGATCAGCTCCTGGGAACGCGAGTTCCTCCTCTACGCGGTCTGATCGTCAAGGGTGGCGCGCCCCATGTGCGGCACCAGTACAAGGCAATAGGTTGAGATATGACAAAGCAAGTGACTAACCCGCAAACCCAGCAATGGCAGGCCATGAGCCGCGACCATCACCTGGCGCCGTTCAGCGACTATCAGCAACTGAGCGACAGCGGCCCGCGCATCATCGTCAAGGCGAACGGCGTGTACGTCTGGGACAGCGAAGGCAACCAGATTCTCGACGGCATGGCCGGCCTCTGGTGCGCCGCCAT
>Ga0209343_10000388_pt1 | contig 61399 bp, 51 predicted proteins | sample RifCSPlowO2_02_FD_184026 | JGI IMG/M metagenome (GOLD analysis project Ga0209343, IMG submission 184026) | Groundwater microbial communities from Rifle, Colorado - Rifle CSP2_plank lowO2_0.2 (SPAdes) (version 2) | ecosystem: Environmental > Aquatic > Deep subsurface > Groundwater | place...
GGCCTACTGTGCGCAGCACGATTGCAGCCTGTTGACCGCGGAGCGCACCGTGCTGGGGCTGGACCATGCCGTGGTGGGCCATGCACTGACCCGACATTGGAAATTCCCGGAAGTCATACAACAAGCTTTGGCCACCCACCACGCGCCATTGGGGGAAGCCCCCACCCCCATGCAGGTGGTTGTCATCGCCGCAGATGCCATCGCACATGCACTGGATTTTTCCATGGAGCAAAATGATGCCGTCCCTCTCCTTCCCCGGGGCATTTGGGAGCAGTTGGCTATTCTGGACAGTGATTTGCTTCAGGTGTTCGCGAAGGTGGAGGTGCAATTCGCCCGAGCCAGTCTTATTTTGGACGCCTAAACAAGAACAATATGTCTGACATCAGCCACACCCAATGGATGGATGACAGTCCAGTGCCTACTTTTGCCATCACTACCGGGCATGTGGTCACGCATTTCAACAAGGCATGCGCCCGCATTTGGGGGGGGAATGAATATGCAGCCCATGGATGACGTCTTTGTGCTCTCGGACCTGGACGAGTCCCCGGTGAAAGCAACGTGGTGCGTGCTGTTGGTGGATGACGACACGGAAGTCCACGCGGTCACGCGCCTGGCGCTCAGGGGGTTTGAATTCGAGCAGCGGAGCTTGGAGCTCATCAGTGCCCATTCTGGCGCGCAAGGCCGTGCGGTCTTCCAATCGCGCCACGACATTGCCTTGGCCATTGTGGACGTGATCATGGAGTCGGAGCATGCGGGGCTGGAGTTGGTCCACTATGTCCGCAACACCTTGAATAACCACTTCACCCGTCTGGTGCTGCGCACGGGCCAGTCGGGCCAAGCGCCCGAGGACGAGGTCATTCGCAACTACGAGATCGACGATTACAAGGACAAAACCGAGCTCACTGTGCAGAAATTGCGCACCCTGCTGTACAGCAAATTACGTGCGTACCGAGACCTTTGTCTGGTGGAAGACCAGAAAAATAGCCTTGAAAAAATCGTCGAGCAACGCACGGCCCAGTTGGCCGAGGTGAACCAAACGCTGCGCGAAGATGTGACCCGGCGGGAGCTTGCGGAGCAAGCCCTGCTAGAACGCAACGCCGAACTGAACGCCCTCAACGCCAAGCTGTCCTCGGCCCAGGAGCACCTGATCCAGTCGGAGAAGCTGGCCTCCATTGGCCAACTGGCGGCCGGGGTGGCCCACGAAATCAACAACCCCATTGGCTATATTTTTTCCAACTACGGCACGCTGGAAAAATACCTGGAGGATTTGTTCCAGATGCTTGCCGCCTACGAAAAAGCGGAAAGTTGCTACAGCGATGCCCCGACGGCCGCCGGCGTGAAGGCACTCAAGCACAGTCTGGAGTTGGAGTTCCTCAAGGAAGACATCCCCACCTTGATGGGCGAGTCCAAAGAGGGCATTGTGCGGGTGCGCAAAATCGTGCAGGACCTGAAGGATTTTTCACACGTGGACGCCACCCAGGACTGGCAGTTCAGCAACCTGAACCAGGGTATCGACTCCACGTTGAACGTGGTCAACAACGAGATCAAATACAAGGCCGATGTGGTGAAAGAGTACGGTGAGCTGCCCGATGTGCAGTGCCGTTCCTCGCAAATCAACCAGGTGGTGATGAATTTGGTGGTCAACGCTGCCCATGCCATTGGGCCGGAGCGTGGAAAAATCACCATCCGCACCGGCATTGACCATGATCAGGCCTGGTTTTCCGTGACCGACACGGGAACAGGCATTCCCAAAGACGTGCTGCCCCGGATTTTTGATCCGTTTTACACCACCAAGCCGGTGGGCAAAGGCACGGGGCTGGGCCTGTCCCTGTCGTACGGCATTATTCAAAAGCACCACGGCACCATTGATGTGCAAACAGAAATGGGCCAGGGCACCACCTTTGTGGTCAAAATTCCGGTCACCCAACCGGCCAACGTCGATGACACCCATGAAAGCCCAGCATGATCCTGAACACCGATAGCGCAGTGCAGCCCGATGCAGAGCCGACACCGGCGACTATCCTCTGCGTGGACGATGAACCCAATATTTTGTCCGCACTGCGTCGGCTTTTTCGCAGTGCGGGGTTTCAGGTGCGTACCGCCGTGGGCGGTGCGGCGGGGTTGGAACTGCTGGAGAACGAAACCGTGGACCTGGTCATTTCCGATATGCGTATGCCCGAGATGGATGGCGCGGAATTTTTACAGCAGGTTCGCCAGCGTTGGCCTGAAACGGTGCGCTTGCTGCTGACCGGTTATTCGGAGGTTACGTCAATCATCGGTGCCATCAACCGGGGTGAGATTTACCGCTACATCTCCAAACCCTGGGACGACAACGATATTGTCTTGATCGTGAAGCAGGCTTTGGAGCGCAAAGCCCTGGAGGAAGAAAAGAAGCGCCTGGAAACCTTGGCCATTCGCCAGAATGAGGAGTTAAAAACACTCAATGCCAGCTTGGAGAGCAAAGTCGCGGCGCGGACCGCGGAACTCAGTGTTGCCAACGAAAAGCTCAAAACCAATTTCGTTACGTCAATCAAGATTTTTTCCACCCTCATTGAGATGCGTGGCGGGAATTTGGCGGGGCATTCGCGCCGTGTCGCGGACCTTTGCCGAAGACTGGCTCAAAAACTTGGGCTGGATGGAAAGGTGGCCCAGGAAGTGTTTGTTGCTGGCCTGTTGCACGAAATTGGAAAAGTAGGTTTTGCCGACGAATTGCTGCGCACCCCCGTGGCCATGATGACCCCTGCCCAGTTGGACCTGTACCGCAAACACATTGTGCAGGCGGAGCAGGTGCTGATGCCCTTGCAGGACTTGAAAGGGGCGGCCGAAATCATCTGCGGTCAATTTGAGCGATACGACGGCGCCGGTTTTCCTGAAAAACTGTCGGCCAGCGGTATTCCGGTGGGTGCCAGAATTCTGGCATTGGCCAGTGATTTCGACAGCATGCAAATCGGCACCTTAACCCAACGCCGCCTGACCCCCGAAGAAGCCAGAATATTGATCGTGCACAGCAGCGGAAAACGGTATGACCCCGAAGTGGTCGCCGCATTCGTGGAGCTGATGGGCGGATCTGAGCGGGAAGATGCAGAGAAGGAGCGCACCAGTGAAATGGTGGTTGTGTCGAAGGATATGCAGCCAGGCATGGTGCTCTCGCGCGATCTCATCACCCCCAGTGGCCTCTTGATGCTGTCCACGGACCACGTTCTGGATGAGCGCTTGATCCGAAAAATCAAGGACTTCGAGCGGTCCGGCGGCATCCAACTCACCGCCTACATCCGGGTCGAACGCAAGCTCTAACTCAAATCGGCCGCAGGGGCTGATCCTCAAACTCGGTGTTCAACACCACGGTGCTGGTGGTGCGTGCGACGCCGGGAATGGCTTTGATCTGGTACAGCACGGCTTCCAGTTCACGGGCATGGCTGGTGCGAATCTTGGCTAAAAAGTCGTACTCGCCTGCCACGCTGTGGAGTTCTTGCACTGCGGCAATCTCCCGCAAACGTGGCGCTACCTCACGGCAATGTGCGCCCCCGTCGTTGCGTATGGCTACAAACGCCGTAAAGCGCAAGCCCACGGCTTCCGGGTCCACGCTGATGGAAAAACGCCGAATCACCCCGCGCTCCAGCATTTTCTTGACCCGTTCATGCACGGCGGCTGTAGAGAGGCCCACTTCAGCACCCACGTCTGCGTAAGAACGTCGGCCATCTTCGCCCAATGCCGAAAGAATTCTTCCATCAATTTGATCTACCTGTAAATTTGCTTGCATGGCGGTGTTTTGTGTGTACTATATTGGTTCTGGCAAGAAACTCAGAAAATTTTACGGACTTGATTACAAGATGCCTACTAATTTACAGCAATCTCTCCATCGCCCGGCTTTTTGGAAGCTGCTCACGGCCTTGCTCCTGGTGTATATCGTGTGGGGAACCACCTATTTCGCCATCGGAATTGCGGTGCAAAGCATGCCGCCCCTGTGGATGAATGGCAGCCGCTTTGCCTTGGCCGGCGCCTTGATGATGGCGTGGGCTTTGTCGCGTGGTGAAAAAATGCCCACCCGGCTGCAATGGCGCAACGCTGCGGTGGTGGGTGCTTTGATGGTGTTTATGGCCATGAATTTGGTGGTCTTTGCCCAGAAACTGGGCATTGGTTCCGGCCTGATGGCCACCGTGGTCACCACCATGCCCATGTGGTTGGCGCTGTGGACCCGCTGGGGTGGCGAGCATGTGCCGCTGACCAGTTGGATCGGTTTAGGCCTGGGTGTGGCCGGTGCGGCATTGCTGGCGCTGGAGGGGGATTTTTCTGTAAGTTGGTGTGGTGCCTTGGCCGCGTTCGCCGCGCCTTTGTGCTGGAGTGTGGGTTCGTATGCGTCGCGTCGTCTGGACCTTCCCGGCCCCGCCATGGCCTCTGCGGCCGAGTGGTTGACCGGTGGTGTGCTGGGCCTGGTTGTGGCCTGGGTGGTGGAGCCGCACGATGCCCTGCTAAACGTCAGCACCAGTTCCTGGCTGGCTTGGTTGTACCTGCTCAGTTTTGGCACCTTGATTGCTCTCAATGCCTATCTATGGCTGCTGAAGAACACCTCGGCCGCTGTCGCGGGCAGTTATTCTTTTGTCAACCCGGCGGTGGCCTTGCTGGTGGGCGCCGGCATTGGCCATGAAACCCTCACGGGCTGGGTGTTTGCCGCTTTGCCGCTGATTGCTTTGGCGCTGGTCATGATCATGTACGGGCCTGCCGTAGTGCGCGCCACCACCCTCCGGAAATTACAAACCGTGGAAATGTAATCCACTGTTCGAAGAGCAAACGCGCCACCGCCTGGCCGGGACTGGAAAACGGCTCTGCCGGAAGCGGCTCCAAGCGGTGGCCGCGGCCCTGCAGACCCAGCGACAGCGCCATGGCGGCGATGCCTGCCAGCCACAGCCACAGCCTGCCTTGGACCAGGCCCACGGCCAGGCCGACGTTGCCTGCCCAAAACAAGGGAACGACCACGATGTGCAGCAGCAGATTGCTGCGGTGGCCGTGGTAGCGTGGGTAGCCTTGGTGTTGCCATTGCAGGAGTTCAAAGAGTTTCACGGGAATTTTCCTTTCGGGATTCAAGCGGCACGAACGGTGGAGTGGGCTACACGGGCCTGCCAGAGCACAAAAATCGGAGCACCGACAATTTCCAGCACGGTGAAGCCAATGAAGGGCAGCGGGGGCAGACCTGCAAACACCATGGACAGCAGGCGTCCGATACCGCCCATAAAAATCATGCCCCACAGCACCCGGTACAGCACGGTCTGGTGCTCTATGCGTGGAATCAACCAGAAAACCGCCAAGCCCAAGCCCAGCCAAATGCCGCTGAGAAAGCGAAGGTTGCTGTCCAGCAAAGCCTGCGCAGGTAGGCCAGCGGACGCATAGAGGGGGTCGCTCAGCCCCATCATGCCCACGGCGCCGGTCAGCACTGGCACAGCGCCCAATACAGCGGTGGCGATTTGAAGCGGACGTTTGTGCATACAGTGTTCCTATGTTGACAGTGGTTACATAAAATTCTAAAAGATAATGTAACCACTGTCAACTTAAGAAACCCAAGACGAATGGCCGCCACGATCAGCCCCTCGGGCAAAAGGCCCTACCACCATGGCGATTTACGCAAGGCCTTGCAGACGGCGGCGTCGGAGTTGATCCGCCAGCGGGGGGCCGAGGCGGTGAGCCTGCGGGAGATTTCGCAGGTCGCCGGAGTGAGCCATGCGGCCGCTTACCGCCATTACGCCGACAAACAGGCCTTGCTGGCGGATTTGGCCGAGGCGGGTTTCCATGAACTGGCCCAACTCAACCGCAGCTCTATTGAGGCGTGCACTGCCGGACCCCTGGCGCAATTGATGGCGTCGGGCCGCGCCTATGTGCGTTTCGGCGCACGGCAACCCCATTTGTTGCAACTCATGTTTGGCGGCGCGATAAGCGACTGGCAGTCGCACCCGGCGCTGGTGCAGGCCGGTGCGGCCTTGGCACAGGCCCTGACGGACCTGATTGTGGCCGGCCAGGCTTGTGGCGAGATGCGCGCGGGCGATCCTGCGGACCTCACCCTCACCGCCTGGTCGCTGGTGCATGGTTTGGCGTTGCTGGTCATTGGCAAGCGCGTTCCCGGGGCGGTCGGTGACGCGGGGGCGCTTATCGACCAGATTGCGCAGCGTTGCGTGGCCTTGCTGGCACAGGGCTTGGGAACCCCGGCGGGTGTTGCCGCCCTGGCCTGAGCAGCCGTGTTTATGCAGGGCTGGCCAGCACCCCAGTGCCGGTGTCTGGCAGACCTGGCAAGGTTTTAGAGCCGCCCAGTGTGGCAACCGGAGAGGCCAGGGGGGATACCGCTTTCCCGTCCGCGTCAAAGCGCTGCATCGCGTCCACCATGCTGACCAGCGTTGCTGAAGAGGCCAAGGTGGACATGGCTGTGGCCATTGCGGTGGGTGTACTGCTGGTGTCAGTGCTTTGCCGTAGGGCGTCATCCCTGCTGAAGGCGCCAATGGTTTGTGCAAGGCTACTCACGCGGGAGCTCAAGTTGGCAGCGCTAGCGGGTGGGATGGTGGGTAGGGGGTCAGACGCAAGGGTATTGCTGGACTGGCTTGTGTCTGCCAAAAACCATACGTCCGCTGCGGCATGGGTGTTTCCATCGGCGGTTTCATAAGTTGATGTCAATCCGACCACGTTGTCATGGTTCTCGCTGATGGCCACGGTGGCTTGGGTCGCAATCTTGGTGATTTGCAAGGACTCCAGGGTATGGAGCTCCCCCTCTTCCGTGGTTCCGCTGGAGTTGCTGTCCACCCACACACGCAGCTCTGAAAAGGCCACATCGTCGTGGTCAATCACGCCGTCCTGGTTGCCATCCAACTCGCGCAAAGCGGCATATCCGTCCAGTGCTTGGCGTCCATTGGCCAGCGTGGTGGCCGATCCAAACAACTCCGAGCCATCGTTGATACGGCCATCCTGGTTTCTGTCCATCACCAGGAGTCCGTCTCCGCTGCTCACCCATCCCGTAGGCGTGGCCAAGCCATTGGCAAACATGTCAAATCTGACGCCTGAAGTAATCGACAGGGTTTGCACCCCATCACCATTCAAATCCAGGATCACGGGTGTACTCACTCTCAGATGCGGGATCTGGACGGTGGTCAGGACGGCCACTTGGGACGAGGTCAAAGCTTCTATCTGGAACGTGCCCAAGGCGGCGATCTGGGTCGTCGCCAACACGGAAATTGCATCTGTGGTGAGTGCGGTGATTTGGTCCGTGCTGAGGGACTGCACATTGCTTGTACCCAGCGCCAAGACCTGGTCTGTGCGCAGGGTTGCCACCTGGGCTGTCGTCAAAGCGACCGCCTGCACCGAAGTCAAAATCGCAATGTCCGACGTTTCCAACGCCGCCACCTGATCCGTGGTGAGGGCGGCAATGCCCCCCGCCGTGATGGCGTGTATTTGCGCGGTGGTCAAGGCCACCACCTGGTCGGTGGTCAATGCCAATACCTGCTCCGTGTGGAGCATCGCTATGTCCGCCGTGGTGAGTGCCTGTATTTGATCCGTCGTCAAGGCCGACACTGCCGCTGTGGTCAATGCCCGAACCTGGGATGTGTTCAGTATGGCGATATCGCGCGTCTCCATGGCGGCGGCTTGTTCCGTTGTCAGCGCTGCGAAGTCCGCTGTGCTCAACACAAGGACTTGTGCCGAGCTCAGTGCGATCACCTGGTCGGTGGTCAAGGCGGCTATTTGAGCCGTTGTCAAAGCCATAACCTGCTTGGTGGTCAGCGCCGCTGTTTGGCTGGTGGTCAGTGCTGCAATTTGTGCGGTCAGCAGAGCCTCTACTGCCTTCGTGCTCACAACGGCCAGTTGGCTGGTTAACAACGCCGCCACGGCGTCCGTGCTCAGTGCCACCCACTGGCTGGTCTTGAGTGCGGCGATATCCACGGTCTCCAGCGCCACCACCTGGGTGCTGGTCAGCGCCGCTACCTGCGTATCGGTGAAAGCCGCCACTTCCGTTCGGGTCAGTGCCGTAATCTGGGCGGTGGTCAGCGCCGCGACGGCGTCGGTCCGCAATGCCGCCACCTGGCTGGTTTTGAACGCAGCAATATCTGACGTTTCCAGCGCGACGACCTGGTCCGAACTGAGCGCGCTGACCTGCAATGTGGTCAATGCATAGACCTGTTTGGAGCTGAGCGCACTGATCTGGCTGGTCAACAGCGCCGCAATGGCCTGGGAACTCAAGGCTGCGACTTGGTTGGTTTTTAACACTGCGATATCCGCAGTTTCCAATGCCATGACTTGGTCGGTGCCCAAAGCCGCCATTTGTCGGGTGGTCAATGCCGGGATCTGTTTGCTGGTCAGCGCCACCATTTGCAGCGTGGTCAGATTGGCGACCTGGGCGGTCGATAGGGATGCAATGACCGCCGTACTCAATACCGCCAGTTGCTTGCTGGTCAGCGCCGCCAGTGTGCTCGTGTTCAGCGCCGCTACCTGGAGGGGTTTGAGTACAGCGATATCGCTGGTCTCCAGGGCAATGATCTGGGCCGTGGTCAATGCCGCCATCTGCGCGGTGGTCAGCGCGGCCACATCCAAGGTGTTGAGCGCGGTGATTTGGTCGGTGCTCATGGCGCCCACAGCATCTGTACTCAATGCGGCGACTTGTTTGGACTTGAGCGCGGCAATGTCTGCGGTTTCAATGGCGACCACTTGCGTGGTGCTCAGCGCCGCCATTTGCCGGCTGGTCAGCACGCCTACCTGGCGGGTGGTCAGTGCCGCAATCTGATCTGTCGTCAGGTTGGACACCTGGGCGGTGGTCATTGCTGCAATGGCCGCAGTGCTCAACACCGCGACCTGCGTGGTGGTCAATGCAGCCAAAGCATCGGTGCGCAAAGCGGCGATCTGAGCGGATTTCAGTGCCGCAACATCAGAGGTTTCAAGCGCCATGGCTTGCTCTGTGCTCAGAACCGCCATTTGCCCAGTGGTCAGTTTTGCCACGGCCGCCGAGGTCAGGGCAACGATTTGGTCTGTGCTTAATGCGCCCACGGCATCCGTACGCAAAGCCACCACTTGGCTCAGTTTGAGTGTCGCGATATCCGCCGTCTCCAGCCCCACCACCTGCCCGGAGTTCAAGGCAGCTATTTGCGCGGTATTCAAGGCGGCAATTTGTCGGGTGGTGAGGGCGGTGATTTGCGCGGTGGTCAAATTGCCCACTTGGGCCGTGGTCAGGGACGCAATTACCGCGGTGCTCAATACGGCCAGTTGGCTGCTGGTCAGGGCAGCCAAAGTGTCGGTATTGAGCGCCGCCACCTGGGCCGGTTTGAGGACCGCTACGTCACTGGTTTCCAGTGCGGTGATTTGGTCGGTATTCAGCACCGCCATCTGGTGCGTGGTGAGTGCCACCACATCGGAAGTGTTCAGTGCGGCAATCTGGTTCGACGAGAGGACTGCAATCACATCGGTGCCCAAGGCCGCGACTTGCGGGGACCTCAGCACGGCAATATCACTGGTATCAATGGCCAGTATTTGCTGTGTGGTGAGTGCCGCGATTTGTCGGGTCGTCAAGGCTACCAAGGCTGCGGTCGTCAGCGCCGTGAATTGGACGCTGCTGAGTGTGGCCACCACATGGGTACTCAAGACCGCCACCTGGCTGCCTTTGAGCGCAGCAATATCGGTGGTTTCCATCGCGGCGACTTGGTCCGAAGTCAAGGCGGCCATTTGCCGAGTGGTCAATACGGAAAACTGCAGGGTCGTAAGCGCCACAAGCTGATCGGTGCTCAGCGCCGCCATCTGCGCCGTGGTCAGCGACATCACCACGGCGGTGTTCAGTGCGGCCAATTGACCGCTGGCCAGCGCTGCCAGTCCCCCTGTACTGAGTGCGGCCACTTGGTCGGGCTTGAGCACTGCAACGTCGGCATTTTCAAATGCCGCCACCTGCGCTGTGGTCAATGCGGCGGCTTGTGCCGTGGTGAGTGCCACCACCTCGGCGGTGGTGAGCGCGGTGATTTGGTCGCTGGTGAGCGACGCGATGGCGTCGGTGCTCAGGGCCGCGAACTGTTTGGGCTTGAGGGCGGCAATGTCTCCGGTTTCCAGCGCAATCACCTGCGCTGTGGTGAGTGCGCCCATTTGCAGGGTGGTTAAGGCCCCCATTTGGCGGCTGGTCAGGGCCGCCATCTGGTCGGTGCTCAGCGCCGCCACTTGGGCTGAGGTCAGAGACACAATCACTGCGGTATTCAAACCGGCCATTTGAACGGTGCTCAACACCGATAAGGCGCCCGTATTCAATGCCGCCACCTGGGCGGGTTTAAGCACCGCCACATCCGCATTCTCAAAGGCCACCACCTGTCCCGTGGTCAGTGCCGCCACCTGCAGGGTGGTCAGCGTGGCCACCGCCGCCGTGCTCAATGCGATGATTTGGCCGCTGGTGAGCACGGCCACGGCGCTGGTGCTGAAAGCCGAAATTTGTTTGGGCGTGAGCACCCCTACGTCGGTGGTCTCCAGGGCCACCACTTGGTTTGTGGTCAAGGCGGCAATTTGCCGGGTGGTCAGCGCCGCCACACCACTGCTGGTCAAGGCAGACAGTTGGTCGCTGGACAGGCTGGCAATGGCATCGGTGCCCAAGGCTGCCACCTGGTTGGTTTTCAACGCGGCAATATCCGCCGTCTCCAGGGCCACCACCTGATTCGTAGCCAAGGCGGCAATTTGCCAAGTGGTCAGCGCCGCTATTTCCGTGGCCGTGAGGGCTGCTATCTGGCTGGTGGTCAGCGCAGAGACTTGATGGGTTGTCAGTGCCCTCACCTCGGCGGAGGTGAATGCGACCAACTGGCTTGAACTCAGGCCCGCAATGGCGTCCGTGCTCAGGGCCGCAATCTGGGCGGGTTTGAGCACGGCGATATTTTCCGCAGCCAGCACAGACACCTGGTCTGTGGTGAGTGACGCCACCTGTTGGGTGGTCAATGCGGTCAACTCCGCAGTGGTCAGCGCCGCAACTTGGTAAGAGGTCAGCGCAGCGATGGCATCGGTACCCAAGGCTGCGATCTGCTTGGGCTTCAGGGCGGCAATGTTCTCCACCCCCAAGGCCACCACCTGGTCGGTCGTGAGGGCGGCCATCTGCCGTGTGGTCAAGGCGGTGACCGTTGCGGCGCTCAGGCCGGCAAACTGCTCGGTGCTCAGTACCGCAATCTGTCGTGTGGTCAGTGCCGCGATGTCGGCGCTGGTCAGCGCGCCTATCTGGTCGGCGCTGAGCATGCTGATCGCATCGGTACTCAGGGCGGCGACCTGCGCCGGTTTTAAGGTGGCCATGGTTTCCACCGCCAAGCCAAGCACTTGGTCGGAGGTCAATGCCGCCATTTGTCGGGTGGTCAATGCCGCCAGGTCTGCCGTCGAGAAGGTGGCGATCTGGTCGGCGCTGAGTGCGGCCACTGCGGCCGTGCTCAGGGCGGCCACCTGGGTGGGTTTGAGTGCGGCCGCATTGTCCACGCTCAGGGCTCCGATTTGCGCGGTGGTCAGCGAGGCCACTTGCTGGGTTTTCAGCGCCGCGACATCCGCAGAGTCAAAGGCCGTGATTTGGTCTGCAGTCAGGGCGCCGATTTGTTTGGCCGTCAGGGCGGCCACCTCCCCTGTGGTCAATGACGTGATCTGGTCGAGCGCCAGTGCGGCAACGGAGTTCGTGTTTAACGCGGCAATTTGGCTTGTTTTGAGGATGCCTACCATCTCCGGCGTCAGCGCCACCACCTGCTCAGACGTGAGCGCGGCCATCTGCCGGGTGGTCAAGGCCACGACTTCGGCGGAGGTCAGGGCGGCCAACTGTTCGACGGACAACTGGGCGATGGCGGCGGTATTGAGGGCCGCGACCTGGCTTGTTTTGAGGGTGGCCAGGGTGTCCACCGTCAGCACACCGATGTGCTCGGTGTTCAAGACCGCGAATTGGGTGCTTGTCAGCGCCTGCACATCCGCGGGACTCAGGGCAGCGAACTGATCGACGCTCAACGCGCCGATTTGTTTCACGGTGAGTGCTGCCACGTCATCGGTTGCCAAAGCGGAGATCTGCTCATTACTCAGTGCGGCAATGGCGCTGCTGCCCAGGGCCGCCACCTGACTGGTCGTGAGGGCGGCTATTTTGTCCGACTCCAGGCTCGCCACCTGGCCTAGGGTCAGCGCGGCCACCTGCTTGGCGGTCAAGGCGGCCAGTGCAGCGGTGGTGAAGGCCGTGAATTGGTCCAGACTGAGCGCCGCAATGGCTGCGGTGGTGAGTGCCGTGACCTGGCTGGTGCTGAGGGCCGCAATCTTGTCGGACTCCAGAGTCAGCACCTGGTCGGTGGTCAGACCGGAAATTTGCCGGGGCGTTAACGCCGCCACGCCAGCGGGCGCCAGTCCCGTGAATTGATCTACGCTCAAAGCGCCTATTTGTTTGGCGGACAGTGCGGCGACGCTGCTGCTGGTCAGGGCGGTGACCTGGTCGATGCTGAGGGATGCAAGGGCACTGGTGGTCAAGGCCACAATTTGGTCGGTCCTGAGGGCTGCCACCTTCTCCGTCTCAAGACTCGCAATCTGGTCCAGCGTCAACGCGGCAATCTGTTTGGCCGTGAGCGCGGCGACTTCGGTCGTGGTCAGGGCCGCAAATTGGTCTGCGCTCAAAGCGACCAGTGCCGAGGTCCCCAAAGCCGCCACCTGAACAGTGGTGAGCGCCGCTATTTTTTCGGGTTCCAGTGAACTTAACTGGCCGGTGCTGAGTACGGCGATCTGCTTGGCCGTCAGCGCGGCCAATTCGGTGGTGCCCAGCGCCGCCAGTTGGTCGATGTTCAGGGTTGCAATTTGCCGGGTGGTCAGCGCCGCCAGCCCGGCGGTGGTGAGGGCATCCACCTGGTCATAGCTCAGCACCGCAATGGCGGCGGTTCCCAGCGCGGCGACCTGGCTGGTGCGTAGCGCCGCCACCTTTTCGGGCTCCAGGCTTCCCACCTGGTCGGTGGTGAGTGCGGCCATTTGTTTCGCGGTCAGCGCACCGATGCTGCTGCTGGTGATGGCGGTCAGCTGGTCAACGCTGAGCGCTGCAAGGGCGCTGGTACCCAAAGCCGCCAGCTGGCTGGTCCTGAGCGCAGCAAGGTCTGCCAACTCCAGGGTCTGCACCTGCTCCGTCGTGAGTGCTGCGGTCTGTTTGGTCGTCAGGGCGGCAATATCGGCGGTATCAAGCGCGGCAAATTGGTCGATGCTCAAGGCGGCAATCTGCCGTGTCGTCATCGCCGCCACTGCGGCGGTGCTCAGTGCTTCGATTTGCTCTTCGCCCAAGGCGCCCAGGGCTGCAATGCCCAGTGCGGCGACCTGTCGGGTGGTGAGCGCCCCCACATCCGAGGTTTCAAGGCCGACAATTTGCGCGGAGCTGAGCACCGCGATTTGTTTGGTGGTGAAGGCTGCCAGCTCCCGGGTGCTCAGGGCGGTGAGCTGGTCCACCGTCAACGCGACGGTGGCTGCGGTGTTCAGGGCGGCGACCTGGCGGGTGCTTAACGCCGCCATTTCGGTCGTGGTCAGGGTCAGCACCTGGCCGGCGCTCAAAGCCGCCACCTGTTTGCTGGTGAGTGCCGCGACATCGGTGGTGTCGAACACCGAAAACTGGTTCGTGGTTAACGCAGCGATTTGCCGGGTGGTGAGTGCGGCCACCCCCGCTGTCGTCAGCGCCGTGAGCTGGCTGGTGCTCAGGGCGCCTACGGCATTGGTGCTCAGCGCCGCGATCTGCTTGGTCTTGAGTACCGCAATATCCTCAGTTTCCAAGGCTGCGATCTGGGTGGCCGTCATCGCACCGATGCCCGCCGCCGCAATGGCCGGAACCTGGTCCACGGTCAGCGCGGTCACCTGCGCGGTGTCGAGCACGGCGATTTGCGTGGTCAGCAGGGCCGCGATGTTGCGCGTCGTGAGGGCCTGAACCTGGCTGGTACTGAGTGCTACGATCCCCGCCGTGCTCAGCACCCGCATTTGCCGTGTGCTGAGCACGGCGATTTGTGCGGTGTTGAGCGATGCCACATCGGCGGCGTCCAAAGCCTGAATTTGGGCTGTGGTTAACGCCACAATCTCTGCGGTGGTTTGGGTGTTGGTGTAGCTCATCTCCAAGTCTTTTGGTGGGCGGCAATCACCTCGATGTTTTTAAATGGACACCACGAAGCCATGGTCGGTTTTCTGATCTTCATTCTAATGTCAACCCACTTTGCAGTGCGACAAATGCATCCCCATATGCGTGAAGTTCGCGCCGAGTGCGGCAGCCGAGTGGGCCGAATGCAATAGCATTAGCACCATGGTCAAAAAGCAAGACATCAACGACCCGCGAATTCAACAGCTTATTGAAGACAAAACACCGCTGATTGAAAAAATTGCATACAAACTTGCAAGACGACTGCCTGCGAGTGTGGAATACAACGACCTGTTCCAGGACGGGTTGCTGGGCCTGATCGATGCCATTTTGCGCTGGACCCGTGAAACCACCGGCCAGCACTTTGAGAACTATGTTGCGCAGCGTGCCCATGGCGCCATGCTCGATGGCCTGCGCGCCGTGGACCCCGGCACCCGGCAGATACGCGCCGTCATGCGCCGGGTGGAAGCGGCCATTCAGCAGCTGGGGCACCAATTGGGCCGCCATCCGCACGAAAACGAGGTGGCGCAGGCCTTGGGCCTTGAAATCGGGCAATACCAGCGCATTCTTCAGGATGCCCACGGCTACACCCTGATTTCGCTGGAAGACCTGGGCGGTGCTTCGGATTCGGATGCTTACCTGGAGCGGTGCGCCAGCCGCGAAGAGGACCCCCTTGCCGTGCTGCAAAGGTCGGCGTTGCGGCAAGTTCTGAAGGCGTCCATCAGTGCACTGCCTGAGCAGAAACAAGAGGTCCTGCGGCTTTACTATGCGGAGGAACTCAAAATGCACGAGGTGGGACGTGCCATGGGCATCAGCGAGGCACGTGTATCCCAGCTGCACACGCAAACCATCGCGCAATTGCGGGTGGACATGCTGGGGGGCGAAGAGCGTGCCGCACTTTTGAAGCCGCGCTCTCAGTCGCGCCTTCCGTCGCCCTAAACCAACCCAACGCCCCTTCTGGTCTACGGCATGCCTGCCAGGTTGGTTGTCTGCGCCGTATCCGCCACATCGGCCGCGTCGTGGGTGACCAGCAAGGCTGGAATGTGCCGCTGGCGCACCAGCCCAAACACCAGTTCGCGCATGCGGGCGCGCAAGGTGGCATCCAGTTTGGAAAAGGGCTCGTCCAGCAACAGGGCCCGGGGCTGGGCCAGCAGGGCGCGGGCCAAGGCAATGCGTGAGCGCTGCCCGCCCGACAAGGTGGCCGGATTGGCATGGGCATAGCCGGGCATCTCCACATCGGCCAGTGCCTGTGCGACCTGGGCATTCCGCACGGCCTGGGGCCCGCGGGGCACGGCAAACAGCAGGTTCTCACGCACCGTCATGTGGGCGAACAGCAGGTCTTCCTGGAACAGGATGCCCATCCGGCGGGCCTGGGGGGGCAGGTGGTCCAGGCGTTCTGCGCCCAAATGCGCGCTGCCGTCAAATACCAATTCATCGGACAGGGTGCCGCACACCGCCGCCAGCACGCTGGACTTGCCGCAGCCGCTGGGCCCCATCAGGGTGTGGACAACCCCCGCCGGCACCTGCAGGCACAGCTGGCGCACCAGCACCGTGGTGGGGGTGGACAGGGAATCTACCTGGATGTGCAGTGTCATGGGGCACTGGCGTCTGGGTTGCCGGGGGCAATGCAAATCCGCCCTTGGGCATCGACCACGACCGGAATGGCCAGCAGTGCCTCGCCCACACATTCACCGTAGTCGCACACGCCATCCGTCCAGCGGTAGCGGGCGTAGTGCACATTGCAGGTGATGCTGACGTGGGGCTGGAAAATAAGCTGCTCCTGTTTGGCTGCCAGCGGCACGCCAAAGTGGGCGCAGCGGTTGACATAGGCTTTGACCTCTGGCCCGCTGCGCAGCAGCAGGACGCGAAAGGGCGGGGCCGTTGGCGTCGATGGCGCGGTTTCTACCGTGGACAGGGTGGCCTGACCATCGGGCAAGGCGTCTCGGTGGCCCAGCACCGTGCCCACCGTGGGCGCGTGGGGTAGTTCATGCCAGAAGCGGGGGTCTTGGGGGGAGGGCATGGGTCAGCAAGCGAGCAAGTGCATGGTAATGCATGGGGCGGGGCCGTGGCGCGCCGCCCCACCTGGCGTAGCATTCGCCCATGCCATTGCCTACCCACGCCAGCGAACGGCTGGCCCCAGTTCCACCCCGATGGGGCGGCCAGCTTGCCCTGGCGCCCGGCATGGGCGTGTTCATGGGGCAGGCGGGCAACAACTTGCCGCACCAGCACTGGGCCCACCAGTTGGTCTTGGGCCTGGATGGACCCGCGGAAATGGTGTCGGGTGAAAGGGTGCTGCGTGCGCCCTGCATTTTTGTGCGGGCGGGGGTGCCGCACCGGCTGGCGGCGGGCCGACTCCTGTCGGTTTTTCTGGACCCGACTACCGCACTGTCGCAAGCGCTGTGCCAGCAGCTGGGCATGGCGCAGGCCCTGTGTGCGCTGCCGCCGCCACTGGCCGTGTTGTTTCGGGACACGCTGACCGCGGACCTTTCCTTGGAGTCGGTCCTCATCCATCTCCATGCGGCGCTGCAATCCAAGGCCGTGCGCGGCGGTGATGCCCGTTTGGCTGGCATCACCCAGGCCTTGGCGCAGGACGCTGGCCTGGAGCACCCACACCGCCGTGCCCACCTGGCAGCCATGGCCGGACTGTCTGAAACACGGTTCTCACATTGGTTTCGGGAGCACACCGGTATGCCGCTGCGCAGCTACCGCAAGTGGCTGCGCCTGGTGCGGGGGCTGGAGCATGCACTGCGGGGGGGAACCCTGACCGACGCCGCGCACCAGGCGGCATTTGCCGACCAAGCGCACTTTTCCAGGACCTTTGTGCAGATGTTTGGGGTGCGCGCCTCAGACGTGGTGTCGTCCATCCATTGGAGTCCGGGTGCCGCAGGCCGTCTGCAGTCATCGCCCACGGGCCTCTCCTTTTCTTTGGCGCCATAGCTCTTTCGTTCAAGCGCTGCGCTCGGGTTTTTTCCGATACTGCACGCAACGCACAGGAGAACGCCGTGGACAAATACCTTGATGAAACGCCTTTGCTGGATTTCAGCCACCCCAGCATGACCGCTCTGGTCCAGGCCCGGCAATGGCAAAGTTTGCCCGAAGACGCGCGCATAGGCGCGGTGTATGGCTTTGTGCAGAACGACATGGCCTTTGGCTACAACATGGCCGACGACTTGCGCGCCTCCCAGGTACTGCGCGATGGTTACGGGCAGTGCAATACCAAGGGCACCTTGCTCATGGCCTTGCTGCGCGCCTGCGGGATTCGCTGCCGCTTGCATGGCTTCACCATTTCCAAGCCATTGCAGCGCGGGGCGATCACCGGCCTGGCCTATTGGCTGGCACCGCGCGACATCATCCACAGCTGGGTGGAGGTGTGGTTTGGCGGCCGGTGGGTCCAGTTGGAAGGTTTTATCCTGGACCTGCCTTACCTCAGCAGCCTGCAAAAACGCTTTGCCACGCAAGACGGCGCGTTTTGCGGCTATGGCGCGGCCACCCCCGATCTGCGGGCGCCCGCCGTGGAGTGGAAGGGCACAGATACCTATATTCAAAAGGACGGCATCAACCATGATTTCGGTCTGTTTGACTCCCCGGACGCGTTTTATGCGGCGCATGGAAGCAACCTCCATGGCCTCAAACGCCTTTTGTTTCAGCGATTTTTCCGCCACCAGATGAACGCCAACGTGGCGAAAATCAGACAAGGCCAGTGGTAAACACCCCCGCTCCCCAGGACTTAAAAACGACGGGCTCTGCCCAGCCGCGCCGCCAGCGCAAACACCAGCACCGGCAAGAGCCACTGCAGCCACGCATAGGCCGCGGTCAGGGAACGCTGCCCGCCCGCCGCCAGATTGACCGCCTCGGTGGTGACCGTGGCAAAACGCCCCGCGCCCACATACAGGGTGGGCAGGTACTGCGCCACACTCACGGCAAAACCGATGGCAAAGCTGGAGGCCAATGCCGCACGCAGCAGCGGCCACTTGATGCGCAGCAGAAACACCCAGTGCCCGTGGCCCAGGGTGGCTGCAATCTGGCGCAAGCGCCCATCAAAGCCCGCATAGGGACCCGAGAGCGCCAACAGCACGTAAGGCAGGCTGGCCAGGGTGTGCGCCAACCACAGCCCCGCGCCCAGCGTATCCAGGCCCCAGGCGAGTGACAGGCGGTGCAGCCCGACCACCCACAACACGCCCGGCAGCACCAGGGGCAGGTACAGCAGTTGGCGCGCGCGGGCCTGCCAGCGCAGGGGCGCCCACTCCAGCCAGGCCAGTGTCCAGACCAGGGCGGCGAAACTGCTGGCCAGGGCCAGCCAGACGGTGGTCCACAGCGTGTGGCTGCTGGCCAGCACCGAGTGCCAGGCGGCCCAGCTCAGGCTCTGCGGCCAGAGGACCGGAAAAGGCCAGTGGCCCCACACGCTGCCCACCAACAAGGCCAGCAGCACGGCGGTGTAAAGCCCCGCCAGCACATGCAGGCCGGTGGGGCCCTGCCAGGCCGAGGGCAAGCGCCCCTGCGCTGAATGGTTCTGTCGGGCCACTCCGCGCGTCCAGCGGTGCCGCCACCAGGGGGCTTGGGAGAGCTTCCAGGCCAGTGCGGTGCACAGCCCCAACACCGCCGCCAAAGCCCAGGCCGCCGCCGCACCTTGGGCGTTGGTGGCGGGGTCGGCGTCTTGCAGCCACTGCCAGGTCAGCACCGCCAGCGTGGGCGGCGAAGTGGGGCCGATGACCAGCGCCATGTCCACCACGGTCAGGCCGTAGGCCAGCACCGCCAGCATGGGGGCGCCCAGGCGGGGCCACAGCTGCGGCCAGGCCACGCGCCACCAGGCCGCCTGCACGCTGTAGCCCATGCCGTGGGCCAGATACAGCTCCTGCTGCAGGCGCCGCGCTACATCGGGGCGCTGCAGATGGGCCAGCGCCACCCACAGCAAAAACGGGATCTCCTTGAGCGCCAGCGCCGCGATGAGCCCCAAGCCCCAGGGGTCCTGGGTGGTGGGCCAGGGCGGTGGGGCATCGAAGCCGGTGGCCCAGGGCGAAAGCGCGCGCAGCACCCAGCCGCTGGGCGAGAGCAGCGCCACCAGCCCAATGGCGAAGGCCGCATGTGGCACCGCCAGCATGGGCGAGAGCCAGCGCACCAGGCGCCGCCACACCGGCCGCGCGAAGCTGTGCGACAGCAGCCAGGCCGCGCCGGCCACCGCCAGCGCGGTCGAAGTCAAGCCGGTCCACAGGCCCATGGCCAAGGCCCGCAGGGTTTGCGGGTCGGCGGCCAGGGCCTGCCAGGCGGCGCGGTCCAGGCCCGCAGCCACTGCGCCCCACAGGCTCCACACCAGGGGCAGCGCCACGGCCGCCAGCAGCAGGGCGGCGGCGTTTCGGGCGTGGGTGGGGTGGGGGAGGGACGCCAAAGGATTTATCACTAAAAAGTGGCTCTAGCCCCCGTGGAATATGCGCAAGAAGCTAGTGCGCCAGCGAAAGCCGGTAGATCGTAGTTGATGGAAGTTCAATACAGGGAAGAAATAGCGAAATCACTCTGGCCCCGAGTCATGCGCTGCCCACCGCGAGGCGTGCAGTGAAGCGTTGACAGGGGAGACCAGCAGGCCAGCCATTGAGCCGCGAAATTACGCAAATCCAGGATGCAGACGACGTTAGCTTGTACGGAATGCAACACAGTCCATGGCGTTACACGCGAGCCATGGCCTGATCCTGCGCGGTCGAAGACCCTGAGCATGTTGGGAAGCGAACTACACGGAAGCTGGGAGATCTCATCTGTGCCCGAGGCACCGGAGTCGGGCGGGACAGGCAAGGCCCAAAGCCATAACCCTGTCGCCCACGCAGATGAGAAGTCGGATACGCCCGTAGTACCTGAGAAGCCGTCGAACAAAGGCAAGAGCCCAATGGGTGACCCTGCGGAGATGGTGGAGGAAAGGGGCGTAGCCAAGGGAAACGTCAGCAAGAACCCTGCACCCCGGACACCGAGCCGGAACAAGGTCGCATCGATGGGACTTGAGGGCGTACGTATAGCAGCGAGTCGGGACAAGAAGTTGCGATTCACGGCACTGCTGCACCACATCACACCGCAGCTACTGGCGCAGAGCTTCTATGCCCTGCGCAAAGACGCGGCGGTAGGCGTGGACGCAGTGACGTGGCGAGACTACGAGGAAGGACTGCATGAGCGAGTGCAAACGCTGCACCGGCAAATCCACGTGGGTGGCTACCGGGCAACGCCATCAAGACGGGTACTCATCCCCAAAGCCGATGGCAGACAGCGAGCGCTAGGCATAGCCTCTTTGGAGGACAAAATCGTGCAGCAGGCGGTGGTCACCGTCCTGAACATGATTTATGAAGAAGACTTCCTTGGATTCTCGTATGGGTTCCGCCAAGGGCGCAGCCAGCATCAAGCGCTGGACGCACTGACAGTGGGAATCCAGAGCCGAGGGGTGAACTGGATAGTCGATGCGGACATCGCGGCGTTCTTTGACGAGATCGACCACGACTGGATGCTCAAGTTTCTGGAACACCGCATAGCCGATCAGCGCCTGCTCAGGCTGATCAGCAAATGGCTCAAAGCGGGGGTGATAGAGGACGGACGTAGAGTAGGAGCGACCAGGGGAACCCCCCAAGGCGCGGTGATCTCGCCCTTACTGGCGAACATCTACCTGCACTACGCGCTGGACCTATGGGCAAGGCAATGGAGACACAGACATGCGCGGGGGAAGGCGATCATGGTGCGCTACGCCGATGACAGTGTGTTTGGATTCAAGAGTGAAGAGGCCGCCAAAAGCTTCCTAACAGCAATGCAGGAGCGACTGGCGAAGTTTGGATTGACCCTGAATGCACAGAAGACGCGGCTGATCGAGTTTGGTCGGTTTGCGGCCACTGATCGCAAACACCGGGGACAAGACAAGCCAGAAACCTTTGACTTCCTTGGATTCACCCACTGTTGCAGCACCACCAGACAAGGCAAATACAAAGTGCTACGACTGACGGTGAAGAAGCGCTTGCGCGCAAAGATTGCACAAATCCGGGTGGAGCTGATGAAAAGAAGACATCGACCCATAGCAGAGGTGGGCAGGTGGCTCAACCGAGTGGTGCAGGGGTACCTGAACTACCACGCGGTGCCGGGCAACCTGTATCGGCTGCGCGGCATGTGCAGCGAGATAGAGCGCGCATGGCGCCACGCCTTGCTGCGCAGAAGTCAAAGACCCAAAATGCCATGGAGCAGATTCCAACGCATTGCCAAGCGTTTCATGCCCACAATCCGCAACGCACACCCACACCCGCCGGCTCGTTTCTATGCGTCACATACCTGAGGCAGGAGCCGTATGCGGTAATTCTGCACGTACGGATCTGTGCGGGGGGCAGGGGGTAACCTTTGTTCCTACCGCAACCTAAAAATATAGCAAAAGTGTTGGATCACCATGTCTGTTGAGACCCCAGGCCCCCGTTTCTGCCGAAGCCGCTTACCTGGCCGGGCGGCGGTGCGCGGTTTTACGCTGATCGAACTCATCATGGTCATCGTGATCCTGGGCGTACTGGCCGTGTATGCGGCACCCCGGATGTTCAATACGGGGGACTTCAACGCGCGGGGCTTCCATGACGAGACATTGTCTTTGCTGCGCTTTGCCCAAAAAACCGCGATTGCACAGCGGCGCACGGTGTGTGTGGCGCTGAATACGAGCGGCGTGACCCTGACCATGGACACCACCATCCCACCCGATCAGGCCTGTGACACGGTGTTGGAGCCCCCCAACACGCTGCGCGGGGGCGCCGGTTTGGTAGGGGTGCCGGGGGCATTTCAATTCAGCCCATTGGGCAGCACCAACCAGGCCGCTGCGGTCACAGTCACCATCTCCAACAGCACCGGCATCACCGTGGAGGCCGTCACCGGCTATGTCCATGACTAGAGCGCACAACCAGGGCTTCACCCTGATCGAGCTCATTACCTTTATTGTGGTGGTGAGTGCGGGGCTGGCGGGTATTTTGTCGGTGATGAACAACGTGGCCGCATCCAGCGCCGACCCCATGGTGCGCAAGCAAGCCGCAGCGCTGGCGGATTCGATCATGGAGGAAATATTGCTCCAGGCGTTTTGCGACCCGGACACCGTCGATGCCGTTGCCGTTCCTCCCGTCTGCGGGGCCATATTGCCGCCCGAAGCCAATCGCACACTTTTCGACGACGTGGATGACTACAACGGCATTGACGAAGTCATTGTGGCAACAGGGCCCGTTTTTGTCGGCCTGCCCGCTGCGCTGAACGGCTACCGGGTGCAGATTGCCGTGGTCCCCGCCGCGTTTGACGTGATTGCCCTGGCAAACGCAAAGGATGTCACCGTCACCGTCAGCCGTGGTACCGAAGTCGTGGTCATGAACAGCCGCCGAACCAACTTCCTATGAGCCGCCAAGGACGTCAACGTGGATTCACCTTGGTCGAGTTGATCATGGTGATCGTCATCATGGGGGTCATTGGCGGCATGGTGTCCGTCTTTATGCGCGGCCCCATCGACGCCTATTTCGCCAGCGCCCGGCGTGCCGAACTGACGGATCTGGCCGACACCACGGTGCGCCGCATAGCGCGCGACCTCCGCGGCGCCTTGCCCAACAGCTTGCGTCCGCCGATAGGTGGGGGGGGCAGTTTGTGCATCGATTTCATCCCCACCAAAATCGGCGGGCGCTACCGGGTGGGAGGCGCACCGGCCGCTAACGTGCTGGTGTTCAATGCCGTGGATACCAGTTTCAATATGCTGGGAGACAACATCAACTTGCCCGCAGACCAGGCAGACCAAAAAATTGAGGAGAACGATCTCATCGCCATTGGCAACCAGGGTATTCCCGGGGCGGATGCCTACATGCAGGACAACACGGACCGGGTGAACGCGGCGCCGGTGCTGGTGCCGGGGGTTGGGATATTGGGCCCGGAGACGACCATCACGACGGCAGGCCGTGCAACACCTTACCCACAGGAATCAGGCAGCAACCGCTTTCATGTGATTCCGGCCGCAGAGCATGTGGTGAGTTATGTCTGTACCAATGTGGGGGTGGACGCGACCGGCAACGGCACCGGCACCTTGTTTCGGCTCGCCCGGGTATTGGCCGGACCGTATCCCCAGCCCGCAGCCTGTCTAACCCAGGCGGGAATCCCGGCAGGCACTCCGGTGCTGGCGCAAAACCTGAGCGCCTGTAACTTTGTCTACAACAGCGCGGACTTGCAGCGCAATGCCATGCTCCAGATCGGCATGGAGCTGACCCGTGACAACGAGACCGTGGGCCTCTACCACGAGATCCACGTGGACAGCACGCCATGACACGCGACCACGCCCAGCAAGGCGGATTCGCCGCCATTGCCGCCATTTTTCTGGTGGTGGTGTTGGCCGCGTTGGGTGGGTTCATGTTGACTTTTTCCAACACCCAGCAACGCACCTCCACGCAAGACCTGCAGGGCTCGCGCGCCTACTGGGCGGCCCGCGCGGGGCTGGAGTGGGGAATTTTCAACGTAACGGCGGTGGTTCCTTCGGCCTGCCCGGCCAGTCCTACCGGGCTGGTGATCAATGCCTTCACCGTGACCGTTACTTGCACCGCGCAGACCTACCAAGACGAGGGCGGGGTTGCGCCGCCACCCAACACCAGGATCTTCCAACTGACTGCGGAGGCGACCTTGGGCGCAGTCGGCACCGCCGGGCGTATCGAACGCAGTGTGTCTGCGTCTTTGGAGCGTTGAATCCATGCACCTGCATCACAAGTTTCTATCCAGCACGCCTGCTCGTATAGGCATGGGGCTCAGGCATGTGCTCCTGCTGTTTCTGGCGTTCACCGGGTTCCTGGGGTTCATACCGCAGGCCCATGCCGCCCGGACCATCACCTCGGTGACGCTGAACAATGCCAGCAGTGTCACGGTGACGCCGGGTGACTTTGTCACCCTGGTGGTCAATGTGACCACCGATGGAACTGGTAACGCCAACGACTGGAACAGCACCGGTTGGCGCATCTCCGCCACACCGCCCGGTGCCATGACCTGCTGGGACCACGGCAACCATACGTCGGCGGGAAGTTACAGCGAGAACACGACGATCCAGGTCCCGACCACACCGGGAACCTACAACGCCTATTTTGTGGCGTACAACGATAACAGCTGCAGCTCGGGGGCCAGTGCCACCACCGTGCTGGCCAGCGCCGTGGTTGTGGTGGCGCCCTTGGTTATCAACTCGGCCACGCTGGACGGCGCATCCAGTGTGTCCGTGGCGGCGGGCCAAACCATCACCGCAGTGGTGAATGCCACCAGCAATTCCAGCCTGGCAGGGTACCAATGGCGGTCTACCGGTTGGCGCATCTCCACCAGCGCACCGGGCGCCGTGGCCTGCGTCAACCACCCCAACCACGAAACAGCAGGTACGTTTAACGAAACCTTCAGCATCACGGCGCCGAGCAGCGCGGGGACCTACAACGCCTACTTTATTGCCTATAACGACGACAGCTGCGGGGCCGGTGCCAGTCCGACGGCATCGATGGCCAGTGCGGTCACCATCCCATCGCTGACCGAATTCAATTCCACGGGGGGCAGCACCGCAACCAATGGCCTGCATTTCTATATGGAGGATACGACCAAGATCCAGGTCCGACGGCTCAACAACACCGGGCAAGTCTACGCGCCTGGGTCCATCCCCCCCAGCAACAACCTGGACAATGGCGTCTTCATTCGCGCCAATGGATTGGTGTACGGCCCCAGCCACACGGTTGGTGGCGGTTATGTCCCCAGCGGGGGCATGTACAACACCTACTCCATCACGCCGGCCACACCGGCGAATCCGTCCTCGTCGGGTGTTCAGCAGACGGCAACGGGTGCGTTTGGCATCACCGCAGGTCCCCAGGTCTCGGTGCTGTGGAAGTACACCACCCCCTTGGATTTTCTAACCGCAGAGGTGACACTCACCATCCCTTCCGGGTATGCGGTCAGTGCCACCAATCCGGTGCGCTATTACCATGTGTTCGACACCTACCTGGGCGGCAGTGACAATGGCTGTGGCGTTTCTTTTGTGGACACCAACGGCAAACGCGTGATTGGGACCTACCCGCCGGCATCGGGCACCACCTGTCCCTCCAGCACCAGCATCCCGGCCGGTGTGTCGGTGGTGGAGTCCTTCCGGGAGCGCAGTGGTCAGGTGTTTTCGAAATACTGTGCGTCGGGATGGGCCAGTTTTTTTGACACATCCACCCCCAATTGTTCGGTACGGCAGGCCGCCGTGATGAGCAACACCGTGGTCACCAGCTACCAGGACACCGGCATCGGGGTAGAGCTCGATTTCACGGCACCGGGAACCTATACTTTTAGCTACGACTTCGTGATCGGTTCGCCCGTCGTGCCGCCCTATGACCATCTGGAAATTCGGCACGACGGTGCGGGAACGCTGTGCTCGGAGACCGTCACCGTGCTGGCCTGTACCTCTTCAGAGGTGCCATGCCTTTCTGCCAATATTGTGAACACAGGCACATTGACCGGATCCCTCACCACCTCGCCAGCTTCCCCGGCCATCACCAAGACACCGGCTTCGTTCTCCATAGGCTCCAGCAGCTCCACCCAGAACATCGGGCTGCAGGCGGACGGGGCTGGGGCGGTCACCCTCGGCACCAGCGGCCTGAGTACCACCCCCCTGAATGGGACCAAGTGCTGGAACACGGCCACGTCAAGCCAGAGTTGCAGCCTGACATTCACCAACACGCCGTGTGTCAGCGGGTTCGAGTGCCTGGAAACCGGGCTAACACACAACAACCTGACCGCCCCCTCCACTGCCCGCAACCCGCTCTACACCAAGCTCAGCGGCACTGACTTCAAATTTGACGTGGTTGCGTTGCAAAGCAGCGGCGCACAGGCCACCGCCTATTCCGCTGCGGCCAATGTGACGGTAGAGTTGTTTGACAACAGCGCCTCGCCGGCGCCAGCCTGCAGCGCGTACGCGGGTCCGCTGGCGAGCCAGGCCATCACCTTTGCAGCGGCCGATTCGGGGCGCAAGACGCTGAGTGCCAATTTCAACCTGGCCAATGCCTATGGGAAGGTGCGTTGCCGGGTCAGGGACTCCAACCAGACCCCCGTTGTGTATGGGTGTTCGTCCGACGACTTTGCCGTGCGTCCCCAACAGTTCACCGTGACTTCGGCCAGCGCCAACGCCGATGCCACGGGCGCCAGCACCACGGCATCCCCCAAAGTCATGGCGGGATCGGCATTTGAACTCACTGCGGGCACGGCCACCGTGGGCTATGGGGGGACGCCCGTCCTGGATGCCACCCAGGCCGCGGCACATACCGGAGCCACACAGGTGGGGGCTTTGGCGGGCACCTTTGGCGCCGCCACACCGGCTACCGGCAACGGCGCGACTGGAGCCAGCTTCAGCTATGGCGAAGTGGGGTATTTCAGGTTGAATGCGGGTGGCGTGGTGGACTCCACCTTTGCTGCCGTGGACAGCGTTGCCGGAGATTGTGTGGTGGGGTCGCGCTCCAACACCGCTGTTGGCGGCAAGTTCGGATGCAGTATAGGGAGCGCGGTGAGTCCGTATTTCGGACGATTCATCCCGCACCATTTCGATACTGTGGTTACCCAAGGGTGCAACGCAGCGAATTTCACCTACTCTGCTCAGCCCTTCACCGTGGTGGCGACCGCGCGCAACCAGGCCAATGGGACAACCGCCAATTACACGGGGGCCGGTTGGGCCAAGGCGACCACCCTGTCCAACGCCGGTGTCCTGACCAATCTGACCGGGAATTTGCTCGCGGCCGCCGATTTCGCGGCCGGGGTGGGCACGGCCAACAATGTTCGGTACACATTCCCTGTACCTACCACCCTGCCTGCTGCTTTGGTTTTGCGCGCAGTGGACACGGAGGCCGTGAGTTCCAATGGGTTTGCAGAAGGGGGCGCCAACATCCGCAGTGGCCGCGCCCGTTTGCTCAACGCCTATGGTTCGGAACTGCTGGACTTGCCCATGACCTTTCGCACTGAGTTTTGGGAGAGTGCGGCCAATGGCTGGCGCACCAATGTTCTGGACTCCTGCACCACCGCCACATTGGTCTTCACAGCGGTGACCGCGCCCAGCATCACGGGCAACACCTGCGCCACCGAGGCCGCCAACGCCAGCGGTGTGGGCTGCGCCGCCGCCCCGGCAGTGGCCAACCGCGCGTACCTGGAAGGTGGGCTGGTGGGTACCGACAGCAATGGGGTGGCTGGCTTTGCGGGCAATTTCAACCTCTGGCTGCGGGCGCCCGGTGCGGGCCATCCCGGTTCCATCAATGTCACCGCAGCGGTGCCCGTCTGGCTGCAATACAACTGGACGGGAGCGGTGGCGAATCCCGTGGGACGCGCCACCTTTGGTGTCTTCAGAAGCCCCCTGATCTACCGCCGGGAAAACTACTAGTCGATAAGCCCCTCATTTTGTTAGACAATGCGCAAAGCCCTGTTCAAGGATTCATGCTTGCGCCACCGGCTACTAAATTACGAGCACTGAGAGCACACGTTTTGCCAGTCACCCCACCCATGATTCATGCAACACCCCCCGTCTCTTTGCCGTTTTCCCGGAGACCATGCTGACCATGCGTTGGCCCTGGAAGCAAAAGCGCACACCGGACCATGTGGTCGTCTCTTGGTCGGCGCAGACCTTTGCATTTGTGCGGGCACGGGCGCGTGCCGGTGGGGTGTTTGAAATTCAACAACTCGGGGTGGAGCGCCAAGGGTCCGACAGCATGGATGCCTTTGTGCACCGGCTGCAGGCCCTGGGGCTGAAGGGCGTGGTGGCGCAGGTGATGCTGCGGCCGGAGCAATACCAGGTGTTGCAGATCGATGCTCCCGCCGTGGCCCCGGAAGAGCTGCGTGCGGCGGCAAGGTACCAGATTCGCGAAATGGTGCAAGCCCATATGGACGACATCACGCTGGACGTGATGCGTGTGGGCGATGGGCAACAAAAGGGAACGGGTCATCTGTTTGTGGTGGCCGCGACCAATGCCGTGATACGCGAAGCCATGGACTTGGGCGATGCCATGCACTGGACTGTGCCCGTGATTGATATCCAGGAAACCGCGCAGCGCAATCTGCAAAGCGCATGGGCTGCGCGTGAAGGCCGGGTGGACCGCGCCAATGCCGCGCTGGTGGTGGACGAGCACCAGGCGGTGCTGACCATCAGCGCCAACGAAGAACTCTTTTATACACGCCGGCTTGAATTGCCCGCAGGTTTTATGGCGATGCCCTGGAGTGAAGGTGGCGAGTCCGGCCCAGCTCCGAGCGCAGCTTTCACACCGGTGGGTGAGTATGTGCCGGACTACAGTGTGGGCGGTGTATCGGCCGGTACCGATTACTCTGCGGTGTCCACAACGGGTGCGGGCGGGGTGGGCAACGAGCGGGTGCAGCGCTTTGTGGTCGAAGTGCAGCGCTCGTTGGACCTGTGGGACCGTTCCTGGTCCAGCATGCCCCTGAATGGTCTGATGGTGTACGCAGGCGAGCGCACGGCAGAGATGGCCGAATGGTTGGGGCGCGAGACGGGGCAGGCCGTCACCGGGCTAGAGCCGGACGCTTGGTTTTCCGGCCTGCAGGCCCTGCCGATGGCAGACCGTGCGCTGTGCTTTCCCCTGCTGGGGGTGCTGATGCGCACGGAGAGCCGAAAACTCTGATTGCCCACCATGCCCCAGCAAATCAATCTGAGTTCGCCCCTTTTGCTCAAGCAAAAGAAGTACTTCTCCGTGCAGACGATGGTGGTGGCGCTGGCCGTGTTCATGGTGTCGGGAGGGGCGCTGTGTGGTGCTTGGGTCTGGAGCCTGCAAAATGCCAGCGCGGGGTTCAACCAAACCATGCTGGCCCAGACGCGCGAGATTGAGAGCCTGCAGGCCGCCATTCAGAGCCACAAGGCCAGTGCAGCGCCCGTGGACACGACCCTGGTGCAGCAGTTGCAGGAGCGCCGCAAGGCGGTGCAGCAGCGAGGACAGCTGTTGCAGGCATTGCAGACGGGTACATTCCGCTCGGGCGAAGGCCATTCGGACCGCTTGCAGTGGGTGGCCCGCAGCATTCCGGCACCGGTGTGGATTACGGAAATCAAGGCCGACGCCACCCGTTTTGAGCTGACCGGTTTCACGCTGGAGCCCTCGGCGCTCAATACGTGGGTGGACCAATTGGCCGCCAGCCCACTCCTGGGGGGGCTCAAGCTGGCCACGGTCAAGGTGGAAAACACGGTAGCCACGAAGAAGGCCGGTGCGTCCGCCGTGTGGTCGTTCAATCTGGTGAACTTAGAACCAGCGCCCGTGGCGACTGCGGCCAACGCGACCGGAGGCAAGCCATGATCCAGACCATCAAACCCTGGTGGAGCCAACAAGCCGCCCGTATCGACGCACTCAGTTTGCGCGAGCGCGGGATTATGTTTGTGTCGGTCATCGTGTTGAGCATCGCCTTGGCCGATGTCTTGTTGCTGTCGCCCGTGCAATTGGCACACAAGCAGGTGACCCAGCGTTTCGCGGCCCAGAGCACGGAACTCACCCGTTTGCGGGAATCGCTAAAGGCCACAGGGCAACCGGTTGATGCAAGCAAGGCCGTGCGGGACGAGATTGCGGGATTGGACGCCCGCCTGCAAGGGCTTGACCAGGAGCTCAATGCGATGGCCCCACGGGCCGAGGGCGGTCCGGCGTTGGAGCAGGTGCTGGTACAGTTTTTGCGCCGCCACGAAGGGTTGACGCTTCTGGGTGTGAGTACCCTGGGTCAGGAGGGCGCTGGGGCACCCGCTTCGGCTGCGACCCCGGTGGGCTTGACCAGGCGTGGCTTGGATTTGCGGGTGTCGGGGCCTTATGGAGAACTGGTCCGGTACGTGAAAACCTTGGAAACCGCGCTGCCGGCGTTGCGCTGGGGTGCCTTGCAACTCAAGAGCGAGACACAGCCTCCTGAGTTGCATTTGCAAGTGTATGTGCTGGGGGTGCAGCCGTGATGCCGCTCCGGGTTCTGCGCCCAGTGGCGCTATTGCTGTTGCTGTTGTCTTTGCGTATCGCGGCACAAGAGCTGCGTGATCCCACCCTGCCGCCGTCTGAAATGGGTGCCGGACTGGGCGCCAAGGCCAACGCAGAGCCCCTGGGTGCGCAGGGTATGGCGGTGATTGTGCGCGACACGAAGTCGTTTTTGGTGGTGGGTACCCGTTTGTACGCGGTAGGGCAAAAAGTGGGGCCAGCCCGCATCGAGCGCATCACGGAGACTGCAGTATGGCTGCGTGAAGGAAAAGTCCTGCGCAAAGTACCACGTTTTGCGGGCATTCAGCGCAGTGCGGCAGTGCCTGTGCCCAGCTGTGGTCCCGGTGCTCCCAAGTCATCCAAATCCGTGAAGCCATCCAAAACAACCCAAGTGACCCCAAAAGCCAAAGTCGTTTCGTGTGACGGCGCCCAACCCTGAGGTCCATCCACATGACCGTAAAAGCCATTTCCATGTTCGATCCATTCCTGATCCTTGCGCCCGCACGGCTAAGCCCCCGCCGGGCATGGGCCGGGCACAATGCCTTGCTTGTTTTGGGCATAGGCTTGCTGGCGGGATGTGCCGCAGAGCGGCCGCTACGCACCCCCGATGTCAGCGCCGCTATTCGCGCAGAGTTGCCCCCGCCGGCGCTCAAACCCACTGCCGTCGTGCCTGCGCGGGTGAGTGACGCACTGGCCGAGCCCGCCCCCCCGGCCGTGCCTTTGCCACCAGAGCCACGGCTGGACTTGTTGGTGAACAACGCGCAGGCCCGGGATGTGTTTTTGGCCATCGTGGCCGATACACGCTACAGCATGCTGATGCATCCCGACGTGGGGGGAACCTTGTCGGTGACTTTGCGTGGTGTGACGGTGAGCGAGGCCCTGGAGGCCATCCGTGATGTGTACGGGTACGACTTCAAATTGGAAGGGCGACGCATCACTATTTATGCGCCCACATTGCAAACCCGCATCTTTACGGTCAACTATCCCAACTCGCAACGCTCTGGCAATAGCGAGTTGCGTGTGTCTTCCGGTGTGGGGCAGAGCAGCAACACCGCGGGCGCCGGTGCCGCTTCCAGCACGCCTGCCACCGGTACCACGCAGCGGATGGACGGCAGCCGCGTGTCCACGTCCTCGCAAACGGATTTTTGGCTCGAATTGGCGGGCGCGGTGCGTGGCCTGGTGGGCTCGGGCGATGGGCGCAGCGTGATCACCAGCCCGCAGGCGGGCATCATGGCCGTGCGTGGCATGCCCGACGAATTGCGGCAGGTTGAAAAGTTTCTGAAGGCGGCCCAGATTGCCGTGGAGCGCCAAGTCATGCTGGAGGCCAAGGTGGTTGAAGTTGAGCTGCGTGACGGCTTCCAGAGCGGCATCGATTGGTCGGCCCTGAAGAACGGTGGGGGCTCCACCGGTGCCGTGGGCGTGCTCGGTGGCAACACCACCAGCAACACGCTGGTGAGCGGGGTCCAGGCCAATCTTCCCGGCTTTCCTTCAGGGGGGGCGGCCTTGTTGGCGGACGGTGTATCGATTCCACAGGCCGGGGCCGGCCTCTTTGGGCTGGCGTTTGCAACCGATGGTTTCCAGGCAGTGCTGGGTTTTCTGGAAACCCGGGGTGACGTGCAAATTCTGTCCAGTCCGCGCGTGGCCACGCTGAACAACCAAAAGGCCGTGCTGAAGGTCGGGACCGATGAGTACTTCGTGACCGGTGTCACCGGGGGCTCGTCCACATCGGCCACGAGCACCACCAGCGCTACCACCACGCTGCCCACCATTGCACTGACCCCGTTTTTCTCGGGCATTTCGCTGGACGTGACGCCCCAGATTGACGAGGGCAACAACATCACGTTGCATGTGCACCCGTCCGTCACCACGGTCTCGGAGAAAACCAAACAGATAGATCTGGGCAGCATCGGAAACTTCCGTTTTCCGATGGCGTCGAACAGCGTGAATGAAACGGATACCCTGGTGCGGATTCAGGATGGCAATATCGTGGCCATTGGCGGCTTGATGCAGATGGAGACCAGCCGCCAAGCCTCTGGTCTGCCGGGCAGCAGTGGTATTCCTTTTCTTTCTTTCCTGTTGGGAAACAAGGCCAATACCGGGCGCAAAAAAGAGGTGGTGGTGTTGATCAAACCCTCCATCATCCGCACCGCTGCGGACTGGGAGGCGCAGACCCGGCGCACCCGGGCTGCTCTGGACGACATGGATGCCAGCCGCGCGCGGGTCATCCGCATGGATGGCAGCATCGCCAATCCCCCTGCTGAAGCGTTGTCTCAATAATGTACCTGGGGCATTTTTCGCTGCGGGAGGCCCCGTTTTCGATCACGCCGGACACCGATTTTTTTTACCCCCACGCGGGCGCGCAGGCTTCGCTCAACATGCTGCTGGTGGCGTTGCGCAGCGGCGAAGGTTTTGTCAAGGTGGTAGGCGACCTGGGCTGCGGCAAAACTGTTTTGTGCCGTCAGTTGCTCAAAACGTTGCAGGGGGAGTGTGTCACCGCCTACGTTCCCAATCCGGACATGGGGCCGGACGACTTGCTGATGGCCTTGGTCAATGAGCTGGGTATAGAAGTGGCTGTGCCTTTCAGCCGCCACAAGGTACTGAATGCGCTACGCGACTGTTTGCTAAAGCATGCGCAAGACGGGCGTCGCGTGGTCGTGTGCATAGACGAAGCGCAGGCCATCCCTGTGCGCACGGTGGAAAGCATTCGTTTGCTGTCCAATCTGGAGACGGAAAAACGCAAGTTGTTGCAGCTGGTCTTGTTGGGACAACCGGAGCTGGACGACAAACTGGCCCTGCCTGAAATCCGTCAGCTTTTGCAGCGCATCACTTTCAGCGAATACCTGGGGCCCATGCATGAAGGTCGCGTGGGCGTGTACTTGCAGCACCGCATGGCTATTGCGGCCAAAGATGAAAACACCGACGTCCATGTGTTTGAGCCCAAGGCCACTTTGGCCATTGCCCGGTGCAGTGGCGGCGTGCCGCGCTTGATCAACATCCTCGCCCACAAATGCCTGATGTTGGCCTATGGCGAGGGCAGCCACCGTGTGACGGCGGCCCATGTGCGCCTGGCCGCGCACGACACACCCGGGGTTAGGGTGCGCGTGCCTTGGCCATGGTCGCTGCCTGTGTGGCGGTGGGGCTCTGCCGCCCGACAAAGGGCGTCGTCTCTGGGACGGGTGGACGACCAGCACGAGGGGGGAGCATGAGCGTCATTAACAAAATGCTGCGTGACCTGGACCATCGGCAGGCACCAGAATCCGGTGCCGCCAGTGGGCGGTCGGGCCAAAGCCTGCGCAGTGATACGGTCAGCATTTCCCCTACACCTGTGCCTGTACGCGGTGCCCAAACCCAGTTGTGGATTGGGGTGGGTGTGCTCGGATTGGTGCTGTTCGCGGCTGCGGGGGGTGGATGGCAGTGGGGCTACCGGGAAAATCCCGGTCCGCAGACCTTGGCACAGCCTGGTCTTGCTCAAAAAGTAGAGCCACCGGTTGCAGAGGCAGTGCCGGTACCGCCTACTGCCTCTGCAGCACCACAGAGCACGGCTATGGTGGATGTTTCACCAATGCAACCCACCCATGTGGCCCAAGTGGCCCCCCGCCTCGGCCCCACATCCGTGGTCTTGCGCATGGATTCGACGCTGAGTCAAACGGAAGTACGCGCGTTTGCGCGTTCCGCGTCGCCCGCTGTTGCCAAAGAGGATGCTCTGACGGAGCGCCCCCAGGCGTCGGTCCCTCCTGCTGCGGCCGCTGCGCCTGCACGGGCCGTTCCGCCGGATGCAGCCCAACTGGCGCTACGCCAACAGCAAGCCAGCAAAGACGCGGTGGCCCATGCACAGGGTTTGTGGAATGCCGGCTCGCGGGAGGCCGCGATCGAATGGATGGAGGAGGTCGTTGCCACCGCAGAGCGCACTGTCGCCGCGGGTGCCACACCGGCAGCGACACCGCTACTGGTCATTCCGGTGCGGGAGCTTGCGCGCATGCAGTTGGCGCAGTCGCGCCCGCAAGCGGTCTGGGATGTGTTGATCCGCCTGGAGCCTCTCTTGGGAAATCAGGCCGATTTGTGGGCGGTGCGTGCCCATGCCGCCCAGCGCCTGGGACGCCACCAAGACAGTGTGCACGCGTATATGGTGGCCTTGCAATCGCGCCCCAATGAACAGCGCTGGCTGCTGGGCGCGGCGGTGTCTCTTGCTGCCCTGGGGCAGACCAGCAGCGCAGCGGAAATGGCAGAGAAGGCCCGTGCGGTGGGTGTGGTGGGCAAGGAAGTGTTGGCCTATTTGCGCCAGATGGGTGTGCCTGTGAAAGACTGAACGGGCGATATTCAAAATGCATGCCAGAATCGAAAAAAACTACTCCGATGTCCTTACTCTACCTTGACCATTTTGGGCTGACCAAACCGCCTTTCAAAATCACGCCGGACCTCGATTTTTTCTTTTCAGGGGGCCGCCGGGGTGACATTCTTTCTGCGTTGTTGCATGTGGCAAGGCACGAAGAAGGCATCATCACCGTCGTCGCTGAAGTGGGTAGTGGAAAGACCTTGCTGTCACGTTTGATGATCAGCCAGTTGGGGGCGCAGGTCAGTACGGTGTACTTGGCCAATCCCTGTTTCTCCAGGGATGAAATCCTCAGTGCGATTGCCCGTGACCTCGGGTTGACGGACCTGCCCACGTCGACGGAAGCCAAGCTGTCGGTCTTGCAACAAGAGCTATTGCGGCGCCATGCCAACGGACAGCGGGTATTGCTGGTGGTGGACGAGGCGCATGCCATGCCGCCCGAGTCGCTTGAAGAAATACGGTTGTTGTCCAATTTGGAAACGGCCAGCCACAAGTTGGTCAACATCATGCTTTTTGGCCAACCCGAGCTGGATGTCTTGCTCGCACAGCCAAGATTGCGGCAGGTCCGTGATCGGGTGATTCACCGCTTTGAATTGCAGCCGCTTCCCCCGTCCGAGGCTAGCGCCTATATCGATCACCGGCTGAGAGCCGCCGGATGGAAAGGGGGGGCGCTTTTCACACCACCGGCCATGGCCTTGCTGGTCAAAGCCTCGGGGGGGCGCGCCCGGCGCATCAACTTGCTGGCCGATAAATCCTTGTTGGGCGCCTATGCTGGTGGTGCCATGGTCGTCGATGTGCGCCACGTCAAAGATGCATTGGGCGAGTTGCATGCTGATACGCCCGGGCCGCGTAGCAAGCCGTGGATGCCCTGGGTTCGCTGGGGGGCAAGCAGTGTGGCGCTTGCGGTGGCCATGACGGTGGTGGCGCTGTGGTTTCTTGAGCAACGACAGCTCCCGGTGGTGCAAAGCGCAGCCCCAGCTGCTGTCGCCCCTGTGGCGCCACCCTCTTCGCCCGCGCCTGGCGCGGCCAAGCCCGCTGTGGAACTTGCGGAGCGGCCGTCACCGCCCGCTGTAGCGCCTTCCACGGTGCCCGTGAAAAACCTGCAGGCACCGATCAGCGCCGCTTTGCCTGCTGCCACCGACGCTTTCTTGCAAAGTTATTTGGCACGCACCCAGGCACTGTTGCAGACGCCGGATTTGGACGGCTACACCATCCAACTGGCGGCATTGCCGCGTGACGCGAGTGTGGCTGGTTACCTGAACTCTGCGGGCCATCTTGTTGATTCTTCAATGGTTTTCGTTCAGCTAAGCACCTACAATGGGCGCAATTTCGTGTCTGTGTATTACGGTCATTTCGGGACGACGGCCCAAGCATCCACCGCTATGGCGGGCTTGCCGACCGCACTAAAAACCAATAAGCCGATTGTCAGGACATGGGCCAGAATCAAACAGGATCAAATACTTTGAGCCGTTTTTCAGTACATCGCGTGGGTCGCCGTTTTGGCATTGCGAACATGGGTGCGTGTGTGGTTTTGGGCTTGGTGGCGTGTGCCGCTCCGCCCAGCCCTCCCGTGTCAAGCGCACATCTGCGTCCTGCGCCCATCGTACCTGGCAACCCGCCGGAGTTTGCATCCGCAGCCCCTTTGCCCAAGCCTCCACGTCCGAGTCCCAAACAAGAGGTCTACAGCGTGGTGATGCAAAACGTCAATGTGCAGGATCTTCTTTTTGCACTGGCGCGTGACGCCAAGCTCAACGTGGACATTCACCCGTCCATCACCGGCACGGTCACCATGAATGTACGGGACCAGACGCTGGTGGAAATTCTGGAGCGCGTAGCGCGCCAAGTGGACCTGCGCTACGAGATGCAGGGGCGCAATCTGTCCATCCTGCCAGACACCCCCTATCTCAAAAATTACCGGGTGGACTACCCCAATATCCAGAGGGACTCCAGCACCAACGTCACCACCTCGACCAATGTCGCCAGCACCGGAACGGCGCCGGGCAGCAGTGCAGGAGGCTCCGGCAGCAATGCGTCTACCTCGGTCATCACCAACACCTCCAACAATCGGTTCTGGGAGACCCTGATCGCCAATGTGCGTGATTTGCTCCGGGAGACCGACAAGCTCTTGCCAGACACCAATGCCGCCGGTCCGGCTGCCCCTGCAGCAGCCCCGTCCGTGCCAACCCAGATCGTGTCTGCCGTGCTCGGCAGCGCGCCAGGGGGGGCTCCCGCGCGTGGTGGGGCCACAGCGTCTGGGCCGGGCACAACGCCTGCAGGCCTTGCAGGGCGCAGCCAGTTTCGGGAGGCCGCGTCGGTGATTGCCAGCCCAGAAACCGGAAACATCAGTGTGCGGGCCACCCAAAGCCAACACGCGAAGGTGGGTGAATTTTTGGACCGTGTGATGCGCTCCGCGCGAATGCAGGTCCTGATTGAGGCGACGATTGTCGAGGTGGATTTGTCCAATCGGTTCCAGCAAGGCATTGACTGGTCGCTGATGCGCCCTGGCGGCACCATCACCGATCCGGGCCTGACCATCCGGCCCACCGGTCCCAGTGTGGGCCTGCAAACCGGGGGGCTGGTCAGTGGGCTGCTCACCCTCACACGGACCGACGCCAATTTTTTCGATGGCCGTGACCTCACCATGATGCTGAGCATGCTGGAGTCCTTCGGCACCTTGCGGGTGCTTTCCAGCCCCAAGATTTCCGTGCTCAACAACCAAAGCAGTGTGCTCAAGGTGGTGGACAACAAGGTTTACTTCAGCATTGACGTAACGGCTGGCACTCCGGCGTCGGCAGGTGTTGCCGCGACCCCGGCCACCTATCGGAGCACCATCAACACGGTGCCCATCGGTTTCTTGATGACGGTGACACCCCAGGTCAGTGAATCCCATGAGGTGACGCTGAACCTGCGCCCCACCATCAGCCGCATTACGGGTTACGCGGTGGACCCCAATCCGGGCCTGATTCCGAACTCCGTGATCAACCGCATCCCTGAAGTGCAGACCCGTGAAATGGAATCCGTGTTGCGCGTTCGATCCGGGGGCGTGGCCATCCTGGGTGGTCTGATGCAAGATTCGCGCAACAACAACTCTGATGAAGTCCCAGGCTTGAACAGATTGCCCCTGATTGGCAATCTGTTCAAGTTCCGCGATGAGGGCAGTAAGAAAACAGAGTTGGTGATCTTTCTGCGCCCCACCGTTCTGCAGGATCCGTCGCTGGAAGGCGATTTCAAAAACTTCAGAACCACCTTGGAGGATGCGAGCGCAGCCATGGACGCATCGCCGACACCCGCGGGCGTCGATTTCCCCTCCTTTTTGAGGAAGCCATGAGCTTGCTTCTCGACGCCCTGCACCGTGCCAGCAAGGACAAAGAGAAAGCTGCAGCGGCTGCGTCGTTGCCATTGCCATTGCCTGCATCTGATCCCGGCGAACTGCGTTTGACCGAAGTGGGGGGGGGGGATGTCTCGTTTCCACAGTTGACCCCAGAGCCGGCCCTGCTCCCCAGCCGAGAGTTGGTCCAGGAGCTCCTTTTGGAGCCCGCGCCTGCGCTGCAGTTGGAGGCGTTTGAACCGCTGTCGGCGCTCGAACCCGTGCCGACTCCGGCCGCCCTTCCACAGGCGCAGTCAGATCGCGCTCCTGCACCGAAAATGGTGTCGGCGCCTCCTCCCGTTGAAAGCCCTATTGCGCCAACGGCATTGCTGCCTTCCGGTGCATTGGATTCTTCTGCAAAACCTGCCCCGCCGCTGGCGAGCCCAGACCGCGTGGCCAAAGAAATCCGGCGCGCCTATGCTCCCGACACCGCGCCACCTGGCAAGGCGAAGCGGCGAGTGTTCGTTTTGGGGGGTGTTGCGCTAGTTTTGTTTGCAGGCTTTGCGAGCGTGTTCCTGGGGGTGTGGGGCGATCCGGTCGCACTATTGAGCCTGGGTGGCACGTCTTCCCTTGCACCTGTTGTAACCAGCCCTGGGCCGGGGGCGGCTGTGACCGCGAGCGAAGCCCCTGCGCCAGTGGCCAGCGCAACGCAACCCTCGATCACCGTGTCACCGGTTGCACGGCTTGGTGAAGCGGGGCCATTGCCCAAAGCCACCGCGAATCGGCAGTCCTCCGTCACGCCAGTGGAAACCATAGTGACGCCGTCCACCACGCAAAGCGCCGCTTCACCGTCGCGGTCCGTGCCCGCCGCAGTGTCAAGCGCCCCGGAGCTTGCTCCTGCCCACATCCCGCCAGGCAATGAGGTCGTTTTGCGTGGCACCACACCCAAGCCCGGTTTTGTGCCCAAAATGATGGGACCCAACATGCTTGAGTTGGGGTATGTTGCATTGCAGGAGGGGCGTTTGGACGACGCAGCGCGGTTTTACAGGCAGGCGCTTGCAGTCAGTGCGGACGAGCGTGATGCCTTGTTGGGCTTGGCCTATATTGCCCACCAAAAAGGACAGCGTGAGGAGGCGCAAGGCTATTACCGCAGGGTGTTGCGCCAAGAACCGGGTAATACCGTCGCCAACGCTGCCCTGCTGGAACTGGATTCTGCGGTGGATGTGGCTGTGTCTTCCAGCCGTGCACGCGAGTTGGTTGCCCGCCAGCCTGGCTCGGCCGCCACCATGGCCATGGCAGGCAACGCCATGGTTCGTGATGGCAGGTTGGCCGATGCCGTGCAGCTGTTCGCGCGCGCCCAGGTTCTGGAGCCGGACAACCCCTTGCATGTCTACAACCACGCCGTAGCGCTGGACCGCTTGGGTCAGTATGGGCTGGCACAAGTGCAGTATGAAAACGTGCTGAAGCTTTCTGACAAGGTGGCAGCGATCAGTCGCCCTGCTTTTTCTTTGGAGGCGGTGCGCCAGAGGCTTGAGCAGTTGCGTCAAGCGCTTGGCAGCCGCACTGATGCTGACAAATGAGTACACCACAAACCCATAGCGGTGCACCGCCTGTGCGCCTCGGCGATCGGCTGATTCAACTGGGGTTGATCACGCAAGACCAATTGCGGATTGCGCTTCTGGAGCAAAAAAGTTCGGGAAAACCACTGGGTGAGGCCCTGCTGGCGCTGGGCTTTACCACCGAAGAGGCCATGCGCAGTGCGCTGGCCGACAGTCTGGGTGAAAAAGCGATCAGCCTCAAAGGTATCGTCGCCAATCCGGCTGCGCTGGCCTTGATCCCTAAGCCGCTGGCCAAAAGGCATGCGCTTTTTCCGGCCAGTCTGGATGCAAAAACCAATGAATTGGTCATCGCCAGTGCCAACCCCAACGATATTGTGGCGGTCGACCAAATCACAGCCTTGCTGGCAGGGGGGCCTCGCATCCAATGGCGATTGGCCAGTAGCGTAGAAATCCTGTCGGCGATTGAGCAGTTCTATGGCCATGAGCTGTCCATTGACGGCATTCTTCATGAACTGGAAACAGGTGCCATTGATGTGGCCAGTCTGACACAGGCGACTGACGGTTATAGCCACCCGGTGGTTCGTTTGATGGACTCACTTTTGGCCGACGCCACGCTTCGCAGTGCGTCCGACATCCATTTCGAACCCGAATCGCAGTTCTTGCGCATCCGCTACCGGATTGATGGGGTGTTGCGGCAAGTGCGCTCCTTGCACCTGCGCTATTGGTCCGCCATGGTCGTGCGCCTCAAGGTCATGGCAGGCATGAACATTGCCGAAACACGGGCACCGCAGGATGGGCGGATTTCACTGACCATCTCCGGGCGCCAGGTGGACTTTCGGTCGGCGGTGCAGCCCACGATCCATGGTGAGAACTTTGTGTTGCGTATTCTGGACCGCAAACGCGGCATTGTTCCACTGGACGGATTGGGTCTGTCGGACGAACAGTTCAACACCATGCAGCTCATGCTGTCGCGCCCGGAAGGCATCTTGCTCGTGACAGGCCCCACCGGTTCGGGCAAAACAACAACCCTGTATTCCATCTTGGGCCACCTCAACAAGGAAAGTGTCAACATCATGACACTGGAGGACCCGGTCGAATACCCCATGCCCATGATTCGGCAGACCTCATTGTCGGATGCCGTCAAAATGGATTTTGCGGAAGGCATCCGCTCCATGATGCGCCAGGATCCCGACATTATTTTGGTGGGCGAAGTGCGAGACCACGAAACGGCCGAGATGGCCTTTCGTGCGGCCATGACCGGGCACCAGGTGTTTTCGACCCTGCACACGAATTCCGCCATTCGCTCCATTCCCCGGTTGGTGGATTTAGGTATCCAGCCCGAGGTCCTGGCAGGCAATGTCATTGGCATCGTTGCGCAACGCTTGTTGCGGACACTTTGCACCACCTGCAAGGCGCCACATGCGCCTAGCCCCATAGAACTGCAGCTCCTGGGTATCAAGTTGGGGGATTCGCACACCTTGTTCCGGCCGGTCGGGTGCCCTGCCTGCGAACACCTTGGTTACAAGGGTCGCACATCCATTCTGGAACTACTCAAATTTGACGCCGCTTTGGATGAATTGGTCACCCAGCGCGCCAGTCTGAAAGTGATGATGGACCATGTGCGGCGGGAAGGTTTTGTCACCATGGCCGAGGATGGCCTGCGCCGGGTGCGTGAAGGCATTACCACGGTTGAAGAAGTGGGCCGGGTGGTGGACTTGACTGAACTGATCGTCTGATGCCGCTGTACCAATACCGCGCAGCCGGCCATGATGGGCGGATTGCAAAAGGCCGAATCGAAGCGCTGCATGAAATTGATCTGGCGGCGCAACTCAAACGCCTGGACCTGTCGTTGTTGTCGGCTAAAACGGTGGTGGTGCGTGTTTCCACGGTCAAAAAAATGCCTCGGCGCGAGGTGTTGGGTATTCTTTTTCAATTGGAAATGTTGGTGCGCGCGGGGGTACCTATCTTGGACTCACTTGCGGATTTGCGCGATGAGTCTGAGACCCCTGCCGGGCGAGACTTGGCGGGCAGCTTATTTGAAAAAATCGAGGCTGGCGCTACCCTGGGAGAAGCGGTGGCCCACTTTCCCGGGGTTTTTTCTGAAACAGTCGTCAACCTGATCCGCACAGGGGAGGTCACCGGCCAGTTGCCGGACGTTCTCAAGGAAATTGTCCGTTCCCTGAAATGGCAGGATGAAATGGAAGCGCAAACCAAGAAGCTGTTGGCCTATCCGGCCTTTGTCATGGTGGTCATTGGTGGCGTGGTGTTTTTTTTAATGATTTACCTGGTTCCCCAGTTGGTGGGTTTTTTAACCAATCTGGGCCAGGCAATACCACTGCAAACCCGATTGCTTATCGGCTTATCGGATCTTTTCGTGCATTACTGGTGGGCCATGCTGACGGTGCCGCCTCTCTTGGTGGTTGGGTTGGTGTCGCTGTCTGCGGCCTTTCCCAGTGTCCGGTACAAACTGCACCAATTGCAATTGACCATGCCGGTGATTGGTCCCGTGCTTAAAAAAATGACGATGGCACGCTTTGCTGACACTCTGGCATTGATGTACCGCACAGGTATTCCACTGATTGATGGGTTGCAGTATTGCGAGAAAATATCAACCAATCTGGTCATTCAACATGCCATCCACAGGGCGCGCGAGCGGGTGACCACGGGAACGTCGATTTCAGAGAGTTTCGCCACCGAACAATTATTCCCGGCCTTTGTGATTCGTATGTTGAGGGTGGGGGAATCGACCGGTGCGCTGGACACCTCATTGGCCAACATCAGCTACTTCTATTCGCGCGACATTGATGAGTCCATTGCCAAGGTTCAGGCCATGATTGAGCCTGCGTTGACGGTGGTGATGGGGCTTATTCTGGGGTGGATCATGCTGGCTGTATTGGGCCCCATTTACGACACCATCTCCAAAATGAAGACCTGAATCCGTGGCTACCGTTCTTCACATCAGCGTATCCGGTTCTGTGTGGTGGGAAAAATCCGCGCAAGGGTGGATGTCCGTGCCAGGACCTACCCAGGGACCGGTTTGGGTGGTGACGGACCTTGCGGAAGAGGCATTTGTTGAAATCACGGTACCGCGCGTTTTTGGCGCGGATCGCAGCAACTATGTTCAGCGCCAGCTAGCCAGCCGGTTTCCAGAGAGTGCATTTCGAATTGCAGTGCCACCCCGCAGCAATGGCGGAATCATGGAGCGCCTTGCTCCGCCCCTGCAAACGCTGACCGCCATCGAACCGGCGGATCGCATCCTGGTCGCGTTAAAAACACTGCAGGCGCCCATGGTTGGGGTTTGGAGCACCTCCATGTTGCTGGCGCATCTGGGTCAAAAGCCTGCAATGCCTCCGAATTTGTTTGTCGTGCTGTGCCAGCCCGCCAGCATGCGCATACTGTTCTTGAAACAGCGGTCCCCTGTGTTGACACGCCTGATTGCCGCAACGCAGTCCGCGGCAGAACAAGCTGCAGAAATCGTCCGCACACTCAGGCACTTGGAAAATACCCATGTTCTGGAGCGCGGGAGCCAGCGTTTTGGCGTGTTGCTGATGGGAGGCGCCGATGGTCTGGCGGCGGCATTGTCGGGCGATCGGCTCGACGTTTTGCCACCACAGAGTGTTTGGGGTTCCAAGTCCGTACAGGACTGGACCCATGTGCTATTTGATGTGGTCTGCAAAGGACCTCCCGGGCAACTGGCGCCACTGTCATACCGCGCCGCGTACTTGGCAGGTGGTGTGACCAAGGCCACACGTATAGGCGTGGCCTTGAGCGTTGCAATCACTGTGTGGATTGCAAGTGCGAGCGTCAGCAGCAGTATTCAGGCCCAGCGGGAGCGCACCCAGGTGCAGGCTGCCATAGAGGGAATTGCTTCTCACATCGCCAAGGTGGATCTTGCGACAGAAGCTTTTGGCGTATCCCCTGATATGGTGCGCAAGGCGCTGGCGCTTGACGCCGATGAGATTGCTTCGGCCCCGGATCTGGAGCTTCATATGGGCCAGCTTTCCGACATCTTGGGCAGTCTACCTGGTGCGCATCTCAAGAGCATGCAGTGGCAGGTTCTGAATGCATCAGATGTGGCGTGTCCACAAGAAGGCACTGTCAATGCGGCGGTGGCCCTTCCTGACCCGGCGTCGGAACTGCCCCCTAGCCGCAAGGTGGAGCTGCAATTGACGCTGTTGCTTGCCGAAGGCATTGGACCTCGCCAGTTGGCACAACAGGCTGGCGAATTCACACGGCTGTTGAAGCAAATGGAAGGTGTGAAGGTCATGCGCGACCCATCGCGTGGACTTCGCGATGGGGATATCAGCACGGGTTCAGCCAGGACACCAACCGATCGCGATTTGGTCTGGTGCCTCACGCTGCCAGGTGTGCATGCCGTCAAAAAAATTGCCAAAGAGGGGGCGCTGTGAGCGAGTGGACCCCCGTATTTTTGCTGGCACGGCGTAGCATTGTCTGGTTCGCTGTAGTGGTCACGCTAAGTGTTGTTGCGGTGTTTGGTTTGGGGTACCTGGATAACAATTTAAAGAGTAGCCTAGCGCAACTGCAGGCTTTCATGCAGGAACAGCAGGCCCAGTTGGACACCAAGCAAACGGATCTGCTCAATGTTCAAACGCATATACAGCGTTATGAATCGTTGCGCCAGCAGGGATTGGTGGGTGATCCAGACCGCGCGCTTTGGGTTGAACAACTGCAGGCCAGCCATCGCAATTTGGGACTGCCTGGTACCGCTGCTGTACAACTTCTGGCTGCTAAGCCATTGGGCGCAAGCGCTGGATCGCCAGAGCCCGTTTCTGACGCTCCGGCGGCAGAGCCTTTGGTGCATGATTTGCAGTTTGAAATTCGCGACAGCATAGAGACCGATGTGCTGGACCTGATTCAGAATTTTCGGGCGCAGGCCAGGGGACGTTTTCGGGTGAACGCGTGCAAACTGCAGGAGCCCAAAGACAGCGGGTTGACCGCGCAGTGTGTACTGCGTTTTGTCACCATGCCTTTCGTTCAGAACGTCGTGCAGGCACCTTAATGCTTGCAGATGCACATCCCATGAATATGCTGGACAGCATGAAAATGCAGGCGTTTTTGTCTGCTTGCACCCCTGCTTTGGCGGTGATCTTCGCGGTGGCTTTGGTGGGCCAGCCTGTGCGGGCCGCCGAGGCTTCGCGGGTGATTTTGAATACTTTGTTCTATACACCGGCCCAGCGCCAACAAATTGGCCATGCACGCCAACCCGACACCGGGGCAGAGGCACCCTCTACGATGCGCTTGTCTGGCGTGGTTCGTCGCAGTGGCCGCAAGGGGACCGTTTGGATCAACAGCAAAGCGCTGCCAGAAGGTGACACCAATACCCCGCACCTCACAGGGATGGATGCCGTGGTGGACGGCCAGCGTTTGCGTGTAGGTGAGTCACTGGACACGGTGAGCGGCGTGCGCAGCGATCTCGTGGCTCCAGGTTCCGTCACTGTGCGAGCACCAAAATGACCTCTGAATTTTCTGAACTCTCGCATAAACGCTACCGCAAGCGCACCATACGTCGACGCATCTACGTCGTTGTGGGACTGCTGCTGATTGCCTTGGGATATGCCCTGATGGGTGTCAGTCCCGAAACCAGCATCAACTGGGCATTGACCCGTGCGGTGGCTGGTATGGGATGCATTGTGGTGGGTTTTGGGCTGGCAGTGCTGCCACTTTTGTCCAGTTGGACCAGCGGCGAATAGAGTCCGAGTGCATGTCTTCCAATGCACGTGCCCATCCATCTGGCCTCCATGTCCTGCTGGTGGAGGATGACCCTGCCCTGAGTGGCTACCTTGGTGCCTCCTTGCGGGATCACGGCTACAGGGTGGTTTTTGCCCAAGACCGTATCCAGGCCATGGCCTGCTTGCAGCGGCCAGACGCGCCCAATCTGGTTTTACTCGACTTGGGTCTGCCACCCCAACCCAGCACCATGCGTGAAGGTTTGGCTGTCCTGGACGAAGGTTTACGTTTGGCGCCTGCCCTCAAGGTCCTGGTGCTCACCGGGCAAGATGAGTCATCTGCGGCACACGAAGCAGTGCGCCGGGGTGCATTTGATTTTCTGCTCAAACCCGTGACACTGGACACCGTATTACACGCCCTGCGCCGTGCGGAGCTGTTTGCCAGGGAAGAGGCCAGTTTTGCGCGCAGTGGTGAGGCGCGTTTGCACATCACCGCCCGCATCGGGGATGGTCCCAAAGAGGCGGGAGCACAGGCCGAAGAGCAATTGCTGCGCCGCACCTTCGCTGCTTGCGGCCATAACGTGGCTGAGACCGCACGCCAGTTGGGCCTGGCCCGTGAACACGTTTACTACTATTTGAATAAATATGGAATCAAGCGTCCTGAATAGCCTGTCGCTGGTTTTCCTGGTGGCGGGTGGTACGCTGTGGCTGACGAGCCTGGGCCTGACGCGCAGGGCCAAGCGGTATCGTGCGGCTATGCAAGCGCTGCTGCAACTTGCCGGCCGCAATCTTGAACCTTTGGAAATTCCGCAGGCGGCCTGGTCTGTTTTAAACGGTGCGGGGTGGCAAAGCGTGCGCTGGAACGGAGACTGGTACGGACAAGCCGTACAGGGCGAGTTGGGTCTGGCACCAGATGCCATCCCCTCGAAAGGCGGGCTACAAACCTATGAGCTGGTCAGTGGTGCTGAAGTGCATCTAACGGTGCATTTGTTGCACAGCGCCCCACGGGGGGAGCAGCGCCTGTTTGCCACCCAATTGGCAGAAGTTTTTTTGCTGCTGTTGGAAACCCGCTTGCGAGAACGCACAGGTGCGCTGTCGGTGGCATTGGCCGAGCGGGCGCGGTTGTCGCTTTATTTGCAACATGACATGCGCAATATGGCCCAGTGGGTGTCCTGGGTCAGTGCCGATTTCGCCAATGCCCAAAGCCCTCAGGCCTTGTTGGCAGCGGCCCAGCGCCTCAAGGACAACGCACCTCTGGCCCAAGAGCGCGCTCTGCGGCTCAATGCTGCATTGGGCAAAGCAGCCCATGCGGATATACCGCGTGATACCGACCTGCGTCAGGCGCTGCAACAGGCGGCCCGTCTGGCGGGGCTAGAGCTCCCAATTTCCGGTGAAACCATGGCCTGGATTGCGCCCGGTTCGTTGGAGCGCGTGCTGGACAACTTGCTGTCCAACCTGGCCGGCGATTGGCGCGAAGGCCGTGCGCCGCGCCCCCGTGCCGAACTGGGCATGGTTGCTGCATCCGGGACAAAGGCGCCTGTGGCGCGTGTGACTCTGTGGTGCCCTTTGCCTGCCAGCGGTATGGGGCTGGCACCCGAGAAGTTGTTTGAACCCTTTGCCAGCGGACGCCCCGGTGGCTTGGGATTGGGCCTCTACCAGGCACGCCAGAGCTTGCGCGAAGCGGGGGGGCGGCTGACGGCGTCGGTCATCGGTGATCAACTGTGCTTTGAACTGGATTTGCCGCAAGAACAAACCTATGCAGCAACAACGGAACCAGTAACAAAGGGGGTGTAAAAATTTCTGACACCCGGGCACCGGCATGCTGGGTACATTCTGATGTGCGCAGTGCAGCTGTTGGCGCCGCCCGCAATGATTCACTTTTCTAGGAAAACCATGAAATATCGCAATAAGTCCCGTCAGTCGGGTTTCACACTGGTGGAAATCGCCATCGTCCTGGTCATCATCGGCTTGCTGCTGGGTGGTGTGCTCAAGGGGCAGGAGATGATTGAAAACTCCCGCATCAAGAGCATCGTTAACGACATGAAGGCGGTACAGGCAGCCTACAACGGTTACATTGACCGTTATAAGGCCATTCCCGGTGACGATACGGCGGCAACCATGTTGGCGCGTGGGTGGCCCGGCACGGTAGGCGGTACCGGCAACGGGGTTCTTCTGATTACGGCCGCACAGACGTTCACCAATGGTGGTGAGCAAGGCGCATTTTGGCGTGCCATGCGTGCTTCTGGATTGCTGCAGGGAGATCCCACAGCGCCAGCCACTGCGGTAGGTTTGCCTCGGCATGCGGGTGGCGGTTTGATGGGCGTAACCTCCGACTTGGCTGGTATATATGGTCAAAATGGCGTATCGGTGTGTGTCGCGGGCCTGAATACCAAGCAAGCTGCGGGCGTTGATTCGCTGATTGACGGTGCATTGCCCGCCAACCAAATTGGCAACAGTACGGGCACCATACGTGGAGAAACCAATGCGGTCAATCCGTTTGCGCCGATCAATACCACGCCTGTTGGCGTTGCGTACAACGAAACTGCTGTCACCACTTGGACGGTTTGCATGCGCATTTAGTGCAAATCCAACGCGTGTCAGTGGGTCGAGTTTTGTTTGGAAGAAAAAATCCCGCCCTGGCGGGATTTTTTGCAGGACGTGGTGCACGGGGTAACTCTCGGAATACGATAGAAATCTGCTCGTAGCCCCTATATAACTTGCGCAAGAAGCTATTATTTTGGAAGCAATATTGAGCCTCACCCCATGAAGAGTCGTCACCCACTCTGGCAATTTAATCAAGCTGCAAGAAACCGTTCTCTCGGCTTTACGCTGGTGGAAATGGCCGTAGTGGTGACATTGATGGCCATATTCATGACGCTGGGCCTGCGTTTGTTGCGTGCGACACAAGAAAGCGCAGCCTGGAGCGACACCAAGGCCAAGCAAGAGCGCATCAAGGTGGCCTTGGTCTCGTTCCTACGGACCAACGGCAGACTGCCATGCCCCAATTCGGTGGCGCCATGGGATGGCGCCGAAGACACGCCCTGTCTGGTCAACGCCGGGCGTGGCGTTGTTCCATGGCGAGCCTTGGGGATCTCGGTCGGGGAAGTGCAAGACGGCTGGAGTAACTTCTTTACTTACCGTGTTGCAAACCGGACACCGGCCAGCAGCAGCAACTGGACCCTCACTGCAGGTGCCACGGCCTTCACGTTGAATGAACTCACCACGCCCTTGACCACCTTTACGCTGCAAGAGCGCGACGCCGCCGGTGCTTTGGGGCCGGCCATAGCCCCCAATCCGGTGGTGATGCTGATCTCCCACGGCAAGAACGGTTCAGGCGCCCGCACCCTGCGGGGCACCGTGATTGCAGCACCGACGGGAGCCGATGAATTGGCCAATGCTGGCGTGGCCTCCACCACCTTTGTCAGCCGTACGCCCAACGAGGTGGCCGCGTCCACCGGCGGAATTTTTGACGATGTAGTCGCCTACATGGCACCACGGGACTTGCTGCAGCCGCTGGTGGACGACAAAACGCTCAAGGGCAGCACCCAGGCGTTCTACCGTGAACAGGCCCTGCAGCAAGTGGCCCTGGCCAGTTGCACTCCACCCCTGCTAGCCCCCAGTTTGCTCGCCATCCAGCCCAGTGTGGGCAATGGCGCCATCACCTACACCTGTCCGCCCGGCGCCGTGTATTCTTGCCGTTCCGGCACGCCGGTGTCCAATGCCAGCACCCCTGCGGCCAAACAACTTTACCAACTGTCCATGTTCGGCGCTGCGGCGGCGGATGTGACCTATGGGCAGTTATTGGCCGCTTTTCCCGGTATTTCCGCCCGTTGCCCCTAAGATGCGGCTACACCCTTTGAGAGAGACAGCCATGAAATTCAATCGACGCAAGCAATACGGTTTTACCCTGGCCGAGATGGCCATCGTGGTGGTGCTGGGGGGCATTTTGCTGGCTGCGGGGCTGATGGCGGGGCGCGGGCAGATCAGCCGTGCGCAGGCGCAGGACATTGTTCAGATAGCAGGAGATCTGCAAACCGCCTCAGTCAGCTTCAAGCTGCGCTACGGGTATTTGCCTGGGGATTGGGTGTACGCGGCCAATACTTTGCCCAATATCACGGCAGGAGGAACCGGCGGCACCCAAGGTAATGGCTTGATCACTGGGACGCTTGCAGCCGGAACCGGCATTGCCACTGCCGCTTCCGAGATTGGGCAGGCGCCAGTTCAGCTCTACCAGGCGGGCATGATTGGCAAATTGGGCGCAACCACTACCATGCGCACGCAATCGCAATTCGGCCCCGTGCACATGGCTGGCGCTGCCGCAAACGCGACGGCAGCGTATGTGGCTGCGAATCCTGGCATTCTCAACGTGATCGTCTTCTTCAATCTTCCTTGCGAGGTTGTCATGGATGTGGATCGGGCTTTGGATGACGGTCTTGACCTTAGTGGCAAGGTGATGACGGATGCTGCTGCGCCAGGATGTCCTGCGGGTGGCACCGCCGTGCGCACGTTTGTGCCACTTTAGGCACCATGCGGTGAACGCCATAGGCTTGCACATGAAGAGTCGCAAACAGCGAGTTCGCGGCTTCACCTTGGTGGAGATATCCATTGTGCTGGTCATCATTGGCTTGATCATGGGCGGTGTATTGAACGCGCGCTCGGTGATTCGCAATGCGCAGAACAAGGAGGTCATCAAGGGTGTTGGCGATATAGCCACCGCCAGTCAACAGTTTCGTGATCGCTACGGCGCCTGGCCTGGTGACTTGATCACGCCCAATCTATCCATACCCGGCATGACACCGGCATGTGCTGGAAATGGCAATGGCGTGATTAACACCGGGGCCGAGTCGGCCTGCGCGAGTGAAGAGCTGATTCGGGCATCCATGCTTCGGGGCGACGCGACCACCCCTATCACCTTGAATGGCGTAGTCACCGTCACATTAACCAACCGCACTTTTGCGGCCACCTTGCCAGGCTTGGGCACTCTACCTACCAACTGGGTGAACGTGGTTCGCGTTCAGAACATCGATTGCGATCTGGCGATCCAACTCGACCGCGCCACGGACGATGGCGGTGGGGCTACCGGAAACTTTCGTGCGGGCACGGTCTGTGCGGGTCAGGACGAAAATGTTCCTGTGGCCAATGCGGTGTTGCGTTTGAACTGATCTGTAGCAAGTGCAATTGCCCTACCGCAAGCAGGCACGGCGCGGACCTGGGCACACTTTGGCGCATTTCGGTGCATTGGTCAGTATGATCGCCACTTGATCAACACTCTTTGATCCTGAATTTGAAACTCAGGGTGGTGTGAATGAAACTCTTGAAATATGTATCGTGTGTTGTAGTTGCCATGGCGCTGGGGGCCTGCGGCGGCGGGAACAAAGTGACAACGACAAGCTCGACGACAACCACAACAACAACGACCACCACCACGTCCGAGGTTCCCTCTTCCATAGAGGTTCTGGCATCGTCCAATGCCCTGGCGTCAGCCGGGGCCGAAGTCGTGATTACGGCCTTTGTTAAAAATACGTCCAACGTAGGCCTGACAGGCCAGACGGTTTCTTTTGCATCCAGTTCTGGCATCTTGCAGGTGACGTCTGCTGTATCGGACGCTTCTGGGGCTGTCTCCGCCAAGTTAAGCGCAGGAAGCAACAAGGCGCTGCGCAATATTACGGTCACCGTGAGTGCTGCAGCCGCGTCTGGAAGTATCGTGATACCGGTCACCGAGACCAGTGTTTCCGTGGCTGGAAGCGGATCCTTGCAACTGGGTGGGGCGAATGCCACTTATACGGTGCGTGCGGTGGACTCGGCCAGCAGCCCCATTGCAGGAGCGACGATCACCGCTAGTTCAACCTTGGGCAATACCATTGCGCTGTCGTCCCCGACCACTGATGCCATGGGGGGCACCACGTTCACGTACACGCCAACGAATGCGGGAACTGACACGGTGACTGTTTCGGGCTTGGGTAGTGTTGCGACGACAACGGTGACCGTCAGCGCGATTGATTTTTCTGTGTTAAATCTTGCCAGCGATGCGCTTATTGCCGTTGGGGTGAATCAGACGGTTACGGTGCGGTACAAAAATCTGAACCTGGGGGTTCCCGGACAAACCGTCATATTCAGCACAACCCGAGGCACATTTGCGCCCAGCTCCAGCGCCACGGATGTCAATGGCGATGCCAGTGCGGTCTTGTCGTCGACCACTGCTGGGCCGGCTAGCGTATTGGCGCAAATTGCAGGCGTGGGGCAAGTCAGTTTGCCGGTGCAGTTTGTGGCTGGCGTTCCCAGCAGTGTTGTAGTGCAGGCAACTCCAGGGGCGGTGCAGCCCAATGTGTCAGGTTCAACAAGCAGTCGCAGCACGATTGAGGCGGTGGTGCGCGATGCCAATCTCAATGCCGTGGCCAATACCTCGGTCGCCTTCTCGCTCGTTCAAGACCTCAGCAATGGCAGCTTGTCTCCGGGGGTGGCGACGACCGACGGAAATGGGCGGGCACAGGTGCAATTCATCCCGGGATCATCGTCCACTGCGGCAAACGGAGTCGTCATCCGGGCTGAGGCTGGGTCCCCAGTGGTGAGTGGCCAAACGACCTTGACTGTCAATGGCAATGCTTTGTTCATTACCTTGGCCTTTGGTAGCACGATGTCGGAGTTCAATTCCACCAATTACAGCAGGCCGTTTTCTGCATATGTCACGGATGCCAACGGAGTGGCTGTTGCGTCTCAATCACTGAGCCTGTCGGCCCTACCGGTGGACTATGACAAGGGCACCATGACGTACGACTCGGCAAGCAGCCTTTGGGTTCGCAATTCTGTTGTACCTGGATGTGTGAATGAAGATCTGAACACCAATGGAATCCTGGATGTGGGGGAAGATATCAACGGCAATGGACAACTTACTCCAGGCAATGTGGTGGCCTTGAGTGCGGGGGTTATGACGACCGATGCCTCTGGATTGGCCTTGTTTGACCTGCGGTATGGCAAGCAATTTTCGGGATGGCTTCGGGTCAGAATCACGGCGCGAGCGACGGTGGCCGGAACGGAGTCGTCCAACTTCATTACCTTGCGGCTGCCCGCACTTCTTGCGGACCTGAGCGATCAGTTGGTCGCGCCTGCCAGCGTCTTCAGTCCTTTCGGCCAGTCTGCCGTTTGTACCGATTCCCTTTGATGTTTGTGCCAGTCCATCTCGTTCACACCCCCGCCTGCCCCCGCCTTCGGTACTGCATCGCCTCCGCCACATGCGCCAGCTGGGTGCTGTGTGCCCCCGCCAAGTCCGCAATGGTGCGGGCAATTTTCAGGGTGCGGTGGGTGCCCCGGGCCGACCAGCCCAGCTGCGCGGCGGCGGCTTGCAGAAACTTGGCAGCTGCCGCCTCCAGCAGCACATGGGTGTCGATTTCCTGCCCGACCAGCGCGTGGTTGGTCTTGCCTTGGCGGTCATGGGCCCGTTCGCGTGCTTGCGCGCAGCGGTGCCGGATATCGTCGGTCGATTCCCCGCAGGGGGCGCTCAGCAGATCGGATGCTGGCAAGGCGGGCACTTCCACATGCAGGTCAATGCGGTCCATCAGCGGGCCGCTAAGTTTGGATTGGTAGCGGTGAATTTGGTCGGGCGTGCAACGGCAGGCGTGGGTGCTGGAGCCCAGGTAGCCACAAGGGCAGGGGTTCATGGCACCGATCAACTGGAAGCGTGCCGGAAATTCAGCCCGCCGCGCCGCCCGCGCGATGGTGATGGTGCCGGTTTCCAGCGGCTCGCGCAGAGCCTCCAGGGCGGCTCTGGGAAATTCCGGTAGCTCGTCCAGGAACAACACCCCATGGTGGGCCAGGGAGATTTCGCCGGGTCGGGGCGGTGAGCCGCCTCCCACCAGTGCCACGGCGCTGGCTGAGTGGTGCGGGCTGCAGGTGGGGCGTTGGCCCCAGCGCTCCATGGAAAAGCGCCCACCCAAAGAGGCAATGGCGGCGCTTTGCAGTGCTTCCTCGCAGGACATGTCGGGCAGCAGTCCGGCAAAGCGCTGGGCCAGCATGGATTTTCCAGAGCCAGGCGGGCCCGACAGCAGCACACTGTGCCCGCCCGCCGCGGCAATTTCCAAGGCGCGTTTGGGCCCCGCCTGGCCCTTGACGTCGGCCATGTCCGCCAGGTGGGCGCGGGTGGAAGGCGCCGCCGCCACGACCCGGGTCCAGCCCCCGTCGTCCGCGCCATCGCTGCTGCCCGGGGTAGCTGCGGTGTCCGCCGCTACCCCGGGCAGCAGCGATGCGTTCGGCAGCGCAAAGTGGCGCACCACGTCCAGCAGGTGGCGGGCGCGGTATACCTGGGAATCAGGGACCAGGGCGGCTTCCTCGGCACTGTCCGGCGGCAATACCAGCTTGGAAACAACCTGGCCGGTGTGCAAAGCCAGGGCCATGGCCAAAGCGCCACGCACCGGCCGCAGGGCCCCGGACAGCGACAACTCTCCGGCAAACTCGTAGTCCTTCAGACGTGCTCCATCGATCTGGCCGCTGGCGGCCAAAATGCCCAAGGCGATGGGCAAATCCAGCCTTCCAGAGTCTTTGGGCAAATCAGCGGGTGCCAGATTCACGGTGATCCGCTTGTTGTTGGGGAATTCGAGGCCGGAATTCTGGATGGCGCAGCGCACCCGTTCGCGTGCTTCCTTGACTTCGACATCGGCCAAGCCGACCAGGGTCAAGCTGGGCAGGCCGTTGGCCAGATGCACCTCGACAGTGACTTCGGTGGCTTCCAGCCCCAGCAAGGCGCGACTGCGCACCAAAGATAAGCTCATTTTTATTGCCTCCCAAAATAGTGCGCAATGCGCCACAATTCCTTGAATAATTGCACCAATGAAGTGCATACTGAGTTTTTGTACAGTTATATTACCCCATGTTGCTTGGATTGGGTGCACATTGCGAAAGCGCAATTGCAATTGGGAGTTGGCACGGAGCATGCATAGATCCTGCATCTCCCGATTTCTGGAGAAGCCGATAGTCCCAGATCGGAGCCTTGTGAAGCTCTGTCCTTAACCACTTAGGAGAAACCATGAAACTCGTAACGGCCATCATCAAACCGTTCAAGCTCGATGAGGTGCGTGAAGCCCTTTCCAGCATTGGCGTGCAAGGCATTACTGTCACTGAAGTCAAGGGCTTCGGCCGTCAAAAAGGCCATACCGAGCTGTACCGTGGTGCAGAGTATGTGGTGGATTTTCTGCCCAAGGTCAAAATTGAAGCCGCCATTGACGAGGCGCTGGTGGATCGCGTGATCGAAGCCATTGAAGGTGCCGCACGCACCGGCAAGATTGGTGACGGAAAGATTTTTGTCTACAACCTGGAGCAGGTCGTACGCATTCGCACCGGCGAAACCGGCAACGAAGCGCTGTAAATCCACCTAAGAGAGCATAAAAATGAAAAAACTGCTTGTATCCCTCGCGTTAGGCTTGGGTCTGCTCAGTGCAGGCACCTTTGCCACAGCCCAAACCGCCGCCGCGCCTGCCGCTGCGGCCTCCGCGGCCCCTGCTGCGGAAGCCAAACCGGCCGAAGCCGCTGCACCTGTCGCGGCGCCCGTTGCCGCTGCGCCTGCAGCCGCTGAAGCGGCGGCTCCCGCAGCAGCGCCTGCACCGGTTCCCAACAAAGGCGACACGTCCTGGATGATGGTCTCCACCTTGCTCGTGATTTTGATGACTGTGCCAGGTCTGGCGCTGTTCTATGGCGGCCTGGTGCGCAGCAAAAACATGCTGTCCGTGCTGATGCAGGTCATGGTCACCTTCTCGCTGATCGTGGTGCTGTGGTTCATCTATGGCTACAGCCTGGCGTTCACCGAGGGCAATGCCTTCATCGGCGGCTTTGACCGCTTGTTCATGAAGGGCATTTGGGATAACGCGGCCGGCACCTTTGCCAATGCCGCGACCTTCAGCAAGGGCGTGGTCATTCCCGAGATCGTGTTTGCCGCCTTCCAGGCCACGTTCGCCGGCATCACCTGCGCACTGATTGTGGGAGCCTTTGCCGAGCGCATGAAGTTCTCTGCGGTGCTGATGTTCATGGTGATCTGGTTTACCTTCAGCTATGCACCCATTGCGCACATGGTCTGGTTCTGGATGGGCCCGGACGCCTACTCCGCCAAGGATGTGGTGGATGCGATGAATGCCAAGGCGGGTTATGTGTGGCAGACCGGCGCGCTGGACTTTGCCGGCGGTACCGTGGTGCACATCAACGCAGCGGTTGCCGGCCTGATCGGCGCCTTCATGGTGGGCAAGCGTATTGGCTACGGCAAAGAAGCCATGGCACCCCACAGCCTGACCATGACCATGGTGGGTGCCTCCCTGCTGTGGGTGGGCTGGTTCGGTTTCAATGCCGGTTCTGCCCTGGAAGCCAACGGCTTCGCAGCCCTGGCCTTTATCAACACCTTTGGTGCCACCGCTGCCGCAGTCTTGGCATGGTCCCTGGGTGAAGCAATGATGCGTGGCAAGGCGTCCATGCTGGGTGCAGCTTCCGGTGCCGTGGCCGGTCTGGTGGCGATCACACCGGCTGCCGGCAATGTCGGTATCGGCGGTGGACTGGTGATCGGTGCCGTTGCTGGATTTGCCTGCCTGTGGGGTGTGCATGGTTTGAAGAAGCTGCTGGGTGCGGACGACTCGCTGGACGTGTTTGGCGTGCACGGCGTGGGCGGTATCGTCGGCGCCTTGCTCACCGGTGTGTTCAATTCGCCAGCCCTGGGTGGCCCCGGTTATGTGGCGGATTGGGTTACAGCCTCCATGGTTGCCAGTGCTGACTACTCCATCACGGCGCAGGTGTGGGTCCAGGCCAAGGCCGTGTTGACCACCATCATCTGGTCGGGTGTGGTGTCGGTCGTGGCCTTCAAACTGGTGGACTTGACGGTGGGTCTGCGTGTCAGTGAAGAAGAAGAGCGCGAAGGCCTGGACATCACGTACCACGGCGAGACCGCTTACAACCGCTAAGCAGCGCACAAAGCGTTACGTACCTGTTTCGACTTGCGTCGAAACACCGGCCCGGTGGAACTTCGGTTCTCCCGGGCCGTTTTTTTGGGTGAAGCACGGGCACAATTTGGGCTATGAAAAACGCACTAACACGGGGCGAGGTGCCCAAGGTATGACTTGGAACGCCATAAGCCCCCAGACCTTTGAACTGGGCGAATCCCCGTTTTGGCACCCGCAGGAGCAGCGGCTCTACTGGGTGGACATCCCAGGCAAGAAAATTTTGCGCACCGCACCAAATTCAGGAGTGGTGGAAAGCTGGGACATGCCCACCGAGCCCGGCTGCATCGCGCCAGCCCGCAGCGGCGGCCTGGTCATCGCCTTGCGCCACGGCGTGTTCCGGGCACGGCAGTGGGGTGGTGAGCTGCAGCACCTGGTGACCCTGGACTACGACACCGCCACCGTGCGCGCCAACGATGGCAAATGCGACGCCCTGGGCCGCTTTTGGGTGGGCACCATCGACGAACCCAAGGGCAGCCGCGCCGCCAAGCTGTACTCCATCGACTGCCGGGGCGGGCGTGCGCCACTGGTCGCGTGCCAGGCGGGCGACGCGCTCACCGGCAACGGCCTGGCCTGGAGCCCCGATGGAGGCACCCTGTACTGGTCCGACACGCCCAGCCATGTGGTGCACGCCTGGGATTACGAGCTGCAGGCCAATGCCATGGCACACCACCGCACCTTCCAGCAGTTCGATGCCAAGCCCAGCGGATGGGACTGGACGCAAACCGCCTACCAAGGCCGCCCCGACGGTGCGGCGGTGGATGTGCAGGGCAACTACTACTGCGCCATGTTTGAAGGCGCCCGCATCTGCAAGCTGTCCCCCGAAGGCACCTTGCTGGCCGAATACCCCACGCCCGCCCAGTGCCCCACCATGCCCTGCTTCGGTGGGGACGATCTCCAAACCCTGTTTGTGACCACTGCACGCCATGGGCGTGGTGCCGCTGAACTGGAGCGGTTCCCCCAGTCGGGCTGCGTGTTTTCCCTGCGTGTGGACGTGCCCGGCCTGCCGGTGAATGGTTTCGCCGATTAATTTTTTGCAGCCTGGGCGTTCAAAAAATTCACGCCACGGTGGCAGGCAGGCGCTTACGATGCCGCCATGCACACCTTCGACCACGCACTCACCCACGTCACCGACCGTATCCAGGCCGCACAGGCCGACGGCACCCCTTTGCGCATCCGGGGTGGCGGCTCCAAAGATTTCTATGGCCAAAGCCTGCAGGGCGAGGTGCTGGACACCACGCTCCTGAACGGCATCGTCAGCTACGAACCCAGCGAGCTGGTGGTGACGGCGGGCGCGGGCACCCCCTTGGCCGAGTTGGAGGCGCTGCTGGCGCAGCACGGCCAGTGCCTGCCTTTTGAGCCGCCGCACTTCGGCTGGTGTGGCACCGGTACCGGGCAGGGGCCGGCCACCGTGGGCGGCATGGTGGCCAGCGGTCTGGCCGGTCCGGCGCGGGCCAGCGTGGGCGGCGTGCGGGACTACGTGCTGGGTCTGCACATGCTCAACGGCAAGGGCGAGCACCTCATCTTTGGCGGCCAGGTCATGAAAAATGTGGCGGGTTACGACGTGTCGCGCCTGATGGTGGGCGCCATGGGCACCCTGGGCCTGATCACCGAGGTGTCCCTCAAGGTGCTGCCGGTCGCGCCGGCCGAGGCCACCCTGGTGTTTGAACTGGACCAGGCCGCCGCTTTGGAGCAACTGCACCGCTGGGGCGGCCAGCCCCTGCCGCTCAACGCCAGTTGCTGGGTGCATGACGATTCCGACCCGGCGGTACCGGCCCGTGACCTCCTGTTTGTGCGCCTGCGCGGGGCGGTGGCCGCCGTGGAAGCGGCGTGCCATACCCTGCTGCAAGAGGTGAATGGAAGCCGCATGGACACCGCGCAGGCCGCTGCCGACTGGGGCCTGTGCCGCAACCAGCAGCTGCCGTTTTTTGCCGCCCCACGCGGGGACGACATGGCGCTGTGGCGCCTGAGCGTGGCGCCCACCGCACCGGTGCTGGCCTTGCCCTGGGCACCCCTGGTGGAGTGGCATGGTGCCCTGCGCTGGCTGTGGGCACCTGCGGATGCGGCGCAGCAACTGCAAGCGGCAGCCCGTGCAGCGGGTGGTTTTGCTACCAATTTCATAGCTGCTCGCGCACATTCCATAAGGGCTATAGGCCGATTTGCCTCACAAAATGCGGCAGAAATGGCCACCATGCGCCGCCTCAAGGCCAGCTTCGACCCCCAAGGCATTTTCAACCCCGGCCGCTTGTTTGCGGACATGTGAAATTTGCGGGACAGACCTTCTATGCAAACCACCCTCAGCGCCGAATACCAAAACACCCCCGACGGACTGGCCGCCGAAGCCATTGTGCGCAAATGCGTGCATTGCGGTTTTTGCACTGCCACCTGCCCCACCTACCAGTTGCTGGGGGATGAACTCGATGGCCCGCGCGGGCGCATCTACCTGATCAAGCAGGTGTTGGAAGGGCGTACGCCGACCCGCTCCACCCAGATGCACCTGGACCGCTGCCTGACCTGCCGCAACTGCGAAAGCACCTGCCCCTCGGGCGTGGACTACGGCCACCTGCTGGACATCGGCCGCAAACTGGTGGACGCCAAAGTGCCGCGACCTCTCCCTGAGAAGGCGTTGCGCTGGGCGCTCAAGGAAGGCCTGCCTTCCCCGCTGTTTGGCCCCGCGATGACCTTGGGGCAACTGGTGCGTCCGCTGCTGCCTGCCGTGCTGAAAGTGAAGGTGCCCCCCCGTCAAGACGCGGGGCAGTGGCCCACGCGACGCCATGCGCGCCAGGTGCTGATGCTGGCGGGCTGCGCGCAACCTTCCATGGGCCCCAACATCAACAGCGCCACCGCCCGCGTGCTGGACGCCGCCGGCATCCAGGCGGTGGTGGCCCCCAAGGCCGGTTGCTGCGGCGCTGTCAAGTTCCACCTGAACGACCAGGACGGCGGCCAAGCCGAGATGCGCGCCAACATCGACGCCTGGTGGCCTTTTATTGCGCCTGCATCCGGCAAGGGCGTCGAGGCCATCCTGATGAACGCCTCTGGCTGTGGTGTCACGGTCAAGGACTACGGCCACATCCTGCGCGACGACCCGGTCTACGCCACCAAGGCTGCGCGCGTGAGCGCGTTAACCCGTGACCTGAGCGAGTGGCTGCCCGAGCTGGTGGCGGCCCTGCGCGGCAAGGTAGAGGCTGCCGGCCAACCGGCCTTGGTGTTCCACCCGCCATGTACCTTGCAGCACGGGCAAAAATTGCGCGGCGGCGTGGAGCAGCACCTGGCGGAGCTGGGCTTTCGTGTGCGCCTGGCCAGCCAGGAATCCCACCTGTGCTGCGGCTCGGCCGGGACCTACTCGGTGCTCAACCCCACGCTGTCCTACCAGCTGCGTGACCGCAAGCTGGAAAACCTGCAGGCCCAGGCGGCGGAGGTCATCATCAGTGCCAACATCGGCTGCATCACCCATTTGCAAAGCGGCACCGCGGTGGCCGTCAAACACTGGGTGGAGGTGCTGGATGCCGCGCTTGCAAAGAGCCCCGCCAAGGCCTGATGCGATTGTTTTACAAGCGCCGTGGGCGCGCACCAGGCGGGTGCGTGTCTACTGCGCCAGCGCCGCCTCAATGTCCTTGCGCAGACTCTCGGGGGTGTCCGTAGGCGCATAACGCTTGAGCACGCTGCCGTCCTTGCCAATCAGGAATTTGGTGAAGTTCCATTTGATGGATTTGCTGCCCAGCAGGCCTGGGGCTTCCTGCGCCATCCATTGGTACAGCGGGTGGGCGTCGGAGCCATTGACGTCCACTTTGGCCATCATGGGGAAACTCACGCCGTAGTTCATTTGGCAGAAATCGGCAATTTCGTCATTGCTGCCGCTGTCTTGCGCGCCAAACTGGTTGCAGGGAAATCCCAACACCACCAAGCCTTGGTCCGCATAGGTTTTGTGCAATTCCTCCAGGCCGGCAAACTGCGGGGTGAAACCGCAGGCGCTGGCGGTGTTGACGATCAGCATGGCTTTGCCCTTGAATTTTTTCAGGGCGATCGGTTTGCCGTTGATCTGCAAGGCTTCAAAGTCGTAGAGGGTGGTCATGTCAATATCAAATCAGAAAAAGTGGAAATGAAATGGGTACTTTGGGGTGAAAAATCAAATATCCATCAGGCACACCCCAATAACCCTGTGTAGGTACCTGTCTTTGGTGGCAAGATACCCAAAACCACCCATGGGAGAGAGAGACCCGGATGCCTCCGTACTTCGCCACTTTCACGCAATGGCTGCGCAGCGCCGTGCACGACAACGGGGCGGTGCAAGGGGAAGCCACCATGGAGACGATGCGCCGCTTTCGCATCTTCGCGGGCTTCACCCTGGTGGTGAATATGGGCTACATCGCCAAATTTTGGTTTTTCACGGGCAGCCAAGGAGCCTTGCCGCATGTGCGCTGGGCCAACGCCATTGGCTGGGCCCATGGTGCCATGGCCTTGGCCATGGGGGTGCTGGGGCTGCTCATCCACCGTTACTGCCAACGCCATGTGCGTGCCAGCCCGCAGGCCCTGGCGTTGCAAACCCTGTTTACGTGCACTGCCTTGGCGTTTGCCGTGGCCCTGTCCGTGATCGACCAGATGGTGACGACCAACACCACCAACTTTGCCACCATTTGCCTGTTGGTGGGCATGTTGTCCCTGATGCGCCCAACCTGGGCGCTGGCCATGTTTGTCGGAACCTACCTTGTTTTTTTTCAGGCCTTGGCCTTGACGCAGCCCAACCCTGAATTGCTGGCCATGGCCCGCAGCCACGGTCTCAGCGCGGTGCTCATGAGTTTTGTGGCGTCCACCGTCATGTGGCACCAGTATGCGTCGGCGGTGTTGTTGCGCCGCGAGATTGTGCGGGGAAACCAGGCGCTGGCCCGCAAGCAAACCGAGCTGGAGTTTTTAGCCACCCACGATGCCTTGACCGGCCTGTACAACCGCCGGGAATTCATGCGCCTGGCGGAGATGGAGCTGGTCCGTTCGGCCCGCTTCCCGTCAGACACCTGTGTGTTGATGGTTGATCTGGATTTTTTCAAAAAAATCAACGACCAGTACGGGCACCCCGCAGGCGACGAGGTCTTGCAGCAGGTGGCGGCCATGCTGAAGAAGGGCGTGCGGGCCAGCGATGTGATTGCCCGCATGGGGGGCGAAGAATTCATTGTCCTGCTGCCCAGCACGGACTGCGAAGGCGCTCTGGCGGTCGCCGAAAAACTGCGGTGTGCCATCCGGGAAAAGCCGCTGCAGGTGCAGGGGATGGCGCTTGCGGTGACGACCAGCATTGGCGTCAGCGGCTTGCAAAAGTCGCAGCGGGCGTCGATTGACGGCCTGTATGCAACGGCCGACCAAGCCCTGTACGTTGCCAAACAGTCCGGCCGCGACCGTGTCGAATACCTGGCGCTGGAGCCTATGGGCGTTCCCATGGACTTGGCGGGCTGATTCCATTTCCATATCAATGCGATATGTCGTTGCCCCTCCTTGTCGTGCTAAAGCACTGCCTGCGTCGGTGCGCCTAATCTCTCATTGATCTGAAAACG
>Ga0209343_10000389_pt1 | contig 61175 bp, 72 predicted proteins | sample RifCSPlowO2_02_FD_184026 | JGI IMG/M metagenome (GOLD analysis project Ga0209343, IMG submission 184026) | Groundwater microbial communities from Rifle, Colorado - Rifle CSP2_plank lowO2_0.2 (SPAdes) (version 2) | ecosystem: Environmental > Aquatic > Deep subsurface > Groundwater | place...
ATGCAAATTCTTCTTCGTGGCATTGGAGCTCAGGGCGCAGAAGTTCAAAGCACAGTCGTTGCTGGCATGGATGAGAGAACAGGAGGAATAATTGTTAATTCCGCAAGAGGAATAATTTTTGCTAAAAGGGAAGAGGGGGAAACAGTAGGGCAGGCGGCAAGAAGAGAAACACAAAAATTAAGAGAGGCGATTAATTTCTATCGGATTAATCCTGAAGGAATGACTGATTCTCAAAAAGAGGTTGCAGACATGCTTTTACAGGAAGGGGCTATAAAATTTGGCGCTTTTAGATTAAAAATGCATGACAAAAATCCTACCGCGCCCTTATCCCCAATCTATATTGATCTTAGAGTTTTGCGTTCTTCAAGCCCTGACGTAAAGCTGAAGATATGCCGAGCCTACCTTGATCTAATGAAGGATTTACAATTTGATCTATTGGCAGATGTTCCCACAGCAATTACACCGATTGTTACTTTGCTCTCCCAAATAACGGGAGTTCCCATGATTAGTCCTCGCGGAGATAAGACTTATGGGAGCGGCGCGCAAATTGATGGAGATTATAGGACAGGGCAAACGGCACTTATAATTGATGATTCGATTACAAAAGGAGAAAGCAAAATTGGCTCAGCCGATAAACTCAGGGGAAACGGATTGAATGTTAAAGATGTTGTTGTTTTGGTCGATAGAGAACAAGGAGGAACAAAAGACTTAATCGTACATGATTTAAAATTGCACAGCGCCTTTACAATTTCCAATCTTCTTAGGTATTATAAAAGAACAGGTAGGATCGATCAGGGATTATACGATGAAACTATGGCTTATTTAGCCAAGTATAAATAGGATTTATGAGAAAAGAAGCAAAGGTAGGAAGAATAATAATACCGGGAAGACCAATAGAAGTTGATTTATCTCGAGTTCATGGAGATGTGGGAAGTGCTATCCGCTTTGAATTGACAGGTAAAGAGACTTGGTTTGATCAAATGCCTGATACCGATACTGTCCGGAATACTATTGCCAGAGGGGGAAGGGTTTTTATTACAGAAATGGATGAATATTTTTTTGTTGAGCCTAAAAAGAGAGCGCCACAAAGAAGATAATTCCCCTTAACTTTCTAAACATTCTTCAATTTTGCTATGATTAATTGATGGCGCAAAGGGATAAGCATATTTATAAGGAGCTTAGGGATAAGTGGATTAAGAAACACAAGGATTTGCAGGAGGCATTTTGGGCAAAGCATGGAGATATAATTCATGATTTTATTAATAACACTAGAAATTTTGCGGTAGGTTCGGTTTCAGGCCTTATGATTTTATCAAGCCCTGCAGTTGGTCTTCTTTCCCCCACCAGTTCCTTGGCAGTTAAGGAGGAGAAATTGCCCATGGAGAGGAAAGTGTTTTTAATAGGCGATCTTTCAAATGTTTTACCACAAGAGGTGCGAGAATTAACCGAGGATGAAGAAAAGAAAGTTGCGGAAATATTAATCAGGGATTTTGGACTTAAAGTTTCGGCCACGCTTGACGGAAAAAGACTCAATAGAAGTTATGGATACATAGGGGCAGAACAGCATTTGGCAAGATATCGCGGAGACACAATGGCGACCCACTTTATTCCGCCGGCCGGCGGATCGGATAATTTTGTGAAACATTACTCATCAGGAATGGCTCCGGGATTGGGTGCCTGGGGATATTTTGCGAATTCCCAAAATGAGATGACGGAGCAAGATTTGCTTCGGGAAAAATATTACATTGCAGTTCAAACTTTTTTGGCGCCCGGATTTTATGAGAATGTTCGTGAATATATAACTTTTTTTAAGTTTCGAAAGATGCTTGTTGTAAATCCTCATAATGGGCGAGCCGTAGTTGCCATTATTGGAGACGCCGGTCCTGCGGAATGGACGGGAAAACACTTAGGAGGAAGCCCGGAGGTAATGAAATATCTCGAAAGGGTTGATGGCGCGCAAAAAGGACCGGTTTTATATTTTTTTATTGATGATCCGCAGGATCAGGTGCCGTTAGGACCAATAGATATTAAATAGCTGAAATAGTTGAATGGTTAAAATAGTTATTTTAAACTAAACCATATAGCCATTTTAGCTATTTAGCCATTTTGAATTTTATGCTAAAGCATTTTTATAGTTACCATGTTGAGATAGATTCGCTAGTTTTGGAGATCGAGTCTTTGGAAATAGAAGATCATGAGAAAAAGAATTTAATTTCACTTGCCGAATCCCATGTCCATCACGCTGTAATTGATTCGATTCTATCAAGTTTAAAAAAAGAAGAAAAACAAGAATTTTTAAAGCTTCTGAATTCTAAGAACCAGGAAAAAATATGGAAATTTTTAAGGGATAAAATTAAAGATGTTGAGGAGAAAATAGAGAAAACCGCGAGTGAAGTTAAAAATCAACTTTTAAAAGACATTACAGAAACAAAAGCCTGACAATACTTTGCTTTTAATTTTTCGGTAATCTTATCTCGCAAGTTGTACCTTTTCCAACCGTGGAGTCAATAGATATAAAACCTTTATGTCTTTGAATAATATTTTCAGCCAAAAAAAGTCCCAACCCCATTCCCTCCCTGGTATGATCTCTTCCTTTATAAAATCCTTCAAAAACATGAGGAAGGTCTCTTTTGGGAATACCGCGGCCTCTGTCAATAACGGAAATCTTATAGAAAGATTTATCGTGCGAAAGAGTAATTGTTATTTCAGACTGAGGCGGTGAAAACTTAACGGAGTTATGCAGAAGATTTGTGATTGCCTGAAGAAGCTTGTCAAAATCGGAATACAACATGTCATTTTTTTTATTAAGTTGGTCTTGGAGGACAACTCTATTTTTAGGATGACTTATTTTAAAATTTGACATTGCTCTGGCTAAAATCTCGCGGATACTATTTTCTTGCCAGTGGTATTTTAATTGTCCTGTTTTAATCTGCTCAACTCTTAATAATTCCCCCAAAAGCTTACTTAGTCTTATAGTCTCCGTTTCTAAAATATCTATCCATTTTTGAGGCAGAGCCTCTCCTTTTAAACATTTCTTCTTCATCATCTGGACATATCCCTGAATTGTTGTTGTGGGGGTTCTTAATTCATGAGCGGCCATTGAGATAAAAAGATCTCTGGTTTTTAGTGCGGTTTTTGTTTCATTGTAAAGTTTGGCATTCTGTATAGAAAGGCTTATTAAGGATCCAAAGAGCTTAAGAAGATTAAGTTTTTCATTATTAAAGTGCTTATCCTTTTTTGACTGAAGCGTTAAAAGTCCTAATGTTTTTTTATGATAAGCAATTGGAATAAGGACAAGAGACTTAATGCCATTTTTTAGAAGAGCAGGATGTATTTCCCGTAGTAATTTTGCTGAAAGAATGAAAGATTGCCCGGTTCTAAAAGACTTATACGCATATCCGTCAGATCTTGGCTCTGTTCTTGTTGATAAAGGAGCAGTTGTGTAAACTCGGTGTAAAACTCCCTTCTCTCCTAAAAAAATTGATCCATAGTCGGCTTGCGTTAGGTCAATAGCTTCTTTTACAGTGGCTTTGTAAATTTCCTCCAGCGTTTGCGCGGCAAAGAGTTTAAGTGCTGATTTATAGATTTTGCCCAACATATAATCCAACCCTCCAATTGACCGCCTATAGTATACAATTTCAGCGCTTTGCGCGCAACCGCTTCTTTACCAATTTCTTACACCCTTATTCTTCTACTCTTAATTCCCACCTTTACCATTTGTATATGGGCAAACTTTTTTCCAATTCCTTGATCTTTCATTTCTGGAACATATTCTCCTCACCTGTTAACGAGAAAGAAGTAAGACTCAATACCTCGTTCGTTAGGTGGAGTGCGGGGTTTACTTTTGATAATTTTTTAAAATTCTTTGGCTTCTTAAATCTCAAAAGAAACTCAGATTTAATATGGAGAACACGAGGCTGATTGTTATCAGAATATTGAACACAATAGGTTTCCTAATTGGGATTTTGATTGGCTTAAGAATCATTCTTAGATTTTTTGGGGCAAGTTCATCTGCACCTTTTGTTTCTTGGCTTTATTCAGTTAGCGAAGGATTGATCATTCCATTCAGGGGCATATTTAACGATATTAATCTTCAGGGTAATTCAGTTCTTGATATTTCGGCAATAGTTGCGGCAGTTGCGTACATAATTTTGATTTCCATTACTATTTCAATTATTAATTCTATTACTCGCCCGGCTCGGCCGGATCATGCTCATGTTTAAACCTAAAAAGTAGCGCTCCCGATTATGAGCGCTACTTTGTGAAGCTGAATTAGTATCTTGTTCCTGTCAATGCTCTTCCTATCCCAATCAGAATTACAGCCCCCACAACCGCAACAATGATGCTGTAAATATTGAAGCCTGTAACTCCGGGCTGGCCAAAAATGCTCATCACGAATCCCCCTACAACTGCCCCCACAATTCCCAAGACTATATCCATTAAAAGACCCTGTTGGGTATTTGTTTTCATTATAACCGAGGCTAACCATCCTGCTAATGCTCCAAAAATTATCCACAAGAGAATACTCATCTCAAATTCACCTCCTTCCATAATACGCCCAAAAATTTTAGAAATTTCAAATGATAAGCAAATTAAGGGATAGTAAGAGTAGAGTAAGAAAGCCTATTCTTTCATTACATATCCAAAACCGCGCATGGAGTGGATGAGGGGTTTCTCATGTCCCATATCTATTTTTTTTCTTAAATATCCCATGTAAACATCCACCACCCGGGTTTCAATATCGGGGGATGTAAGCCATATTCTATTTAGAATCATCTCGCGGCTTAGAACTCTGCCTTTATTGCTCATAAGGTATTCAAGAAGTTTGAACTCGGTTGGAGTCAGGTTAATAAAGTCTCTTCCCCGCTTTATTTCAAGGGTTGTCCTATCAAGTTCAAGATCGCCCACCTGTAATTTTGTATCCGAAGCATCTCTTAATCTGGCCTTAATTCTTGCAATTAATTCATTTCCATCGAAAGGTTTTGGGAGATAGTCGTCAGCTCCTATGTTTAATCCATGAATTATATCAGAGGTGCTGCTTTTCGCAGTCAATATTATAACCGGAATATTGAGATATTTCCGCTTAATTTCCGTACAAACGGTTTCACCACTAATCTTTGGTAATCCAAGATCAAGGATTACAATATCTGGTTTTGATTTTTTCAGGTGGGCCAATGCCTCGGCCCCATCTCCTGCGCTATCAACTGCAAAACCAACATCAACTAATAAATCTTTCAAATACTCCTGCAGTGCTAAATCATCCTCTACAATTAGAATTCTTTGTATCATAGTTGAGATTATATGCATTTAGCTTTCATGATTCAAGCTTTAAATAAAAACTCAACGCAAGCTTTAATATGAATCACAGGAATCAAGGAAATGTAAGAGTTATGTAAGAGAAATGTAAGAGAGTAATTACTTTTTACTTTTTTCTTTTTCTAACCTTTGAGAAATAGTGTTAAGTTTATCAACAACTGCCCTTTCAAGATCAACATTCGCGGCAATAGCAAGCTGAACCAAGGTAATTAGGACATCCGCAAACTCCTGATAAATATTCCTTCTGTCAAAGCGCTCCAATTTTGCCTTTCTCTGAAGTCTTAGTATCGAAAGGATATCATTACAAAGCTCACCTACTTCTTCATTAAGCTTCACTGTTTTTGTCAATATTTCTTTTTCACGGGGAGAACTTAAAGAGTATTCAAAATGCGTACTTTTATTTATCTGCTTAACCTTTTCTTCAATTGTTTTTAGATTCATAGATCGATTATAACACAGCAAAGTTTCAACAAAAGGCAATTTTTGTCTTATAATTAAGATAGTGAAGACAATTAAAGAAAATTTTGAAGAAAAAGATATTGCGCCACAATGGGACATGAAAAGAATAATAATTGGTGTTATTATCCTGCTGTCATTTCTTTTGGCCGGTTTTTTAATGATTTCTAAAGCGAATATTTCAAGGGAAAGCCCGGATGAAGGTGCCTTGGGAATTTCAAGCAGGCAAAATCAGGAAGAAAAAGCCCCGTCCCTTCCTACCAAAGAGGATGTGGAAAGGATTATAGTGGAAGCAAAAAACAATCTCTCAAATATTACCTCGGAAAATCTCACTTCTTCTCAGGCGGCTATTCAGAAAGTAATAACCGATTTGAAGAAACTCCAGGAAAATAAAAGCGCTGTTGGTGTGATTTGTGATCTTGTATGCAAAAAGTAGGAGCAACTAGTAACTAGATATTAGTAAATAGGAAAAACATCCCTAGTATCTATTATCTAGTCACTATTATCTACCTAAATATGTTTAAGAAACTTAAAAAACTTCTATCGTTGCTTGGGCCCGGTTTTATCACCGGCGCATCAGACGATGATCCTTCGGGAATTGCAACCTATGCCCAGACAGGCGCCCAGTTTGGTTATTCCCAGCTTTGGACCGCGCCCTTTTCCTTTCCATTCATGACAGTAATACAGGAAATGTGCGGAAGGGTTGGTATTGTGACGGGAAAAGGCCTTTCAGGAGTAATCAGAAAACATTATTCCCGCCCAATTCTTTTTGGGACCGTTGCTATCCTTTTTACCGCAAATACTATTAATATTGGAGCAAATTTGGGGGCAATGGCCTCATCTGCCGAGCTTATTTTAGGGATCCCTTTTTTTTTCTGGTTGCTATTAATAACAGCTTCCACTTTAATTCTTGAGATTTTTATATCTTATAAAGTTTATTCAAAATTTCTTAAATATCTTACGATTTCTTTACTTGCTTATGTCGCTGTTGTTTTTGTTGTTAAACAAGACTGGATTACAGTTCTTACTTCAACAATAATTCCAAGATTTTCTATTAGCTCGGCTTATATCATGAATATAGTTGCTATTTTAGGGACTACCATTTCCCCTTATCTTTTTTTCTGGCAGGAAGCAGAAGAGGTAGAGGAAGAAGTTGCTGCCGGGAAAATTGTTGCTATGGGAAGAGGAGTTCCAAAGTTCAGCAAGCAAGACATAAAAACTATGCGTCTTGATACAGTCTTTGGTATGTTTTTCTCAAATCTCGTGATGTTTTTTATCATTGCAACAACTGCCTCAACGCTTCATCTTAAAGGCATTACGAATATAGAAACAGCGAGTCAAGCGGCGGAAGCATTGAGGCCTCTGGCCGGTGATCTTACATTCATCCTTTTTTCAGCAGGTATAATTGGGATAGGGTTTCTTGCTATCCCAATCCTTGCCGGATCTGCTTCTTACGCGGTTGCGGAGGCTTTTGGTTGGAGAGAGGGGCTTTATAGGAAGTTAAAGCAGGCGCATGGATTTTATGGAGCAATAATTTTGGCGACTCTAATTGGCCTTTTGGTAAATTTTATTGGAATCCCTCCTTTTAAAATGCTTTACTATACCGCAGTTATTAACGGAATAGCCGCGCCTCCACTTATGGTAATTATTCTTTTGATTTCAAACAATAAAAGCATAATGGGAGAGCATGTAAATTCCGGATTCTCAAATTTTATGGGTATAATTATTACCCTGGTTATGAGTATTGTCGCGTTAGCTTTAGCGCTTGCCTTCATTAAAGGTTTTTAAAAACGCCTATTTTTGATAAAATCAGATTCACTATGGAAGAAGAGATATCTCGAGCTAAAATTTTGCTTGAAAAATTGGACATTAACGCTAAAAAAGTTCGAATAAACGAAATTGAAGCTGAATCTATGGCTCCTGAATTTTGGAAAGATACCAAAGGCGCATCTTTGAAAATGAAAGAATTGGCAGCTCTTCAGAAAGAAATCGAAAACGCAAGGAGGCTTTCGGAATTCATAGAATCAAAAAACACAACAGGGCTTAATTCTTTATTGAGCGAAATGGAAATATATTTTTATCTTTCCGGATCCTACGATAAAAATAATGCGATTATGACAATTCATGCGGGGCAAGGAGGAGCCGATGCTATGGATTGGGCATCAATGCTTTTCAGAATGTATACAAGATATTTTGAAAAGAAAGGATGGAAATATGATGTCTTAGATGAAACGGCGGGGGAGGAAGCCGGACTTAAAAGCGTAACAATAGCAGTTGAAGGAGATCATGTCTATGGATATTTGCGGGAAGAACAAGGGGTGCACAGGCTGGTTCGACTTTCACCTTTTAATGCCGATAATCTTCGCCATACTTCCTTTGCGCTGGTTGAAGTTTTGCCGGAAATTGAAAGTTCGGACATTGAAATAAAAGAAGATGATCTTGAATGGGAATTTTTTAGAGCTTCTTCTCACGGCGGACAAAATGTTCAAAAAGTATCAAGCGCGGTAAGGCTTAGACATAAACCAACGGGAATTGTGGTTACTTGCCAAACAGAGCGATATCAGGTGCAAAATAGAGAAAACGCGCTAAAACTTCTCAAAGCAAAAATTTGGGCAAAGGAACAAGAAAAACGAAAAGAAGAAGAGAAGGGTTTAAAAGGAGAATACAAAGCTCCCTCTTGGGGAAACCAAATCCGTTCTTATGTTTTACACCCCTATCAAATGGTTAAAGATCTAAGAACCAAAATTGAGACAAGTAATATTCAAGCAGTTTTAGACGGAGATCTTGATTTATTTATCGATGCCGAACTCAAATCTAGTCACTAGTTACTTGTTGCTAGTAGCCAGGACAATGGGTTGTAAAAGCTACTGAAATATGGTTTACTAAGGTGTATGGAAAAAGACAATATTATCCATAATTTTGATAATTCAACGGCTACTTCCGCTCCATCCTCAAAAACCCCAATAGTTTTATTTTTAATTCTTGCCGTCTTAGGTGTTCTCAGCGGTTATATAATTTCCCAACTTAGAGGATCTTCTATCATCCCTCTTGGCACAAAGAGCGCTATTGAAAAAAGTGGACTTAAAAAAGGACAAACCTTTGGATCTGCGGATGAAAAAACTTTTAAGGACACTACGGAAGGTGTGCTTAAGGAAGGAGGAATAGATGGTGAGGGAGTATTCCACTTGGAGCGTCCGGGGGGAGAATCTCAAAATGTTTATTTAACATCTTCACTTATTGATCTTTCTACTTTTGTTGGCAAAAAGGTAAAAGTCTGGGGAGAAACCCAAAAAGCAGAAAAAGCCGGTTGGCTTATGGATGTAGGCAGACTACAGGTTTTATAAAACAATTGACAAGTGACATTTAACATGTGACCAAAATTGTCAATTGTCAACCCCAATTAAATCGGGGTCAAATGTTACATGTTAATTTAGTGATGATTGAGTTCAAAAATGTTTCAAAAAAATTCGGTGGCACAAATTCTGTCCTTGATAACATAAGTTTTTTAATAGAAAAGGGCAGTTTTGTTTATCTTGTTGGTCCAACAGGATCCGGTAAAACAACAATATTCAGATTGATCATCCGCGATCTTTTCCCGACCGAGGGATCAATTACATTGGATCAATGGGATCTCTTCACATTGCCAAAGTCAAAAATTCCTCATTTAAGAAGAAAGGTAGGCGTAGTTTTTCAAGACCTTAAACTTTTGCTTGACAGGACAGTTATTGAGAATGTTATGCTTCCGCTGCAGTTTTCGGGGGTAAAGGATGAAGAGGCAAGAAGAAGGGCTGAGGAGATAATAATTGATGTTGGACTTGCGGAAAAACTTAATAAATTCCCATTGCAATTATCAGGCGGGGAAAAGCAGAGAGTTGCAATGGCCAGAGCATTAGTTTTTAATCCTGAAATTATTCTTGCGGACGAACCAACAGGAAATTTAGACATCCAAACATCCTTTCAAATATTAGATCTTTTAAAAAGCATTAACAAGAGAGGAGCAACTGTTTTTATGGCGACTCACAATGAGAAGTTAATTGATAGCGGAGGCGATAGAATAATTATTGTTGAAAGAGGAAGAATTGTAGAGGATAAAAAAGCTCGACAAAAATCAGCTAGAGCAGATCATGAAACAGGGAAAAAAGCAAAAGACGAAAAAGAAGAATTAAAAAAGGATAAAATAAAGCTTGAGTCTTTGGTGGAAGAGAAAGGAAAAAATGTATCTTAATACTGTAGCCAAATATATAAGAAGGTCGCCTTACCAGGCGTTTTCTGCCGCGCTCATTATGAGTCTTACCTTTTTTTCAATTTCCGTGTTTGCGTTATTAACAATTATTTCGGTGAGATTTATTTCTTACTTTGAATCCCGCCCGCAATTGACTATTTTCTTTAAAGATAATGCTAGCCGGGAAGATATCGGTCAGGTTCAAAAGCAGCTCGAGGATACAGGGAAGACATCCCTAATGGTGTATGTGTCAAAAGAAGAGGCTTTGAAAATTTATAAAGAACAAAATAAAAATGATCCAATATTGCTTGATTTGGTGACCGCTGATATTTTGCCGGCATCAATTGAAGTCCAGGCAAAAGAAGCAAGATATCTTTCGGACCTTGCGGGAATTGTTAAAGGATCGGAATTGGTTGAAGAGGTAATATTTCAAAAGGATATCGTAGATACATTGATCTCTTGGACTAATGCGGTGAGATATGTAGGTCTTGCCGTTATCGCAATTCTGGTGACAGTTTCCGTAATGGTGATAATAACGATAATTGGAATAAAAATTACGGTGAGAAGGGAAGAGATAGAAATTATGAAGCTAATCGGAGCATCCAATTGGTTTATTAGAGCGCCGTTTTTGCTCGAGGGAATATTTTATGGTTTTACAGGTGCTTTCATTGGAGGCGGCCTTGCAATTGGTCTTTTTTACTATTTCTCCCCCTCTCTCGAGGCATTCTTACGAGGAGTAGCTATCTTTCCTTTGTCTCCCGTGATTATGCTTGAATTGCTGCTTGTGGAGGTTATAATAGCTTGCATATTAGGAACATTTGCAAGTTACCTTGCCGTTCTTCGATATTTAAAATAAATAGTCAATGGTTAAATGGCTAAATGGTTACATAGCTAGATCATCTTTCGCAATTCTTGTTCTGTTTCTTTTTTTATTGTTAGGCAGAATTGTTTTTGCCGAAACGTCAACGCCTAGCCCAAGTCCTACTCCAACCCCCACTCCAACACAAACCCAAGATAATTCTTCAAAGGCAAGTGAGCTCGAAAAACAGATAAGAGAATATGAACAAAAAGTGCTGGAGCTTCAAGGCCAAGGGAAAACCCTATCATCGCAGATAGGGGTGATGAACAGCCAGATTAAGCTAACAGAATTAAGAATTGCCGGTGTAAAAGAAAAGATTAATCAGTTGCAACAAGACATTGCGGTTGCACAAGAGAAAGTTTCAAAGCTTGAAACAGACATAGATCGAACAACAAGAGTTTTGGCCGAAAGAATTGCCGCAGTTTATCAGGTTGGAAGAATTCAGCCCTGGCAGATGTTTTTGACCGCAAGGAATATAGATGATGTTTTTAGCAGACTTAAGTATCTGAGAATAGTTCAGGTATTTGATAAGAAAAAAGTATATGCGGCTGAACAAGCAAAAGTAGATTACAATAATCAAAAAGAAATTTTTGAAGATAAAGAGGCAGAAGCAGAGGTATTAAATAAAAAATTAGAGGGGTACACTCAGCAACTTGATTCCGAAAAAAGCACTAAGGAAAGCCTGCTGTCAACTACAAAAAATGATGAAAGAAAATACCAACAGTTACTTGCTGCGGCCAGAGCAGAGTACGAAGCAATATTAGGGATAGTTTCTGGTAAGGGAGATGAGGTTGAGGTGGGCGGAGTTTCAGAAGGCGCAAGGATTGCATCAGTTATCCAAGGCCAATCTTGCAATTCCGGCGGATCTCATCTGCATTTTATTGTCCAAACAAATGGGGCAACACAAAATCCCTTTAATTATTTATCAAACGCTGATTATGAGAATTGCTCAGGGTCAAGCTGCAACAGCGGCGATGGAGATCCGTTCAACCCTTCCGGCAGCTGGAACTGGCCAATAAACCCTAAAATCAAATTCAATCAGGGATATGGAAATACATGGGCTGTAAATCATACATGGGTTGGACAAATATACAATTTTCATAACGGAATCGATATCAATAGCGATTCCAGCGAAGTAAAAGCCGTAAAAAGCGGGACTTTATTTAGAGGTTCATATTCCGGTGGCGGAGGGTGTGCCTTAAGGTATGTACGAGTAAAACATAACGAGGACGGAATAGACACTCTTTATCTTCATGTAAACTACTAATTAATTGAATTGAGGTAAATTTTTCTGCTAGACTTCAAGTAGATGAAATTATCATTTGGCTTTTTTTGTTTTTGTTCTTTTCTTTCTTTCTTGATCTTCCCAAGCAAAGTCTTCGCAGCCGATGTAGTTATAAATGAAGTTAGTCCCGCGTCCAATCCAGAATGGGTAGAGCTGTATAATACAAATACTAACCCAATTTCCCTTCAGGGTTATTCTATTGATTTTGGAAGCTCAAGCCAGGTCAAATCTTTTTGCGAGGGTGACCAAATTGCGGGGAATTCTTACAAATTGATAATTCTCGCAACTTCAGCTTTCTGGTTGCACAATACCAATGGGGATACCGTAAATTTAAAAAACAATTCGGATACGGTTGATACCATAAGTTACGGTCCAGGTTCTTCTTTAGATAATCCAAGCAATACCCAATCGATAACGAGGTCACCTGATGGTAGTTCGAATTGGATTATAACGGATACCTCTTCACAGCAAGGAGATACAGTTTCTTTCGTATGTCCGACGCCGACTCCGACGCCAACACCAACAGAAATCCCCACTCCTACGAATTCGCCTACACCGACAAAGACGCCAACTCCAACAAAAACACCAACGCCCACAAAGGTTCCCACATCAACTCAAACTCCAAGTCCCACGTCAACAAAAAAACCTACTCCCACGCCAACCAAAGAAATAACCCCTTCCGCTACGGAAATTGAACCTTTAAGTAATGAGGCAAAGAATTCGAAAAATGAACAAGAAGAAAAGCCGACACCGCAAGTTTTGGGCGAGTCCACTTCTAAATTGCCTTTCTTATTTATTGGTTTAGGCATAATCTTTTTGAGCGTCTGTGCTATACTTGCATACTTTCAGCTTGGAGATAAAATATTGCCATGGAAAAGGAAACAGAGTTTATAACAAAATCGGCAAGAGAAACAGAAGATTTAGGCCAAAAACTCGCACACAATTTTCGAATTGGCAACGTTGTGATATTAACGGGTGAGCTTGGGGCCGGAAAAACAACTTTTGTGCAAGGCGTAGCAAAGGGTTTTTTGGTTAAAAGCCGCGTAATTTCCCCAACTTTTATTTTGTTAAGGATGCATCGCGGGAAAAAAGATAAACGAAACATAACCCTTTACCATATAGACTTATATAGACTGGAGGGAAAGGAAGGAATTAAAACTCTCGGACTTGAGGAGATTTTTGAAGATGTGAATGGTATTTTTTTGATCGAATGGGGCGAAAAACATGAAAGTTTGAAAGCCTCATGGGATATAAATTTCAAAATCATAGGCCGCGACAGCCGACGAATAACTATTCGCAACTATGATTATGCACCAGGTGTGTCAAGCTAATCCACACCTGGTGTGGACAAAGTTTCAAGCTAATCCACCCTCCAGGTGGATCCAGGTGGATAGGAATAAAAATGAATAAAAATTTAGAAAAAGCAATTGAGGTTGCAAAAAAAGGGGGAATAATTATTTTTCCCACGGATACTGTTTTTGGTGTTGGATGCAGAATGGATGACGAGCGGGCGGTTGAGAAGTTGTTCGAATTGCGGAAAAGACAAAAAGACAAGGCTGTGCTGGTTCTTGCTTCCTCTATTCGAATGGTTGAAGAATATGTAGGACATTTCGAAATAGATGTTCGGGAGCTTATGAAAAAATACTGGCCGGGTGCATTGACATTGGTGTTGCCAGCAAAGGTAGAAAAAGTGCCGGAATTGATTCGTGGAGGCGGAAAAACAATAGGAATTAGGATTCCGGATCACGATTCGATACTTAGGGTTATTAGGGCTGTTGGGGTACCGATTCTTGGACCCTCAGCAAATTTTTCAGGAAGGAAAACTCCATTCAAAATGTCCGAACTTGATCCAGACCTTATTGCCATGGTTGACTTTGTGCTGCCCGGGCGGTGTAAAATTAAAAAACCATCAACAGTTTTGGATGTAACGAAAAAACCGTGGAAGATTCTAAGACAGGGAGCGGTAAAAGTTAAGTTAAAAACAAGTTAACTATTTATTCCGTTGTCTAGTCGTCTAGTCAACGATACGAATTTTACTTGAGGCTTGATATTATGAACACACTGTTTATTGACACAAGGGATAATAAGAAAATAATTGTCCGGTTTGAAAAAGACAGGAAAATTTATAAAAAGGAAGCTGTTCGAAGCCCTGATAAGGCTCAAGTTGCTTTGCCTTTAATAGAAAAGATAATTAAAAATTCAAAGGCAAGTCTTAGGGATATCGATGAGATTAAAGTTGAAACAGGACCAGGTTCGTTCACAGGGCTTCGAGTGGGAATTTCGATCGCGAATGCACTGTCATTTGCCCTTGGGAAAAAGGTAAACGGAAAGAAATTGGGCTCCATCGAACAACCGCAGTACTAACATTTGACAACTGACCACTGACAAATGACATATAGTACTCAGGTCAGTTGTTAGTTGTTAGATGTCAGTTGTTTTTATATGATTAAAGTATGTTCGCTTTTCTAAAGCACCTATTGATTCCTCACGAAAGCAATAATCATCGTGCAAAAATTCTCCATAACTCAAGCATCTTTGTCATCCTTGTCTTGGTTTTATTTTCCTCACTTTTTGTCTATTTTTTAAAAAATACCCGCCCGGATATTTTAGGAATTTCTTATTCAATTTCAGAGACAGAATTATTGGCGTTAATCAACAATATGAGGCAGGAAAATGGACTTGCGCCTCTTGTCCTAAACGACAAATTATCCGATGCGGCAAGAAGAAAAGCAGCCGATATGTTTCAGAAAAACTACTGGTCTCATTTCTCACCTGACGGCGCGACTTCTCCTTGGGGATTTATAAGAGCGGCAGGATACAATTATATGTACGCGGGAGAGAATCTTGCCAAGGGATTCACTGATGCCGGATCAATTGTAAACGCATGGATGAACTCATCTACCCACAGAGAGAATATTTTATCGTCAAGATTTAAAGAAGTCGGATTCGCGATATCTCCGGGATCTCTTCAAAATGAAGAGACAGTCCTCGTCGTTGAAATGTTTGGGGCTTCTCCCCAATCAATCGCGTCTGTTCCAAGAATAGCTACTGCTCAAGAATCTATTCAAGCAGAATCTCTCGCCCTGCCCACTTCGACACCTCAAATGCCTACTTCGACACCTCAAAAAACCCAAATAGCAAATAATCCAAAAATTGACACAGGTATTACATCCCGTGCCGCGTCAACCGTAGGCCTTTCAATTCTGGCCTTCTCATTTCTTGCCGATCTGATGATTGTTGAAAGGAAGAAAATTCCCCGTATCGTGGGTCATAATCTCGATCATGTCATTTTAATTTTGATGTTCTTATTGTTCTTAATATTAAAGTCCGGAGGAGTGATTGTATGACTTTGCGAAAGTTACCGCATGCTCTTTATTATTTGCTTGAATTATTAATGCTTCTATCGTGGTTTATATTGATTTCTACTTTTTCTTATAGCTTTAAGCTTCAAACAGCTACTTTGTTTGTTGTGCTTTTCTTTTATTGCGCGCTGGGAATATTCCATCATAAAATGCACCATACAGCAAAAGCAAAAATTGTGTTAGAATATATTTTGGTAAGTCTGGTAATCCTTGCTTCCTTTTTGTTTGTAAACATCGGAAAAATATGAAGGCAATCATTCCAACCGGCGGGCGTGGAACCCGCATGCAGCCCATAACATTTTCTGCCAATAAACACTTTATTCCTATTGCGAATAAACCTCTAATTTTTTATCCCATAGAAACAGTTGCTGATGCCGGAATCAAAGATATTCTGATTACATATAATCCGGGAATGCTGACCATGGTTAAAAATTTCCTTGGGGACGGCAGCCGGTGGGGCGTGAAATTTACATATGTTTTGCAGGAAGAGCCAAGGGGTCTTGCCAATGTCTTTGAGGTATGCGAGAAGGCTTTGGGGGGCGATGTTTTTCTCATGCATAATGGTGACAACATATTTACGGAAGGCATCAGGGAAACGGTTGATTATTTTCTGAAAGAAAAACCCAATGGACTTGTTACCATGGTTCACCACAAGGACAATACCCGTCTTGGAGTGCCATATTTTGACGAAAATAATCGCTTGGTTAAATATGTTGAAAAACCCCAGAATCCACCGCATGACTTTGCTATTCCGGGATTATATTTTTTTGATCAAAATGTATTTCAGTGTTTTAAAGGAGATGATAAAATTCTTCCCTCTGAACGGGGGGAGCTTGAGATAAGCGCTCCATACCAATGGCTTATTGATCATGGATATAGAGTTGAAGTAATTGAATACAAAGGAAAGTGGCTAGATCCGGGTAAATTTGACGACTGGCTTGAAGCCAATCAGTACCTTCTTGACAAAATGGCAGACTTTAAAATGGAATCTCGTATTTCAGCCGACTCAATAGCTGAGGATCGCGTATCCCTTGGTAAAAATTCCAAAATTACGGCCTCCCGGATAAAAGGTCCGGTAATAATCGGAGATAATGTTGAAATTAAAAACTCCTATATTGGTCCCTATGCTTCAATCAGCAGTAATTGCATTGTGGAAAAAAGCCACATACAGAACAGTGTGATAATGTCCGGAGTAAAAATAGCTAATGTTGAAAGACAGATAGACGCAAGCATTATCGGGCCAGGCAGTGAATTAATGAACGGAGGGGAACCCTCTTCATCTTTGAAGCTATTCATTGGAGAAAAGTCCAAAATCGAAATTTAACAATGATAGTATGTGAAAAACACTTTCGATATTTGAAAGAGCCATTTGAATTACCTATAATAGGATAATGAAACTTCTTGTAACCGGCGGAGCCGGATTTATAGGTTCGAATTTTATTTTATATTGGCTAAAAAACCACCCGGATGATCAAATTGTTAACTTCGATAAATTGACCTATGCAGGAAACTTGGAAAATTTGGAAAGCGTTGAAAAAAATCCAAACTATAAATTCGTAAAAGGAGATGCAGCAAACCCTGACGATGTGCAGGCCGTAATGGAAGGAATAGATATTGTTGCTCATTTTGCTGCAGAAAGCCATGTAGACCGCTCAATTCATGACCCTGCCCCCTTTATCATGACGAATGTTGCAGGAACACAAACTTTACTTGATGCCGCATTAAAAAATAATGTTAAAAGATTTCATCATATCAGTACAGATGAGGTATTTGGATCACTAGAATTGAACGATACGAACAAGTTTAATGAACGAACAAATTATGACCCCAGAAGTCCATATGCGGCAAGTAAAGCCGGTTCAGATCATCTCGTTCGAGCATACTATCACACATATGGTTTGCCAATTACAATAACTAATTGTTCAAATAATTTCGGCCCATACCAATTCCCCGAAAAAATTATCCCTCTTGCTATCACTAATTTACTTGAAGGAAAGAAAGTTCCAATATATGGAGACGGACTTTATGTTAGGGATTGGCTTTATGTAGAAGATCATATAAGAGCAATCGATATGGTTTTGGGACAAGGGAAAGTGGGAGAAACATATTTAGTAGGAGGCATGACAGATGAGATACCAAATATTGAAGTTGCCCGCAAAATTGTTCGAATACTAGGAAAAACAGAAAGCGACATAGAACTTGTTAAAGACCGACCGGGACACGACAGAAAGTATTCGGTCGATTGGTCAAAAATTAAAAATGAGCTCGGATGGGAGCCTCAGCATGATTTTGATACATGGCTTGAGAAAACAATTGAATGGTATAAACAAAATGAAACATGGTGGAAACGGGTCAAGGACGGAGAGTATCAAAAGTACTACGAGAAACAATATTCTTCATGAAAATTGCAATTACGGGCTCAACAGGATTGATCGGCTCAAGATTCGCCGATTTATTTAAAGATAAACACAAGCTTTTTCATGTAAATTTATCTTCCGGAGCAGATATTACAGACAGAAAAGCTCTCCATGGACTATTGTCGCGCGCAAATCCCTCTTTGATTCTTCACTTGGCGGCAAAAACAAATGTTGACGGGTGCGAAAAAGATAAAAATTCGGATATTACCGATTTAAAAGATCAAGGAGTTTATGTAAATAATGAAGTTGATCTCGGTAGTTTAAAAACAGAAAACTGGAAGGATAAAACAACCGCTTTTGCGGTAAATGTTGTGGGGACCAAAAATCTTGCAGACTGGGCACGAGAAAATAACGTAAAAATTATTTATGTTTCAACTGATTTCGTTTTTGATGGTGGGAAAGAAGACCTTTATGAGGAAATCGATGACCCCAATCCGATAAATTGGTACGGACAGACAAAATTATGGGGAGAAAAATCTATTAACGATTCGGGCTTGATTGTGAGGCCTGCCTATCCTTTTGGCTACAAAAGTTTAGCCAAAAAAGATTTTATATGGACGATTATTGAATTGTTAGAAACCCGAGATTCGATAAAATTAATCTCGGATCAAATTATTACACCAACGTTTATTGAAGATATTGCTATGGGCATTGATTTTTTAATTGAAAAAGGCACTTTGGGAATTGTTAATTTGGTAGGAAATGATTTCCTTTCGCCATACGAGATAGGTATGCTTTTGGCCCAAGAATTCAGTTTGAATAAGGCAAAAATAGGAAAAATTTCAATGGATGAATTCTATAGCGGTAGCGCCAAAAGGCCCTTTAAAGTTAGGCTCCAAAATGATAAACTTAGAAATCTCGGATTTGAAATGACGGACTTTTATGAAGCATTGAAGAAAATAAGTTCGAAATCGCGGACTTAACATGCTCACACACCTGGTGTGAATATATGGATACATTGAAACAAGATTTATGAAGATAACTTTTATTGGACATGGGTATGTTGGGCTTGTTACGGCTGCTGTTTTTGCGGATTTCGGAAATAAGGTATATGTCATCGGTCATACAAAGGAAAAAATAGACAATTTGAAAAAAGGAATTAGTCCTTTCTATGAGCCCGGACTTGAAGAATTGGTTAAAAAGAATCTTAAGGCCAAGAGGCTCATTTTTACGCTCGATTACAAACCGGCAATTCCTGAATCAGATGTAGTTTTTATAGCCGTTGGGACTCCTACCACAAAAATGGGTGATGCAGATCTTTCAACCGTTCTTGATGTGGCAGAGAAAATAGGAAAGAACCTTGAAGGCTATACAGTCGTCGCAACCAAGAGTACTGTCCCTGCAGGTGCCAATAAAAAAGTACAAAGAATCCTTGAAGAAACCAAGCATCAAGGGGCAGAAGTTGACTATGCGTCCGTGCCTGAATTTTTGCGAGAGGGAAGTGCAATTTCCGATACAATTAATCCGGATAGAATAGTTATTGGTACTGAGAGCAAACGCGCCCAGGAAGTACTTGTAAAGCTGCATAAATCAATTAATGCGCCGCTTGTTTTGACAAACTTTGAGACCGCAGAACTTATAAAATATGCTGCAAATTCCTTTTTGGCGCTGAAAATTTCTTATGCTAATGCAATAGCAAAACTTTCGGAATTAATACATGCGGATGCCCTGAAGGTTCTTGAAGGAATCGGTATGGATAAGCGGATTGGCAACTTATTCCTCTCTCCCGGCCCCGGCTACGGCGGAAGCTGTTTCCCCAAAGATGTAAGAGCTCTTATATCAATTGCCAAAGACAATGATTACGCTTTTTCCCTTCTTGAGGAGGTTGAAATTATTAACCAGCAAGCAAGGCGTGACATTGTTAGAAAAGCTCGAGGAATTCTGGGAGATGTTCGTGGAAAAAATATAGGAATTTTGGGACTGGCTTTTAAGGCCAATACGGATGATATGAGAGATGCCGCCGCAATTGACATCATTTCCTGGCTTCAAAATGATGGCGCCAAAATAACTGCCTTTGATCCCAAAGCGGAAGAAAGCGCAAGGGAAGTTTTGCCAAAAATCACTTACGCAGACGAGGTATATTCTGTTATGGACGGAGCCGATCTACTAATTATATTAACAGAATGGAATGAATTTAAAGATATTAATTTTGAAGAGGTAAAAAAACGAATGAAAACACCAAATATTATTGATGGACGAAACCTTTACGATCCAAAGATTCTCAGAGAATATGGTTTCAATTACATTGGCGTCGGGAGATGAAAAAAGTATTTATCACCGGGATTACAGGATTTGCCGGAAGTTTCCTTGCGGAACATATTGCCTCTCAAAAAGATTATGAAATTTTCGGTTCCTTTCTATCGGATACAAATCTTGAGAACACCGCTTCCGTAAAAGAAAAAGTGAGTTTGCGGCAAATTGACCTGAGAGATTCTCAAAAGTTGCAGGATTTAATAAAAGAAATACGGCCGGATTTTGTTTATCATCTCGCAGCGCTTACTTCTCCTGCCGATAGCTTTAAAAACCCGGCAGGATTCATTAATAACAATACTGAAGCGGAAGTAAATTTGCTTGAGGCAATCAGGGTGGCCGGTATATTTCCCAAAGTTTTAATTGCTTCATCTGCCGAAGTTTATGGAGAGGTAGCGGCAGGAAATCTGCCAATAGATGAAGATACGCCCTTGCGGCCCGCGACCCCCTACGCGGTTTCAAAAATAGCACAAGATTTTTTAGGGCTTCAATATTTTATCTCGTATAAAATTCCCGTTATTCGAGTGCGTCCTTTTAACCATATTGGTCCAAGACAAGCGCCAAATTTTGTTGTTTCTTCATTTTCAAAGAGGATAGTTGATATCGAACGGGGAAAAGAAAGCGTTATGAGAGTTGGTAATCTTATGGCAAAAAGAGATTTTACGGATGTGAGAGATATCGTGCGCGGATATCTATTGCTTCTTGAGATGGGCGATCCGGGTGATGTTTACAATATAGGATCGGGAAAATCATATAAGATTTCCGAAATTCTAGATAAGCTTTTGTCAATGTCAAATAAGGACATTAAGATAGAGATAGACAAGCAGCTCCTGCGGCCGATTGATGTTCCGGAGCTTGTTTGCGATAATAAGAAAATTTTCCAAAAAACAGGTTGGAAACCGGAAATCCCAATTGAAAAGACATTAGCCGATACCCTGGACTATTGGAGGAGTATGGTCTAAAATGGCTACATGGCTGAATAGTTACATGGTTATATACCAAACCATATGAGGAAAGCTTTAATTACGGGAATCACAGGTCAGGACGGATCTTATTTGGCAGAGCTTCTTTTGTCAAAGGGATATAGAGTTTATGGGTTGACCAGAAGAACCAGTACTGTAAATAATGAAAGAATTAAGCATATTCAGGACAAGATAGACCTTCTCCAAGGAGACTTACTGGATCAAACTTCCTTAACGGCTGCTCTGTTTGAGGCTGAGCCTGATGAAGTCTACAATCTCGCGGCTCAGTCGTTTGTAAAAACATCCTGGAATCAGCCTGTCTTAACCGGGGAATTTACCGCGCTGGGTGTTACAAGAATGCTTGAGGCAGTAAGGACTATTAACCCTAAAATAAAATTTTATCAGGCTTCATCATCCGAGATGTTCGGTAAAGTAACAGAAACGCCTCAAAAAGAAACGACCAGATTCCACCCGAGAAGTCCGTATGGCGTAGCAAAAGTTTATGGGCACTATATCACGGTAAATTATCGAGAAAGTTATAATATTTATGCCTGTTCTGGCATTTGTTTCAACCATGAATCTCCTCGGCGAGGGCTTGAGTTTGTTACTCGGAAAATAAGTCATGGCGTGGCTCGAATAGCGCTTTCGAAGCAAGATAAGATCGAACTCGGAGATTTAAAGCCTAAGCGGGATTGGGGTTTTGCGGGAGATTATGTTGAAGCAATGTGGATGATGTTGCAAGAGGCAAATCCTGACGATTATGTAATTGCGACAGGCAGGAATCATTCGGTCCGCGAATTTGTAGAATTGGCATTTAAGACTGTCGGTATTGATAATTGGCAAAAATATGTTGTTTCAAATGATTCCAGACACACAAGGCCGGCAGAGGTAGATTATTTAATAGGAGACTATTCTAAGGCTCAGAAAGTTTTGGGATGGAAGCCAAAAACGAGCTTTAAAGAGTTAGTTGAAATGATGGTGAAGGCGGATCTTGAGATGGAAAAGAAAAATAACTCCTGAATCATCACTTTTATTTCCAATTTATGTCTACATATTTAGTTGCCGGAGGGGCAGGTTTTATAGGCTCCAACCTTTGCGAAAAATTATTGTCTGAGGGGGCTCAAGTTATTTGTATTGATAATTTAATAACAGGTTCCGAGAGCAACGTTTCCTCTTTTTTTTCAAATACAAATTTTATCTTCATAAATCACGACATTATAAAAGGTGTGCCTGTAATTTCCGGAGAAATTACGGGAATTTTTCACCTTGCATCCCCTGCATCTCCAAACGCCAAGAGTTCCAGGAGCTACATGGCTTACCCAATAGAGACCTTAATGGTTAATTCGCAGGGTACTAAAAATCTACTTGATTTTGCAAAAGAGAAAAAAGCCTCCTTTCTTTATGCTTCATCATCGGAAATCTATGGTGATCCAACCATTTCCCCTCAATCCGAAGATTGCTTTGGTAACGTTAATCCTATTGGGCCAAGGTCAGTTTATGATGAGGGAAAGAGATTTGGGGAATCGCTTTGCATGACCTATTATAGAAAATTTGGTTTGAATGTGAGGATTGCTCGCATTTTTAACACTTATGGGGAGGAAATGCAAAAAGATGACGGGAGAGTTGTTTCAAATTTTATTATTCAAGCTTTAAAAAACGATAAAATTACAGTTTATGGGGACGGAAATCAGACGAGGAGCTTCTGTTACATAGATGATTTAGTTGATGGTCTGATTGCCGCGATCAAAAAGAATGTGTCCGGACAAGTAATAAATCTAGGGAATCCTGAAGAGTATAGAATTATAGACCTGGCGCAAAAGATAAAAACGCTCGTAAAATCCGAATCTCAAATTATCCACGAGGAATTACCGGAAGATGATCCGCATCAGAGAAAACCTGATATATCAAAAGCTCAAAAACTTTTAAATTTTCATCCAAAAGTGGCCCTTGATGAAGGACTCAAAAAGACTATAGAATACTTTAGGGGCTTATAAAGCCCACAATTGACAACTGACATCTGACAAATGACCAAATCCATTTTGTCACATGTTACATGTCACATGTCAAATGTTAATTATGAAGGTTGTAATTATTCTTCCAACATATAACGAAAAAGGTAATATTGAAAAAATAATTCCCTATCTTGAGGAGAAGATTTTTCCCGAAATCAAAAATCACGAAATGCATATTTTAGTAGCAGATGATTCTTCCCCGGATGGAACAGCGAATGAGGTTAAGACTTTAATGCATAAATGGAAAAATATTCACCTAAATAACGGTCAGAAAAAAGGTTTGGGAGCAGCATATATACGCGCGATGAAATATGCAATTGAAACACTCAATGCGGATATTATGTTTGAGATGGATGCTGACGGTCAGCATGATCCGCATAAAATTCATGAGTTTCTTGAGAAAATAGACAGTGGGTATGACATGGCAATAGGGACAAGATACAGTAATGGGGGTTCGATTCCAAAGAACTGGCCCCTAATAAGAAAAGCTTTCTCGGTTATTGGAAATATTATTGTGAAATCAATTCTTATGAGATTTTCTATACATGACTGGACAGGGGGATATAGAGCTTTGAGAAGAGAAGTTTTTCTAAAAGAAAAAGATGAATTGATTAATTTTAAAGGGTATACTTTTCAAGTTTCCTTTTTACATAAAGCGGTTCGGGACGGTTTTAAAATCGCGGAAGTCCCTTTTCATTTTTCAGATAGAACATTGGGAAATTCAAAAATTGTTCCGGCAGAATATATAGTTGATCTTCTGAAATATGTAATCGGGGTAAGGCTCAAAGAAATTGCTGCCGGTTCTTTCGGTAAGTTTCTGGTTGTGGGAGGATTTGGTTTTTTAATAAACGCGGTAGTTTTAAGAATTCTTGTTGAAGGATATAATTGGGCGCCTGCGTTTGCGAATCTTGTGGGCGCTGCTTGTGCTATTTTTTCAAATTTTAATTTCAATAACTTGTGGACTTTCGGCGAAAGGAAAGCAAAAACTATTTTTTCTTATTTCTCAAAACTTATTCAATTTTACGCAACATCCGCTTTTGGTGTTATCTTTATTCAAACCGGTACAATTTTTTTGGGAGATACATTCATTGGGAGAAAATATTATTTTCTATTTTTTCTTATCGGCACAGGATTTCTCCTGATCTGGAATTTCACAATGTACTCGCGTGTAATATGGAGAAAAAAGAAAAAATAGCCCTCTTTTATGTTTACAGGAATTAAATCCCTTTTAATTAAGAAATACAGTATTTTAATTTTCTTTCTTATTTTAATTCTGGCTTCTTTTTTAAGGCTTAATAAAATTTCTGACTACATGACCTTTCTAGGTGATGAAGGCAGAGATGTATTAGTTGTTCGTGAAATTTTAAAAGGAGACCTAACGCTTCTTGGGCCGAGAGCCTCCGCGGCCGATTTTTATCTCGGGCCGATCTATTATTACTTTATGGCTCCCTTTTTATTTTTTTCAAATTACCATCCCGTCGGACCGGCTATAATGGTTGCGCTTTTTGGAATAGCCACGGTTTTTTTTATCTTTAAAATAGGTAAAGAATTTTTTGGTGATTTTGCCGGCTTACTCGCGGCAGCTCTGTATGCGGTTTCTCCTTTGGTTATTATCCACTCAAGGTCTTCATGGAATCCAAATATCTGGCCTTTTTTCTCGATCTTAACTTTGTATTTTGCTTATAAAGGCGTCGAGTATAAGAACTTAAAATTTTTAGCTCTATCCGGATTGCTTCTCGGAATAGCTTTACAACTTCATTATCTTTCGATTTTCTTAGGAGGAATTCTTGTTTTTTTTCTTTTATTTTCCGTGTTGTTTTCGAATAAAAAGGCTAGAAATTACATACTTTTAGCAAAAGGATACCTTGCTCTTCTTTTGGGTTTTGTTTTTGGGTTTTCTCCTTTTTTATTTTTTGAGATAAGACATTCTTTTCCTAACACAAAAACAATAATAAATTTTATATTTTTCTCAGGTAATGTCTCAGGCAGCGGGAATTTTAAGGAAATAATAGATAATGTTTTTTTCAGGCTTTTTGGTAGGCTTATTACTAACTATCCGCAACCCGAGCAAGTATCAGTTAGCACAGATACTATTGCTGCAATCGGATTTTATTTAACATTGTTACTCGGGATATCATCATCATTGTTTGTGGTATATAAGTTTATAGAAACGAGGAGCTCCAAGTTTCTTTTAATCTCTTTATGGCTTATTTTAGGGGTGTTATTTTTTGGTCTCTATAAAAAACCGATATACGATTATTATTTGGGATTCATGTTTCCTCTTCCGTTTCTTTTAACAGGAGCACTTTTTTCCTCCCTTTTTAATAAAAATATTTTTTGGAAAGCAATTGCGATTGCGAGTTTTACTTTTCTATTTTATATTAATTTAACAAATGGCCCTCTAAAATATCCTCCCAACGCGCAATATGAGCAGGTTAAAATGATCTCGGAATTTATTCTTAAAAAAACAGAAGGAAAACCTTTCAACTTCGCGCTCATCACGGGAGGAAATTCAGATCATGCATATAGATACATTTTTGAAACAGAAGGATATCATCCTATTACTATTCAAAATCCCCAAATTGATCCGGAAAGGAGAAGTGTTACCGATCAGCTTCTTGTCATTTGCGAAGAAAATCCATGTCAGCCACTAGGTCATTCTCTTTGGGAAGTGGCGGGATTTGGTAGAGCTGAAATTGCAGGAGAATGGCAAGTCTCCGTCCTCAAAGTATATAAATTAGTGCATTACAAAGGAGGATAATTGTATGAATCTAACGCCGCTTGAATATATACTGATAATCACAACAATCCTGGAGTTTAATCCTCTTTTTCAAGCCATAAAGAGTATAAGGAATAGAAGCGTGAAAGACGTTTCTCCTTTTACCTTTTTATCTATATTCATCATGTGACTCCTTTGGCTTTATTATGGAATTTTTATTGTTAACGCGCCTTTGATTATTGGTAACGCAATAAAACTCTTCTCGAGTCTTTCCGTAGTGGTCATTTACTTATATTTACGGAATAAAAAGAAAGACTCCAAGTAATCAAAATCCTCTCGATCCCCAACAAAAAACCCGATTTGGTATCGAAAAACTTCGGATACTTAAATCGGGTTTTTTAAATGTGGAAAAATTAAGCCGCCCCGATTTTAAACATTGTTGTTCCACAGACCGGGCACTTTCCTTTTAACGCTGGTTTACCGTTTTTCATGGTTACTTTTTGTGCGGCTGCGTCTTCTCTTTTTGCACGACATTTTACACAATACATGCTTGCCATATTTTACTCACCTCCCTTCAATTAAAATTGGATGTTAAAAAACCTAATAGTTCCTGATTTTAAAAGAAGATAAAGTATAAAATTGAAAACAGTAATTATACTTGTAACAATAATTGTTTTCCTTAAATCTTTTCCAACATAAGAATAGCCGTGGGGTAAATTTATCATTTCAGGAATCCTGGGGGATAATTTTTCCGGTTCCAATTGGTTAATGCTAGCTAAAGGGGTATAACTTCTTCGAGTAAGAGCCATCATTTTTTCCTTTCTCGTCCTCCTCTTTTTACTCATGCAACAAAAAGTATCACATTCCTATCGTGCGTGTCAAGAGGGAATCGAAGCTAATGGTATTAATCAGGTTTTAAATGAAGCGGCAAAAGTATTGACACTGAGACTTAAAAGAGGCTAAAATGGTCAGTACCATATGAATTTTACCCCCGAGTTAGGTATCATCTTAGTCTTTCTTATATGGTTTTTAATTCTGACCTTTTTCTTTGTAAAATTCTATTTTTACTACATGAGGCTTGTAAAAAACGCAAAAAAGGAATCAATAGTTGAGTTACTCGATAATATGATAAAAAGACAAGAGGACAATAAAAAAATTATAGAACGACTAAAACAAGATTATGATAAACTGGAGAAGCAAGGACAATCCCACATACAAAAGGTTGGACTCGTAAGATTTAACCCATTTAAGGATACAGGCGGGGATCAGAGTTTCATACTGGCTCTCGTTGATGCTGAGAATACCGGAGTTGTCATATCAAGCCTTCATACAAGAACAGGCACCAGATGGTATGCTAAAGGGATCGTGAGAGGCAAAGGGATGGAGTATGAACTGTCGGCAGAAGAGGAGAAGGCACTTAAAGGAGCACAGTTTTTATCAGAGGGAATAAAAGGATGATATGGATAAAAAAAAGAAAAATATCATTTTTGGAATAACTCTCTACATAGCTTTTACACTTGTATCTTTTATAGTTTTTACGAGCCTTATGCCTTCATCAAATCTTGTGACAACTCCCTTCCCGGAAGCTGACAAAGGCCGCGACCAAAGGACTTTATTTGACGATAAATTACCAAAGACTGAAGAGTGTCCTCTAAATGGAGCAAAATTTTCAAAACAGCAAAAAAAATGGTGGGAGCAGCATAGGCCATTAGGCATTATGATAGAAAATCACGAGCAATCAAGGCCTCAATCGGGAATTTCTTTTGCTGATGTAATATATGAGGCGGTTGCTGAAGGTGGAATAACCAGATTCTTAGCAGTTTTTTATTGTCAAGATGCAGGAATTGTGGGGCCTGTTAGGTCAGCAAGGACATATTTCCTGGATTTTATTTCCGAGTATGCCGACTACCCTCTCTACGCTCATGTAGGTGGGGCAAATACCTCCGGGCCTGCTGATGCCTTGGGACAAATACAGGAGTACGGATGGCAATCCTACAATGACTTAAATCAGTTTTCAATAGGCTTTCCAGCTTTTTGGAGAGACTATGAAAGAATGGACCACCCAGTTGCGACAGAGCACACTATGTATTCAGCTACAGAAAAACTTTGGGAAACTGCCGAAAAAAGGAAACTTAACGCAAAGGATAAAGACGGGAACGGATGGGATGCGGATTTTGTTAAATACTCATTCAAGGAAGATGCAAAAGAAAACAAAAGAGCTCTGTCTCAAAAGATAAACTTTAATTTTTGGGAGGGGTATAGTGATTATTCGGTTGAATGGAATTATGATAAGGCAAGTAATGTCTACCTAAGATCTAATGGAGGGAAAGCTCACTTTGACAAAAATACCGATAAGCAAATGTCTGCTAACAATATTATTGTTCTATTTATGAGGGAAAGTAGGGCAAATGACGGATATGAAGGAAATCTTCACATGCTTTATGGTACACGCGGTAAGGGAAAAGCTATTATATTTCAAGATGGAGGAAAAATAAATGGAACATGGTCCAAAAAAGACAGAGCATCAAGGTTAAGTCTTTATGATGAAACCGGGCAGGAAATCAAACTCAATCGTGGCCTCATTTGGTTTGAGATTTTAGGTATTGGTGCTCCTGTTGTTGTTAAATAATCAATCCGGGTTTATAATACTGGGTAATAAACTTATGCTGGCGGATCTCATAACATCAAAGACCAGAACAAAACTTTTAAATCTTTTTCTGGATAACCCCTCGGAAATGCTGCATGTTAGAGAAGTTGTAAGACGAGTAAATGAAGAAATAAATTCCGTAAGAAGAGAGTTGATTTATCTTGAAAAGAAGGGTATTTTAAAAAGGGAACCAAGAGTCAATAGGGTTTATTATTATCTTGATAAAATATATCCCTTCTACTTTGATCTTTTAAATATTAACGCAAAAACCAAGGGAATCGGAGAGGATATTATTAAAAATAGGGTAAAACTTGGTAGGATCAAATTCGCCATGTTATCCGGTAAGTTTGCCAGGGGAACAAGAGAAAACCCAGAAGCCGTAGACTTATTAATGGTGGGAACGATCGTTGTTCCGGAACTTTCCGTACTGGTTCGCCAGGAAGAAGCCAGACGAAAACATGAAATTAACTATACTGTTATGACTGAGGAAGAATTTAATTTCAGAAAAAAAAGACTTGACCCATTCATTACCTCTATAATTCACGGCCTCCGTATTATGTTAATAGGGGATGAAGAACAACTCTTAGCATAAAATTGATGAAGAATCTGAAATTATTTATTGGAATTTTATTTATTGTTGCAATCATTCTTTTTTTCATCGATATTCCTTTTTCGATCAAATTTTCAGGCGCAAAGCTTAAAGTTCCAATTATAAATAAAACCTTAAATTTAAACTTTGACTCTTCAAAAATAAATATAAACCTTGGTTTCTTCAAAATTCAGAAGGATTTAAATTATCGTTTGGGCTTAGATCTTCAGGGTGGAACAAGGTTAATTTACCAGGTGGACATGAAAGAGATCCCCGAAACGGAAAGAGACAATGCTTTTGAGTCAGCAAGGAGCGTGATAGACAGAAGAATAAATTTTTTTGGGGTAACAGAACCAAATATTCAATCAATCAAACTTGCTCAGGATTATAGAATAATCATTGAGTTACCGGGAGCGACGAATGTTGATCAAGCTCTGGATTTAATTGGAAAGACAGCCCAGCTAACTTTTTGGGAGGAGGGTCGCGATAAAATAGCAACCGAAGAGGCTTTTCTTTATCCCTTTGGTTTGACAAATATTTTTCAAAATGAACCCCTGAAAACAAAATTAACAGGCAAAGATTTAAAATCGGCAAGAGTCGCGTATGGCTCAAAAGATGGAACCCCTCAAGTTCAATTGATTTTTACTCCTCAGGGATCAAAATTATTTGCAGAAATTACCCAAAGAAATGTTGGAAAGCCTGTTGCAATCGTTCTCGATAATGTTGTAATCTCAGCCCCTGTTGTGCAACAGCCGATTCTTAACGGAGATGCCGTAATTACAGGGAGCTTCAGACAAGAACAAGCAAAAAATCTTGCTATCCAATTAAATGCGGGAGCACTTCCTGCGCCTCTTAAACTTATAGGGCAGACGACAGTCGGCCCTTCCTTGGGCATAGAATCGCTTAAAAAAAGCCTTTTTGGCGGTATTGTCGGCTTGCTTTCGCTTTTTATATTTATGGTTTTTCTTTATAAAAAGGAAGGATTTCTTGCGTCATCAGCATTAGTCATTTATACAATTATTGTTTTATTTATATTTAAATTTGTGCCCATAACCTTAACTCTTGCAGGAATTGCAGGGTTTATTTTGTCGATTGGTATGGCAGTTGACGCAAACATTCTCATCTTTGAGCGAATGAGAGAAGAATTGCGTTTAGGAAAACCAAGAACAATAGCAATGAAATTAGGTTTTTCCCGAGCTTGGACATCAATAAGAGATTCTAATATAACAAGCCTGATAACAACTTTTATACTTTTTTATTTTGGTAGTGGAATAATTCGAGGCTTTGCGTTAGCTTTAGCGATTGGAATATTGGTATCCATGTTTTCAGCAATCGTAGTGACACAAAATTTATTACGGTTTTTTGAAAGAGATTAATGAATATTGTAGCTCGCAAAAATTTATTCTTTTTACTATCTTCCATAGTTATAATTCCGGGAATTGTTTCTTTAATTCTGTTTGGATTAAAACAGTCAATTGATTTTACAGGCGGCTCAAAACTTGAAATCTCAGTTAAAAACCCTGACAAGAAAAAAATTGAACAAAAATTAAGAGAAAATAAAGAATTACAAATTCACTCAATAAAGATAACAGGAGAAAATATTTCAATAAGAATAAATCCAATTGATCAGAAGGGAAAAGCAAAAATATTAACAGAACTGCGTCGAGTGCATCGTGACATTAAGGAAAATAGTTTTGAAACCGTGGGACCAAGTATAGGACAAGAAACTAAGGCAAACGCTTTGAAAGCAGTGCTCATTGCATCTGTTGCAATAACCTTATATATAGCATTTGCTTTTCGTAAAGTTTCCCATCCCGTTTCTTCCTGGAAGTATGGAGTCAGCGCAATTATTGCTTTGCTTCACGATGTGCTAGTTGTAGTTGGGGTTTTCTCGATTTTAGGTGTGTTATTTGGAATAGAAATAGATTCATTATTTATAACTGCTCTTCTGACAGTAATGGGTTTTTCCGTTCATGATACCATCGTTGTTTTTGACAGAATTAGAGAAAATTTGAAGAAAAGTTATAATTTAAAATTTGAAGAAATTGTTAATAATTCATTACTTGAGACAATGAATAGATCTTTAAATACATCCCTAACTGTTGTTATTGTTTTATTCTCGCTTCTTTTATTCGGAGGAGAAAGCATTAGGTGGTTTATAATTGCTTTGCTTTTAGGAATAATATCAGGGACTTACTCATCCATATTTAACGCCTCCCCTTTGCTTATCGTTTGGTATGAGTGGGAGAGAAAAAAACAAAAATAAAAAATCTATGAAGATAATGCAGTTCGGACAAGGTTGCTTACCAAAGTTGAATCTGCTTTTCCTTTAACTTTTGGCATGAGTGTTCCCATAACCTTTCCTATATCCGCGATTGTTGATGCGCCTGTTTGGCTGATTGTTTCTTTAATTAATTTCCGAACCTCTTCCTCGGAAATTTGTTCGGGTAAATAATTTTGAAGTATCTCAATTTCTTTTTGTTCATTTTGAGCAAGCTCTTCCCGCCCGCCTTTTTTATAAAGTTCGATTGATTCTTTTCTCTTTTTGATTTCCCGCCCAATTACTTCAATTACATCCTCATCTGTCGCCTCATATCCCGCCCCGCCCCGCCTGCCGGCAGGCAGGCTTTTTGCAATTTCAAAATATTGAATTCCTGATTTAAGCATCCTCAAAGTAGAGAGCCTAAGCTCGTCTTTTGCGATCATCGCCTTTTGCAAATCCCCCTGAATCTTATCTTTAAGCATATAGACATTATACAATAAATGTTAGGTAATCAGTTGGCTATTGTTGTAGGGTACAGCGTAGGATAAAAGTTTATCTATTGCATAATTTATCAGTCGTCTAGTCGACTAGACGACGATACGGATCTAAAAGGACTATTTCTTAACGTCTTTTCTTTTAAAACCGGTATATTCTTTTCGTTTAAAAACTAATTGCGAACCTCCAACCAATCTATATTTTTTATTTTGATATTCCTTTTCTACAATTTTTTGACGCTTCGCAATTAAATCAAAGCATTCTTTATACTTTTCTAATCTCCTTGAAACATGCATGACTGTGTTTTTGCCTACTTTCAATTGCCTAACTATTTCTTCTATTCCAAAACCCGAGGTTAACCATCCTGCTATTAATATTCTTCTTCCTATTCTTAGCTTCTCGTCATGAGTTAAAAGTCCATCCATTATTTTGTCAACCTCGTTACCATCCTTAGCAGCAAGAAAAGCATTTCTCAACTCATTAAGCGCTTCTAATATATCCCTTTTATCTAATCGTTTATACCTTCTCATTTCAATTATCTAGTTGTCTAGTCAACGATACGATTTTATTATTACTGTTTGTCCAAATAAAATCAATAAGACTTAAGGGATATTTAATTATTTTTTTCGTGAAATCTCGTGGATTCTTTTGAGGAGGTATTCACGAGTATTTTTCGATAAATCTTCGTCAACTTCCTCAAAAAGCTTTTTTAAAAGCTCGCCCACTTTCGGGCCCGGTCCAATCTTAAATTCCCTCATCACATCATTTCCGTCAACCGCCATATCGTTGATTGTAAATGGAGGATTAAGTTCTGACGCGACTCTTTCTTTAAACTTTTTAAGTCGCCAGCTTTCAGCAGTCTGTGTTCCTCCTCCAAGCCTATCTCCAATTCTCAAATCCATCATATCGGCCACATTTTCAACACCTACTCGTCTAATAAATCTTCTTACCGCGCTATCCGTGATATGTTCATCAACAGTAAACATATGCCATCTTATTAAATTCACGATTTTATCTTTTTGTTTGTTGGAAAATCTTAACCTTTGCGCAATTTCCCGAGCCATTTGAGCGCCTTTGACTTCATGATTGTAAAAAATAACATGTCCTTCCTTGTCTTTTCCGGCCACTCGGGGTTTGCCCACATCGTGCAGCAGTGTCGCAAGCTTTATAATTGGATCGGGAGATGGAGTATGTTTTAGAGACAGAATATTATGAGTAAAAACATCGGTTTTATGATGTCTTCCGGGTCTTACCTGGGAAACTCCTTTGCCTTCGGATAGCTCAGGAATTATCATACCCAGCATTCCCGCCTGATCTAAAAGCAAAATTCCTTCATAAGCTTGATCTGTTGAAAGAATTTTCAAGAGCTCAGCCCTTACTCTTTCCGCTGAAATTTTTGTTATGTGGAGCGCATTTTTGACTATTGCTTTCCAGGTTTTTTCTTCAATCTTAAATTTCAACTGGTTTGCAAATCTAATAGCTCTTAATAATCGAAGAGCATCTTCGTTAAATCTCTCCTCAGGATTGCCCACGGTCTGAACTACTTTATTTTTAATGTCCTCTCTACCCCCAAAGGGGTCGATGATCTCTTGAGCAAGTCCAAGGGCTATTGCATTTATTGTAAAATCCCGACGCGATAAGTCTTCCTCAATAGTTTTCCCCCATTCGATTTTCCCCGGATGCCTTAGATTTTCATATCCACTTTCTCGTCTATAAGTTGTAATTTCGACAAAGTTTTTTTCAAAAACATCTTCCTCACCTTTTCCTTTTTCAAATGGCACCCCAACAGTTCCAAACCTATTATCATAAAAAGAATAGGGAAAGATTTTTTGAATTTGTGGAGGCGTGGCATTTGTTGTTAAATCCCAATCCTTGATAGGTTGTTCCATTAAAAAATCTCTCACGCACCCGCCTACAAAATAAACCTCAAAGCCGGCGCCTTTTAACTTTTTATAAATCAAAATAATTGCCTTTGGACCTGCTTTTTCCATATGCTATTATAATTCTAAACCATAATTTTGAATTTTGCCCGCCTGCAATGACTAGCATTGTCGGGCAGGCATTTTAAACTTTAAACTTGAAACGAGTATAACATGAAAAAGTGGAAAACCGTAAATAAAATCAAAAATCAAAAATCCCGTGAAGATATAATTCGAATTCTGCTTGAAAATCGCGGTGTTCGAACAAAAAAAGAGATGGAGGAATTTTTAGATCCAAAGCTTGAGGAAGTAACGCTTGAGAATGTCGGAATCGATCAGGAACAAGTTAAAAAAGCGATTTTTCGAATTGAAAAAGCAATTGAGAAGAATGAAAAAATAATAATATATGGTGATTATGATGTGGATGGGATAAGCGGCACGGCAATTCTCTGGGAAACTATTTATAAGTCTTATAAAAATGTGATCCCTTATGTTCCTCACAGGGTGAATGAGGGGTATGGCCTTTCGTCTAAAGGAATTTCAAATATCAAATCTCAAATTTCAAATGTCAAATTAATAATCACGGTAGATAATGGAATCGTTGCCAATGAGGCAGTTGAATTCGCGAACAAAAATGGAATAGATGTTGTAATAACGGACCATCATGTTTGTTCGGATAAAGATCCAGATGCATTTGCAATAATCCACACAACGAAACTATGCGGAGCGGGAGTAGCATATTTGCTTGCGCAAGAAATTCAAAATTCAAAATTCAAAATTCAAAATTACAATTCAAAAGTCAAAAGTATTGATGCTCATTTAGAGTTGGCTGCTTTGGCGACAGTTGCCGATTTAGTTCCATTAATTGGTCCAAGCAGAGCAATTGTTAAATTCGGAATAGATGCTTTAAGAAAAACAAAAAGGCCGGGCTTGCTTGCTTTATTTGAAAGAGCAAAAATTAAAAAGGAAGAAATTGGAGTTTATGAAATCGGCCATATTATTTCACCAAGACTTAACGCAACAGGCCGTATCAGTCACGCTCTGGATAGTTTACGATTAATTTGCACAAAGGATAAAAACCGCGCCGAAAGTTTGGCCGATTCACTTGACGAGACGAATAAAAACAGGCGTCTCGTGACCGAGGAATCAACTATTCATGCGGATTTACTTTTGAAACAGGCAGGTTCTAATCAGAAATTCATATTCATTCATAACAAAAATTATAATCAGGGGGTGATCGGCTTAATCGCTTCCCGCTTGGTTGAGACTTATTACCGACCGGCAGTAGTTGTTTCAGAAGGCGAAATTTATTCAAAAGGTTCGGCAAGGTCGATTGCGGGTTTTAATATGATTGCTTTTTTAAGAGGATTTAAGCATTTATTGGTTGATGCCGGGGGTCATCCAATGGCGGCGGGTTTCACGATTGAAACGGGCAAAATCGAGGAATTCAAAACAGCACTGATTCAACATGCCGGAAGGGTTATTTCAGACAAAATTCTTGAAAAAACTCTAAAGATAGATACCGAAATAGATTTTTCCATTATTTCTCAAGATCTTTATCAGGAAATTCAAAAACTTGCTCCCTTTGGAATGGGAAATCCTCAGCCTTTGTTTGTCAGCAGGAAAGTCATTATAGAAAATATGAGATTTGTTGGTGATGGCAAACATGTAAAATTCAGTCTATCGCAAGAAGGTTCGGAAGTTTTTGATGCAATTGCTTTTGGCGCAGGAGAAACAGATTTTAAATTCCGCATCGGCGACAAAATAGATATTGTTTATTCAATAGAAAAGGATGAGTGGAATGGAAGAGAAAAAATACAATTAAAAATCAGAGATTTTAAAAATAATTAAAGTGGGTGTTCGTTATTGGGTTTTAAAAATACCTCGCTTTCTCTATGGCCATTAGTGCCATTATTGCTTAATTTTATGTCTCGTACGATATTCTGTAACGACCCTATTTGTTCCATCCTTCCTTCGAAAGGACTATTTGAAAATCTAACTGCATTTTGTAAATATATTTTTTTTATGTCCTCTTCGGGAGCGCCTTTGCTCTCAAGAGTTTGCAAATATGAAGATAAAGCCTCTTCGAAGCTAAACATTTGGAACCGTTCTGCAGGTCCCAATACCGACTTCAACTCTCTCATTCGAATTCTTTTTTCTCTTCTTGTTTTTCTATCTATTTCTTGTTCTGTTTCCATAAAAAATCCCCGCTTTTTTGCAGGGAAGTTTAAGTTTCTATCACCAAACAACCCCCCGCGTCTAAAAGACGAGGATATTGTTCTTAATAAAACGACGAGAAACTTTCATGCTTATGTTTGAATCTTAGCAAAAAGGGAAGTGCTTGTCAAGGGAAGCAATTAAAGGTAAAATATACTCTATGGTTCAACTAGGTTCACCACAACTGAAAAGAAGCTTGGTGCTGGACAGTAATGATCTTATTGGGAAGCAAGTGAAGGTTGCCGGCTGGATTAAAACAAGGAGAGATCACGGAAAACTCATCTTTTTTGACCTTAGGGATCGTTCGGGACTTGTACAATTAGTTATAAATCCAAAAGCATCAGAGAACAGCTATAAATTAGCGCAAGAAATCAGGCCCGAGTTTGTTGTTGAAGCAGTAGGGGTTGTAAAAAATAGGCCGGAGAATACCATTAACAGAGATTTAGAAACGGGAAATGTAGAAATTGAAATTAACTCAATCACTATTTTGTCAAAGGCAGAATCCCTTCCTTTTGATATGGGAGCAGAGGAGTTAAATCTTGAATTGCCTACACTTCTTGATTACCGCGCACTGACGCTCCGTCATAGAAAAATTGCACAAATTTTTAAAGTTCAAGAAGCAATAGTTGAAGGATTCAGAATTGCAAGCAAAAAAATAGGCTGTACGGAAATTGTTGTTCCTACTATAGTTGCCAGCGCTACAGAAGGAGGGGCAGGGCTTTTTGAGATGAAATACTACGATCACAAGGCATTTTTGGCGCAAAGCCCACAGTTGTACAAACAAATGTTGGTTACGGTATTTGAAAGGGTTTGGACTATTGCTCACGCATACAGAGCCGAACCTTCGGTAACAACCCGACATCTATCCGAAACAACCCAAATGGATTGCGAGATTGGGTTTGTTGATTTTAATGATCTGTTGGATTTACTTGAGGAAGTTGCGGTGACAATGTTAAGACACGTGGAAGAAGCTTGCGGCGGCATCTTAAAAGATTTCAAAATGGAAAGTATTGCGTATGGTAAGATACCAAGACTTACCGTAAGAGAGGCACAGGAAATAATTTATAAGGAATATGGAAGAGACTTTAGGAGAGAAAAGGATCTTGCTCCTCAGGATGAAGTTGAAATTTGCGAGTGGGCTAGAAAAAAACATAAAAGCGACTTTGTCACTATTACTCACTTTCCCACAACAGCAAAACCTTTCTATACTATGCCCGATCCTAAAAATCCGGAATACAGCCTGAGCTATGATTTGCTATTTAGGGGGATTGAGATTTTAAGCGGCAGTCAAAGAATACACGATTACAAGGAGTTAGTCAGCAGTCTTAAGAAAAGGGGTTTGAATCCTAAGGATTTTGAAATGTATCTTCAGGCGTTTGCCTACGGGATGCCTCCCGAGGGAGGATTTTCATTTGGGATGGAGAGGATTACCATGAAGACATTAGGCCTTAAAAATGTCCGGGAAGCCAGTCTTTTTCCAAGAGATATGGAAAGGATTGACGAACGATTTTCTAAAAAATAATTTGTCGGCTCAAATGCGGGTTCAATTTAATCGATCTCACTTAATACTTTCTTTTGGTCTCCTGAATCTTCTCATATTGTCTTTTTTGATCTATTTACTTTTAATAACATGGGAAAATAGAGTCTTGCCTATTGGAGGCGAGTCAAAACCGATTTCGCTTGCTTTTTTTGATAAGAATATTGAAGACTTACATGTAAATTCAAAATCTTTTATTATTTATGATCCCCGGACGCGCTCAAGGATTGCAGGCAAAAATGAAGACTTGCGTTTCTCCCCGGCATCTGCCGTAAAAATTATGACAGCATTGGTTGTTTTAGATGAGTATCCTCAAGATGAGGCTCTTATTGTGAGCAATATTAAGGATGTAAAAGGGTCAAAAATGGGACTTGAGGATGGCGAAGTGATAACTGTAAAAAATCTTCTTTATGGATTAATGCTTCCATCGGGAAATGACGCGGCCTTTGTTCTTTCCCAAAATTACCCTGCGGGTCCTGATGAATTTATCGAGAGGATGAATGAAAAAGCAATGGAACTAAAGCTCAAGAATACTAAATTTATTGATCAGTCAGGTTATTCTGATGATAATTATACGACTGCTTATGACTTGGCAAGACTCGCAGCGTATTCTTTAAAGAATAAATATTTTGCACAAATAGTTTCAACAAAAACAGCAACCGTCTATGATGTGAGTAAAAAAATTGAGCATAAACTTGTTAATTTAAACGAACTTTTAAGCAGGGATGGAGTTGTCGGTGTAAAAACAGGTTTTACGGAGGAAGCCGGTGGCGTTTTGGTTTCATCTCTTATTCAAGAAGGGAAACTTTATATAATTGTTGTGTTAAACAGCCCCGATAGATTCCAGGCTACAAACAACATAATCGATGCAATCAAAAACTTGAACTTAATTTCCTATTGAGGTTTCAGATATCGCCTGTACATAAGCTTTAAAGGCGTTTCCCTTAAAAACAATTATCGGAAGAAAATACTGCTGGTTTTCTTCTCCCGCATAATATCCAAGACTTATATCTGTTATATCAATAGTATCTTTGCCTTGAATATCGTTAAAAACAAGAACATTCCCTTTTTTCAATTCCTCAAAAGCCAGCTCTGCCGTTATTATGGGGTAGGTGGAAGAGTCATCGGGCAGAAGGTGCTGATATTTTCCTGCTACGATTTTTGATGGCGAAGAATCATTCTTAAAGATGAAATATGTTGTGGAATTTTTTGCCGTGGGATAATAAATCTTATAATCCTTGTCTATATTTTTTTGAAAAAGGTCTACGCGGACGAATTGAGCATCGTTTTGATTTTCCGCTACAGTTAATGTTCCATTTGTAATTTTAAGGTAAGCTATGTCAGACTCGTTTTCAGCAAAGTCGGATGTTTCAAGGCCAAGGCCCTGAAGAAAATCTATAGACGCATTAAATGTTCTGTCTTTTTTTGCTCCTGCTCCTTCAGGGGGAGAAGAAGGATTAACGAGAAAATTAGAATTAATTTTAAAATAGTCATTAAATATATTGTATTGAATAACCACTTGATTGTTGCTGGTCCATTGATATAGAGAATCATTAATTTTTACTTCATTTTCCGAAAAACCTTGGGATTTAAGATTCTCCCGGACCGTTTGAAGCGCTATAATACTGGGATTTTTTTTCTTTACTTTGTAGACATTGATTCTATCCGGAAAATTCGGAAGATCTCCGGATAAAGTATTGATCCTATAATTTATATTCTCAATTTTTTGAGCCGGAAAAGAAACCCTGGGAAGCTTGCCGAATTTTTCCTCAGGCGGAAGAGGGGGAGTTGGGAAAAAAAGATTCTTCATAATTAATCCACCCTTAAAAAAGATAAAAAGAAAAACAACAATAATAAGAGATGCTGTCAAAAGTTTTAAAGCTATTCTAACTTCTCGTGTTACATCAGCTAAATGAGCCATAATAAATATCAAATATCAAAAATCAACCCTTCGGCTTCGCTCAGGGCGAGAGATCAAAAAAAGACCTTTAATTGAGTATAGGTTAGAAGCTGTGGTAAAATCAAGCGTATGCACAGCTTTAAAAATGTAAGAGTAAGAATCGCTCCCAGTCCAACAGGTATTCCTCATGTCGGCAACACCAGAACCGCATTGTTTAACTTTTTATTCGCAAGGCACAATAATGGGGAATTTATTTTAAGACTTGAGGATACGGACCAAAAAAGGATTGCACCGGGTTCAAAAGAAGCTATCTTTGAAATTCTTTCTTGGCTTGGGATTGAGCCTGATAAAATTTACACTCAATCTGAGAGGCTAGATCTCTATAAACAAGCGGCAAAAAATTTACTTGAAAGAAAATTGGCAAAAGAAGACGAAGGAGCGATCAGATTCATAATTCCAAAAGGAAAAACCTTAGCGTGGAAAGATGCAATCGGCAATAAGACAATTGTTTTTAAAAGTGATGTAATTGAAGATTTTATAATTCTCAAATCAGATGGTTTTCCCACATATCATTTGGCAAGCGTAGTTGATGATCATGCAATGAATATAAGCCATGTTATTCGCGGCGATGAATGGATTTCATCGACTCCCAAGCACTTACTTTTATATCAAGCGTTTAATTGGGAACCTCCTGTATTTGCTCATTTGCCTGTAATTTTGGGTCCGGATAAAACAAAATTATCAAAAAGGCATGGGGCAAAATCTGTTCTTGAGTATAGAGATCAAGGATATCTTCGTGAGGCCCTCTCAAATTTCATGGCCTTGCTTGGATGGAACCCGGGGGAAAATCAAGAAATAATGAATCTTCAAACGATGATTGATTTGTTCGATTTAAAAGATGTTAATACGGGAAGTCCAATTTTTGATATTAAGAAACTTGACTGGATAAATGGAATTTATATAAGAAGCTTTAGCCAAGAAGAATTGATACAAAAGCTTAAAGAGTATGCAGATAGAACAAATCTTAAAATTCCTGAAACAGGAGCGCTCCCAAAACTAATTGAACTGGCACAGCCAAGGATGAGCACATTTCAAGATTTTTTTGTACTTATTGAACCTGTCTTTTCCTTTAAAAAAGAAGTACTAAATCGGGAAGAGGTAGATCTTGCAAAGATAACGATAGGAAAGCTTCAGGAACTCAAAAGCTGGACCAAGGATTCAATTCTTATCGCGCTGCGTAAATTAATGGAAAAACATAAAGTCAAAATGCCGTTTTTTTATGTTTTAATCACGGGAAGAAGAGAAGGCCTGCCTCTTCCTGAAATAATTGAAATTTTAGGTAAAGATGAAACCTTGAGAAGGTTAAAAGAAGCAATATAATGAATTTATTTGCCCAAATTATATCTGCTATTTCAAATCCGATTGTAGTTTCCGCACCTATATTTTATGCCTTAATTTTTAAGACAAGCGGAAACATGTTGTATTCTCTTCAGTGGACATTTGCTTCATTTTTATTCGCGGCAACCGTTGCTCTGTTTATCTTTTACGGCGTAAGGCAGGGATTTTTTTCGGATCTTGACATAACAAAACAGAAGGAAAGGAAAACCATCTTTATTTTTACGAGTTTTATCGCGTTTATTTATCTGATATTGGTTTTTATTCTTAATGGTCCCAAAGTTCTCTTGGTAGCGCTTGGCGGACTTCTCCTGGGGCTTGCTCTTGCAAGTCTTATAAACAGAAAAATAAAGGCGAGCCTTCATCTTGCTGTTTTTTCTTCTTTTACTATGGTATTGGGAATTTTGTACGGGGGAATTTTTTGGATAGCATTATTATTGGCGCCGGTTGTTGCCTGGTCAAGAATAAAACTTAAGAGACATTTTTTGTCTGAGACTATTGTTGGAGCCGGACTCGGAGTTTTTCTTGTTATTCTTGTTTACTTCGTTGTAAAATATTTTGCATAAGACATGGATAATCATAATATATTGCAGTCATTTGGTTTTGCATTTGCGGGGTTAGTTCATGCATTTAGGGAAAATAGAAATATAAAAATTCATTTCTCAATTGCAATTTTAGTTATGGCAGCTGCAATCCTGCTCCACATTACGCTTCCTGAGATTATTTTATTGTTAGTAATGATAGTTATGGTAATTTCTGCGGAAATGATTAACACTTCAATTGAAGAGATGATAAACCTTATCACAACAGAGCGAAGAGAAGAAGCAAAAATCGCAAAAGATGTGGCAGCGGGAATGGTTTTGATATTTTCAATCGGATCAGCAATTGTGGGAATAATGGTATTTGCCCCTTATATTCTTAAGCTTATCTAATTCTTGAACCCGGAGATGCTTCTTCCAAGACCGTGAGCGGGATAGGCTCGCCTCTTGTGTCCGCACTTACTCCCATTCCATTGTGGCGGGAGGTTTGGTTGTGATATCGTAAACCACGCGAGAGATATTAGGGACCTCATTGACTATCCGAGATGAAATTTTCTGCAGGATGTCATAAGGAATTCGAGACCAAGCAGCTGTCATTACGTCGTTTGACTCAATAATTCGAAGAGCAATAACTTCCCCAAAAAAACGCCCGTCACCTTTTACCGCGACAGATTCTGCCCCTGTCATTATGGGAAAGGACATATAAACTTTATCAATTAATCCTGCTTTTTCCAGTTCTTCTAAAACAATTTTATCTGCGATTTTTATTTTTGATAACCTTTCCGGTGTTACTTCTCCTCTTATTCGAACAGCATATCCGGGACCGGGAAATACTTGTTTTTGTACGAACCCATCCGGAAGTCCGAGATCTTTTCCTATAGCTCTAACCTCATCTTTATAAAAAAATCGAACCGGCTCAAGCAGTTTTAATTTCATATTTTTCGGCAAAGCTCCCACATTATGGTGGCTTTTAATTTTTGAAGCATGTTTTGTTCCCTGACTTTCAATTACATCAGAGTAAATTGTTCCCTGCATTAAAAACTTAATATGCTTGTTAAATTTCTTTAGTTTCTTTACCTGCTGTTCAAAAATTTCAATATAAGATTTTCCTATTATTTTCCGTTTTTCTTCCGGATCCGTGATTCCTTTCAATCTTTTAATTGTTTCCTCTTGGCACTTAACGGTAGTTGGTTTTATTCCGAACCTTTTGAATATTCTTAAAACATGCTTTTTTGTTCCCGCTCTCATTAATCCATTCTCAACATAAACCGGAATAAATCTTTTACCGATAGCTTTTGCAACAAGAGTTCCTGCAACGGTTGAATCAACTCCTCCCGAGACGGCGCCTATTACGTATTTCTCTCCAACATCTTTATTAATTTGATCAATCAGACCGTCAATGTCAATTTTCTTACTCGATAGTTTAATCTTGCAAATTCTTGAGAAGTTCCTAAGTATTTGCGTTCCATTTTTTGTATGTTCCACTTCAGGATGGAATTGAACACCGAAATTGTTCGTATAAAAATTTCCAACAAAAGCATATTTTACCGATTCGGTTGATCCAATTATTTCAAAGCCTTTCGGAATACTAATAATTTCATCTCCATGGCTCATCCACACTGTGGAGGATTTAGGTAATTTATTTGTAATTTGATCCCGACCTAATCGGGATGAAATTTTTAAAATTGCGGGACCATATTCTTTGCGCCCTGAGACAATCTTGCCTCCCAGCAGTTTTGACATTAGCTGCATGCCATAACAAATACCTAAAGTAGGAATTCCGAGTTTAAATAATTCCCTTGAGACAGAAGGCGAATCTTTTTTATAAACAGACGAAGGACCGCCGGACAAAATTATTCCAAGCGGTTTATTTTTTGAAATTCTTTCTTTCGCACTTTGAGGTTCGACAATTTCCGATTTTATCCCTAGGTCCTTAAGTCTTCGTGAGATTAAATGAGTGGTTTGCGAGCCGAAATCTATAATTAGAATCATTGTTTTACATATAGCTTTTTCCGGGATTAGTTATCAAAATATCATGCGGATGACTTTCTACCAACGACTGTTGGGTTATTTGTATAAAGTGAGCTTTCTTGTGAAGCTCGAGTATATTTTTTGCGCCAATATAGTAAAATCCTGACTTTACTCCTCCCAATGCAAGTTCGATGACTTCCGCGACAGTTCCCCTTACAATTACCAAGGCCTCCACGCCTTCAGCAATCAAAGTCCTGTCCTTGTAGTTTTTGCCATGAAATTCATCCTCACTTTTTACTTTTGCGCCTTTCTTCATAGCAGATTCCGATCCCATCGCGCGATACTCTTTAAAGACAAACTTTTTTCCATTTGTTAATATACTTTTGAATCTTTGCGGGACGCGGGAAGGAGGAAGCAGTTTTTTCTTTCCGGAAGATTCTTCGGTTGATGCAAAAAATTCACCCATCATGAGAGTTGAAGCGCCGGCGGCCAAAGCCTTCACCATATCTCCCGAATATGTAATCCCTCCGTCTGCAATAATTGGTGTTCCGGTTGCCTTAGCCGCTTTAGCAGTTTCTCTTATTGCAGTAATTTGAGGAACTCCCATGCCGCTTATTATTCTTGTTGTGCAAATTGATCCCGGTCCCATACCTACACGAAGAGCATCTGCGCCTGCTGAGATTAAAGCTTTTGCTCCTTCATATGTTGCTATATTCCCGGCTATAACCTCCATTTTCGGATAATGGGTTTTTATATAAGTAATAGTGTCTATCTCAAATTTAGTATAACCGTGAGCGGAATCAATTAATAATACATCAGTCCCTGCTTTAACCAGAGCTTTTACTCTTTCTTCAAATCCCGGACTTGATCCTATTGCCGCTCCTACCGGGAGCTTGGATTGTTGTGAGATTTTCGAATGGGCATTTTTAACTTTCTCAACTTGCCTTACTTGTTGGGATATTGGTAAATTACGATGTATTATCCCAATTCCTCCAATTTCAGCAAGCGCAATTGCAAGTTTATGTTCTGTTACCGTATCCATGGGGGATGATACAAAAGGAATTCTTAGCTTTATTTTACGGGTTAAATTTGTGGAAAGGTCAATTTCTGCTCGTGTGAAATCGGAATATCCGGGGAGAAGAAGAACATCATTGAAAGTTAATCCTAAGGAAGAGATTGAATTTTGGGGCTCCATAATTAACTGTAGCAAAATTAAAAATCTTTGTCAATATTTTTTCTTCCTTACAAGATCCTTACGTCTCTCTGGGATTTTCTGAATCTTCAAACATTATATTGTTATCTATGAAAATTGCCCAAATTGCGCCCATGGGCGAAACTGTCCCGCCTAAAAAATATGGAGGCACCGAGCGTGTTGTTCATGCGCTCACTGAGGGTTTGGTAAACAGGGGCCATGAAGTGACTTTGTTTGCAAGCGGTGACTCAAAAACAAGCGCCAATCTCATCTCGGTATATCCAAAATCCTTGAGAGAATCTCAGTATAAAAATCCTTATGGTGCCGAACAAATCGCAATGTTGAATGTGGGGACTGCTTACAAGATGCAGGATAAGTTTGATATTATTCAGGATCACGCAGGTTACATTTCTCTTCCTACCTCAATCCTTGCAACTACCCCGGTAGTTATGACTTTGCATGGAGCCCCATCTCCTGATGGGAAAAGACTTTATGAAAGTATTGCCGCTGATTCAAATAATCCCTATTTTGTGAGTGTTTCTTATGCCCAAAGAAAGCCAATGCCAAGCCTCAATTACATCGCAAACATTTACAATGGACTTGAAATGGAAAATTATCCGTTTGCTAATGAAAATGATGGCTATCTTCTATTTGTGGGCAGAATTCATCCGGATAAAGGGCTTCATCATGCAATTGAGGTTGCCGAATTTTTAAATCTTCCCTTAATAATTGCCGCCAAACTGGATACTTCACAAATCCCTTATTACAAGAGGTATATTGAACCAAAACTTTCGGATAAAATTACTTGGGTGGGTGAAGTGACTACTCAAAAAAGGAATAAATTAATGAGGGCTCTTTGTCTCCTGCATCCAATTGAATGGCGTGAGCCCTTCGGCTTAACCCTTATTGAAGCAATGGCGTGCGGATGTCCGCCGGTAGCATTCAGAAGAGGATCGATTCCTGAGATTATAAAACATACAAAGACAGGATTTATTGCTGAAGACACTACGGAAATGATTGAATATGTCAGGTCAATCGGCAAAATAAAAAGAAAAAATTGCAGGACATACGCCCTTCAAAAATTTAATGCTGAAAGGATGATTTTCGAGTATGAACAGCTTTATGAAAAGATTTTAAGGATAAGCAAAACAGAGATATTTAAATCTCCGGTCATAAAATCTCCAATAAAAAATTAAGCCTCAATTGCTTGACTCGTTTTCTTGCCATGTGTTAACTTAATTCATTCTGTCTCATGAGAAAATTATCAATAAGTAAATTGTTATTCAGGAAATTAATGCATGACAGCCTCTTGTCTCTTGTTTCCAAGGATGGAATTTATGCTTCCGGAAAAGATGAAATTTATGGGTGTATTTTTGGAAGAGACAGCGCAATTACAATTCTTAAAATTATTCGAGCATGTTCCAACTCCAAAACAGACATTTTGGATAAAATTAAATTATTTGAAATTTCAAAAAGAGCGCTTATTGGTCTTGTCGCTCTTCAAGGTAAAGAGGTTAATATTGACAGTGGAGAAGAACCGGGTAAATTCATCCATGAATACAGAAGGGACAATTTCGATCATCTGATAAAACGGGAAAAACCTTGGTATGTTTATCCGGATGGGATTCTTCGCAATTTTGACTCAATTGACTCAACGCCCCTTGCTCTTATTGCAATTTATAAATACTGGAAGTTTACTCGTGATGGAGAATTTTTGCTTCATGTTCTTCCGGCAGTTGAATCGGGTCTTGATTGGATAATGAATTATGGAGATCGTGATCGGGATCATCTTCTGGAATATGGAGTTCACCCGCAGAGGACACACGGAGGCCTTTTGGTTCATTCTTGGACCGATTCGCTTGAGTCTTTACAAAAAGCGGACGGCTCACTGCCTTCTTATCCAATAGCTCCTGTCGAGGTTCAGGGATATGCTTGGCTTGCATTAAGACTATGGGCAAATTTTTTCAAGCAAAACAAGCTTGGAATAGACAATCAAGAATACTCGGTGAAATTAAAACATTTTGCAAAAAATTTAAAAAGAAACTTTAACAAAAATTTTATTTTCAAAGACCAAGGGCTCCATTACGCGGCGCAGGCTTTAGACGGAAATAAAAATAAAGTTAAAACAATTACGGGAAACCCTCTCCTTCTTTTATGGGCGTCATATCGAAAGCAAGGAAAGAAATATTCCATAATTGAACCCAAGTATATCCCGGATATTGTCAGGCGAGCTTTTGAACCGGATCTTTTTGATAAAGATGCGGGAATTCGAACAATGAGCACTAAATCCCCAACTTTTAATCCGAAACAGGACTCATACCACAACGGGAGTTTCTGGCCCAAATTAAATGGAATGGTCCATGAGGGATTGGTCCGTTGGGGATTTATTTCAGAAGCGGTAAAATTAAGAAAAGCATCGCTTCGTCCAATTAAATATTTCGGAACTCCCATTGAACTTTACACAAAGGATGAAAACGGTTCGTATCAGAGATATAAAAATTCAGGCGGTCAGGAAGCTTGCAGAATTCAAGCTTGGACTGCCGCAACCGCGCTGGATCTTTTAACTCACAGAAAAAAGAGAAAATAGTTAACTTACAAAATACCCCTTTATAAAATAGAAAAAAAGAACGAGGTGAAGGATCGAAAAAATTAATCCTATTAGAATTTTTAAACTGACATTTCGTATTTTTGAAAGAGCAATAAAGAAGCCATATGCTATGAGAGAGTATCGGGGAATAGAGCTTAATGTGCCGGTCAGCGTTGGAAGCATCAGCGCAGCCAGAGAGTAAAGATTAAGAGAAAATTCAAAAGAAAAATCTTTCTTTTTAAAGTTTAAATATAAAACCCAAAGCAATACGGCAAAGACTATAAGGAAAACGGATAATTCCAAAAAAGCAATCCAATATTGAAAATTTAAATCTGCTGTTATTAGAATTTTAAGATATCGAAAAAATACCTGCGGGAGAAAAACGAATCCTGTACTTATTCTATTTGCGCCAAAAGCTTCTTGTGAATGATAGAAATAAAGAGGGTCTCCCGTTCTGAAAAATAAAAATATTGAGTAAGCAGCAAGACCTAATATTGGCGATAGAGCAATTAAGATATTAAATAATTTATTTCCCTTTTTTGCCTCAAATACCGAAAACAGAAAAGGAATTATTAAAAAAAATCCCTGTAATTTTGTCAGAGAGGCAAGGATACAAAAAAGCGCAGCCGGTTTGAAATTTCTTTTAAAAATAAAAAATAGGGCTAAAGAAGCAGTGGCCAGAAAAAGGCTTTCAGAATAAACTGTTATGAAGAAGAAAGCAGAAGGAAACGAAAGCAAAAAAATGAGGGACCAATAATCATTTTTTCTCTTAAGAATAAGATTCGTAATTCTGTAAAAAAAATAGGAGCCTGCGATCAAAGATAACCACGAGATCAAAAGACCTGAAACCAAAGGGTTAAATATCGGCAAAAGATTTACGAGGACAGGATAAAGAGGAAAGAAAGCCTCCTGATACTGCTGGTAACCGAATTTTGCAATCATAATATAGTGCGCTCCGTCAAAACCGGCAAGAGGAGAGAGTATCTTAGGTTCATAAACCTCAACGATGCTTTTAAAAGGAAAATCAAGTTGGAAAATGGGAATTTGATTAATGCCAAGGACAATAAAAAGGTGAACAACAAAAAAAATAATAAGAATATAGAATAAAGCCCTCACAAAACGAGTATATCAAATCTTATGCTTTATATTTTCACCTTTAACAAATCCCGATTGATTATTTTAGACCCCATTCCTATTATTTCCTCTTCAAACTGGAAACCTTTTTCAATAGGATTCCATACAAAAATGGGCTTCTTGTAATGGTAGGCAATTACCATTTCCATTAAGACATTTCCGCCGATATAGCCTTTCACCCCTTTCTTTTCATTATTCACGACAAGAATCGCGTCGGATTCGATAACTTTTTTAAAGTGATCATCCATAAGATTTTTCTTTAAGCGATAATGCTTCTCGTTTGCAAACCAGGTTTTATAATCCTCAACCTTAAAATTTCCGGTCCGCTTCATTGTACGGGCAGTTTTTGGAACTTTAACATGAAATCCCATTTTCTTAAGATTCTTCTCAATTTCAAGCGCGCTTTTGTAGAAAGAAGCGGAGCAGCAAATAGTTATTGTTTTCTTGTGGTTCGGTCCTTGATTTCTATAACTCATCCCCAAATTATAGCAAAAAAGTTTTTAGTGAATTTCTGCGAGGACTCTTGCAGGGGCGCCGTCGATCTCAAGTTTAATCGGAAAAGCATAAATCTTAAATTCTTCATTCTCAAGTTCTTGCAGATTTGTCAGGTTTTCTATTATCAAGATTTCGTTCCTCAATAAAATCCTGTGAACAGGGAAAGGTTCATGATCCACGCTGCACATATCAACTCCCACCATTTTAACTTTCTTATTAACTAAATATTCCGCTATCTCCTTGGTGATGGCCGGATAATTGTCGTAGTATTCTGATTGGTGGTAAACTTCCGAAATGCCCGTGTAAAAAAGCACAATATCCCCTTGCTCTATATTTGTGCTTTTTATTGCGTCTAAATCAAACTTTTTATCACTAATTTTTATTAACACGCCTTTACCGATAAATTTATCTACAGAGATTTGGTCTAGGCTTCGACCATTTTTTACCATGTGTCTGGGAGCATCTATATGCGTCCCCGCATGAGTTCCAATGCTAACATAATGGTCTTCGTATCCGTCTTTTTCAAGAATTCCGGCTGGTTCAATTTTTGTCTTAGGATCTCCGGGATAAACCGGAGTTTTTTCATTTATTACAACTGATAAATCAATCCATTTCATAATTATTCCCAGCCTTTATCGGCATAGTGCCAGGACATTTCTTTTTCGATAATTACTTCAAAAATTCTTGTCTTATCTGTTATATAGCTATCATCCATAAACTTTCCATATTTCTTCCAAAACATTTTCCTAAATTCAACCGGAGCATCTTTTTCTTTATACCATTTAACTTTTCCCCAGACAAGATAAGTTTCTCTTCCGCCAAAACAAAGCATAATTTTATTATTTTCTTTTATGTTTTTAAAAGCCCTGGTTATTATATCGGTTTCAAACCAAATCTTGCCCTGATCGAATATAAACCAAATAGGTTTTACATGCGGGTTTCCCTTCGTATCACAAGTGGCAAGATAAACAATCTCCGACTTCAAAAGTCTCTCAATTTCCCTTTTATTTAACGCCATATTTTCCCTGAAGCAATTATATCAGAAGCTGTTACTTTGTTGCCTTGAGGGAGAAGAGGAGGGGGATTTGGATTTTTTTGTCTTTTAGAACATATTGTCCTTTTTTATTTTTTTCCATCAGACCCGGAAATTGATCATACATTGTATAAGGAAACTCATGAATATATTCTATTTTTAACCCCTCGTTAATCAAAGAATTTATTATGTCCTCAAGAGTGTAGTTCCAATTATAGGTGAAACCTTTTATGTCAGCACTCCAATCGGTATAGGTACCGTTTGAGTCATCAATATGCGGGCCTTTTTGAAAGTACTTATAATCAATCTTAAGGTCACAGCTTAGAATATTTGTGAAGGGATGGAGCTCAACTATGTAAAACATGCCTTTTTCTGAAAGAAAATGATTTACAATTTTTGCGAATTTCTTAATGTTTGATAACCACAAAAGCACTCCGTATGAAGCAAAAATAATATCAAATTTTTTATCGAGAACTTTGGGTAGATCATGTATATCAGAACAGATAAATTTTGCCGGGATACCAATTTCGCGGCTCAATTTCCTTGCAAGCCTTATCGATCTATCCGAAATATCGACTCCCGTAGCATCTGCCCCCCGCCTTGCCCAGGATAAAGTATCCATGCCAAAGTGGCAAAGGAGGTGCAGAAGTGTCTTTCCGCGGACATTTCCTACTTCCTGAATTTCCGTTGCCTGAAGACTGGTTTTTCCTTTTTTAAATTTTTCGAGGTCATATAATTTTGAAGAGGCGTGAATGGGTGTTGCTTTGTTCCACCAATCTCTATTTATTGCGGCATAGTTTTTCACTAATAAAGTTTTAGAAAGTTCTAAGAGATATGTCAAGTCCGATTTTTCGGAATTGTTCGCAATAGAATCTATTTTGTCCAGTTGTCCAGTCAACGGGATAAAAAAATAAATTCCAAAATGACAGATGTTTTAAAAGTTTATAGGAAGTTTTTTGCCGCAAGATGAATGGATTCGATATATCTTTTGTTTCCTATTTCGTGCTCTGTTTTTCTTATTGAAACCAAATGTTTTTGTTTTGAATCGATTTGTTCAAAGGTTTCTTTAACTCTTTTAATTAAAGACCTTGCTTCTTGGGATCCGTAAAGCATAAGAATCTTTTTTGCTTTTATATTCTTCGCAAGATTTGATGAATTTAATTTTGTAAAATCTTCGTAGCGATAAGACATGAGAGCAGAAAAACTTTCCTTCTTTTTATTCGAGAGATCCTCTTTAAAATATGGGGATAAAGAACAAAGAATAAGCCCTGAAGTCCTAACTTTTGTCGATGCGACAAACGCAATCATTGCGCCATATGAAAATCCCAGTATATATTTTTTCCTCGCCTTTATTTTTTTATAAAGTTTTAAAAAATATTCAGTATTTTCGGAAACTGTGCTCTTCTTCCATTCGATCTTGACTAAAATCGGGAAATAATCTTCGCTTTCAAGAATTTTCGAAATCTCTTGATAAGCCTTATTTTTGGGGTGTTGCCTGAAGCCCGGGATAATAAAAATAACTCGCCTTTCTGCCATCCGGGGATTATAACAGACCTGAAGCTAAAAATTCAAATTGTATTGATTTCGCGCCCTAATTAGTTAAGAAAGAAGCATTTTCAGACAAGCCCAGGCTTCTAGGTGAAGATGTTCTATGTGATTCTATTACCTCCTCATAACTTTCAATAATGTTTTTTACAACTCTGTCTAGACCAAACCTTTTTTTTATTCTTGCTCTGCCGGCTTTACCCATTTGTTGTGATAATTTAGGACGGTTAAGAAGATATATCAAACTTTCGGCTATTTTACCGGGGTCTATCTTGTAAGAAGCAGTTTCATCCGTCATCACTCCACTTACACCATGTTGAACCACAAGTGGTTTTCTAAATGTTCTCTTTCCTACCACCGGCAGACCTGCTGCCATGGCCTCCATAACAGCCATCCCTTTACCAAGTGCCGGATAACAAAAAACATCTGCCACAGCATGATATTTTCTGATATTGTATTCGCCATTTAATACGAATAATCTGTTTTTGAGGTTATTTTTTTCTATTAGCTCTTTTAAGAAGGGTTTTACAAGATTTGTTTCGTCATCTCCAATAATAAATAACTTTGCTTCAGGTATTTGGCTTGCAACCTCAATAAATCCCCTGGCCAGCTTATCAATTCCCTTACCCTGCTCAAGCCTTGAAAGACAAACAATTACCTTGTCCTTTTTATGAATTCCTAGAATCATTCTGGCTGCGGATCGTTCGCGAGTTGTAACTGGGAGAATATTGACATCAACTCCATTAAGGATAGAGATTATTCCGTCTTTTTTTATACCATTTTTAGTAAGCTCTCTGGCAGTGTAAGGACCAATTGTTATGATTTTTTCGGCACCATTTCTTAACTCAGCTACTATGAAAGGGTAATCCTGCGAATCATACATATGATGTTCGTGAGTAATTAGGGGCAGATTGAGTGAAGTTCTTGCAAGTTGGCTATTTACCATTGATGTTCTACACTGTGTATGAATTATCTGAGGGCTGCAGACTCTTGCAATTTCCAAAATTCTTCTCTCAGTAATTTCCTTTATTCTGGGACTCCTGCTTATGGGCATTATGTGAAGATTTACCTTAGGGGAAATGTGATTTGCGAGTGGGCCATCGCCTGAAATAAGAGTTACAGATATTCCTTTATCGGTTAGCGAATTGACTAAATTTAAGGTATATTTTTCTGTTCCGCCATATATAAGATGCTTCAATACAATTAATACAGATTTAACCATTTATTTACTCGATGAAAGTTAATGCGGTGCCTCGTTTTCCGGCGCGTCCTGTCCTTCCTATTCTGTGAATATAGTCGTCGTATGAAGTTGGGGCATCATAATTGATTACATGTGTAACATCTTCAATATCAAGTCCACGGGAGGCAACATCTGTCGCGATTAATATTTGAAGCTCATCATTTTTAAATTCATCGAGCGCCCTTTGACGCTGATTTTGTGATTTATTGCTATGGATTGCGGCTGTTTGGAAACCGCGTTCGCTTAGCGCTCGCGCTAACTTCTCCATTCCCCATTTTGTCCTGCCGAAAATGAGTACCTTATCAAATCCCGGCTGGATTAAGAGATCGTGGAGGACGTCTATCTTTGGGCGGTTACCCGTGAGTCTTATTATGTCCTGTTCTATGTTTTCCGCAGTAGCCTGTTGTTTGACAGAAACAGTCACGGGATTTATTACAAAACTGCGCAAAATATCCTGTGTTTTACCGTCAACCGTTGCAGAAAAAAACAATGATTGACGTATTTTGGGGAGGAGTGAAATGAGATATTTAATGTCGTTTATGAATCCTATGTCAACCATGCGGTCAACCTCATCAAGAACTACATTTTGAAAGAGCATTAAGTTTAGTTCTCCCCGCCCTATTAAATCTTTAAGTCTTCCCGGAGTACCGATAACAAAATGCGGTCGGTGTCTTAAAGCATATGTCTGGCGTTTAATGTTGGTTCCGCCAATGGCGGCTACTACCTCCAAACCCGTTCCTTTTGCGAATATGCGAAATTCGTCGCTAATCTGGATCGCAAGTTCCCGAGTTGGAACAACAATTAAAACCCTTTGATTCCGGTCAAGATACGATTTATTAATAAGTGAAATAAGAAAGGCAGCAGTTTTACCTGTACCCGTATTTGCTATGCCAATGATATCCCGTCCGGCGAGAATCTGAGGAATTGCCTTTTCCTGGATTGCCGTAGGAACAGAGTATCCATGCTCCTCAATGTTTCGTTTCAGCTTGTCTACTATATTGTAGTCTGAGAATTTCACGCTTGATATATGCTCAAGGTATGCGTTTGTCTCTTTCGCCTTTTTTATAAAGAGGTTTGGATCAAGCTTTTTTCCCAAATGACGGAATCCGCCTCTTGCCGGGATATTTCTCCTTTGGCTTTGAGGACGGACGCCATAAAAATTATTACCATTTCTTTGATGGCTATGATTTCTTTGCTTCGAATTGTACATGTTTTATCTTTCCGGCCTTGGCGTGGCTTCTTTTACCGCGATTGAACGGCCATTAAGTTGCGAACCATTAAGCTGATCTAAGGCTTCTTTGGCCGCTTCCGGTGTTTCCATCTCAACGAATCCAAAACCTTTTCCTTGTCCGGTCATTCTGTCTACAATAACTTTCGCGGATAAAACTTTACCGATTTTTGAAAAGTGCTCTTCAAGTTGCGCGTCAGTTGTTGAATAATCAAGGCTTCCTATAAATAATTTATTTGTCATTAATTTTCACCTCCCATCGTCCTCCGAAGCTTTATGCAAAGGAGGGTTTCTTTAAAATTAAAATGGTGCAAAAATACCTCTGCTTAAAAGTGAAGTCGTTTAATGTGGGAAGAAGATACAAATGTGGAAAATTGAGGTATCTTTTATCTTTTTAAAAAACTAATTCAAAATATAAGCAGATGTACTCGCGCACAATCTGCGACTTGAATACATTGTACCATGCATGAAACCATAAAGCAAATTATAGGTTAACTACAAGACACATTATATGAGCGCGCCGTGCTTTGATACAAATTCTCGTGTAGGATTGGATAGTAAGAGGTTTTGAAGCTCGCGGAAGCTAAAAAAAGAAAGCAATTGTCCCTCTTGGCGTTCTATCCGATTCACATTGTCGTCGGTGAGTGTTGCGTGGTAGCAAGATTTGGACACAAATTCAACTTTTTCAATTTTTACTCCTGTCTCTTTTTCTACTCTCTTTGATAACGCGCTCTCTATAGACCCCTGAGTACCTTTCGTGCCTCCTATGAAACTCCATGCATGCTTCTCTTCATCAATTGGACTTTCTTGCCTGGACATAAGAAGCGCTTTGTTTTTGTATGTGAGGAGAATTAAGTTTGAGGAAATTTTATCATCCATTAATACATTATAGTCCTATTTGGATGTAAAAGGGTGAGGAAAATGATCATGAAAATGACTTTTGTGCTGAGCATGCCGATCTAGGCCCGTTTAGTCGCTAGGTATATCTTTAGCTTCAGACATCGGAGGCGGTGTACGAGGTTAGAGATAGGCGTGTTACTTTTATCCAACCTTCTGTTTCTTGACTGCAAATCGGTACAACTTTAGAACTATCTAAATTAAAGACAATCTTAAAATTTAAATCTCTATTGAAATTTTCATTTGCATAATTAGCTCTTATACGAGATTGAACATTCTTTTGTGCCTTATATAAATCAACATTTTCCCCTTTTAGCATTTTATCTAAAGATTCTATACAAATCAGATCCTCATCTGCTTTTCGATCAGTATGTGTTATCTCTCCGGCAGGAATTAGATAAATATTTTCTTTTAAACTATCAAGATACTCACAAACACTTGTAATGTTTGTAAAGCTAACCGTAATTACTCTTTTGGCTTTTTTCTTAAATACCAACTCTATAATTCTTGATCCATTATTAGACATATATAAAATCGTTTTGTTTTTAACATCTATTTTCTCAATTTCAGTCGGATAATTTGATGCATCAAAGAAGTTTTTTGACAGCTTAAGACTTTCTCCTATAGTTAAAGCATCTCTATATTTATTTTTAGCCTTCTGGACGTTATTTATATTTACTATTAAAAGATTTTTTGTGTCTTTTGTTAGGAAAGTAGTAATATTTGTTGTTGCAGCCCATACATCAGCAATTACAGCAATGCCATCCAAAACTTCCGGTAATTCCCATGGCCAAAGGATTTTTGTTTGCATGGCAATAGTATATCAAAAGTTTATTACGCGCGTCTTAAAAAAAGCTGTGGATGTCGGTCAGCTTGAGTGCACTAGGTGGCTGGCTCTGGTTGACTATGTAGGAACTTTTTACCAAACTAATTACCTACCCCTATTGACTTATAGTTAAGATTAGCGTAAAACCACGGCATGATTAGTAGAGAGATGGATCCCAAGTCACCAGCTTGGCTTAGTCAAAGTTATGAAGCCCTTAGGCAATTAGGGTTTACTCCTGTTGCCGACTCGGATACTCCAGGTGATAAGTATGCCCAGCAAACAGAAGCTATTGGGCTTGATTATTTAAAACTGTATTTAACTGAGCCGGATCAAGCGCTTGAGGAAATTGGTGATTATCTAAGCAGATTCAAAGACATAAATAGAAGTGCGGGAATCCTTTCAAGAGTTACACCTGATCAATTTGGTATGATTGCTAATATTGCCTCCCTTCACTATACAACTATTGATAGAAGCAGACAAATTGCCCTACACTCTAAACTGCACGACTATCTTAAAGGAAGAAACAGTGCGAGTATTCCGGGACTTACTGCACAAATCCGTAAACCCGAACTGCTTAGGGATTTGGTAGCGCATTGGGATGTTATTAACTGGCCCACAACCGGATCATATGCAAGGTTTTTGAAAGACAATATCGACTGGGAAGCTATTCAACAGAATATTGAACTTGCAGAAAACAATCCGGTTATGTTTGCATTGACTGTGCCGTTAGGTTCAACCGATCAGGGAATACGACAAAAGTTTAGGACAGCTTATCCTGAACTCTCCCACCAAGGAGTAGATATTATTGCAGCCGGTCTTTTTAACCAAGGGGCGCACGACGAAATACTTAGTGCAAAACCTCACAACTCCGATGGTTTTTATAAAGGATGGGAAGATAGTATTGATAAGGCGTTGGCAAGTTATGGAATAGAATACCGCCCTGAAATTTTAAGAGCAATTACACAGGCAGGATGGAATGTTTTTCCGGAGGTAGAAGGGATAACTTTTAAAGAATTAATGGAGAAAATAACTCACACAACTTTTTCATTAAACGAAGAAGGAAAATTAGTTAGAAATAACCATTAAATTTGCTGTGGATCTCGGTCTAGACCCGTTTAGTCATTATAACACTGTCTCATTCTCCAGGCTAAACCTGCCTGCCGACAGGCAGGTGAGACAAATGACATTATAAAAAGGGATGCTACTTTTTGCTACAATTAAATGGTGAATGATAAGTGGAAAATTGAATTCTATAAAACTGCAAACGATAAATCTTCCGTTGATGAATTTGTTGATAAATTAGATGTTAAAGTTCAAAATAAAATTGTTGAGGTTTTAGGTTTACTTACTGAATTTGGAATTAAACTAGGAATGCCTCATTCAAAAAAAGTAACCGGGACCCCTTTGTGGGAACTACGAATTTTAGGGAGCGACAATATTAGAATTTTTTATATCACTCAAACCGGGAAGACTTTTATTATTTTGCACGCCTTTCAGAAGAAGAAACAAAAAACCGATAAAAAGGAAATAAAAATAGCCCTAGATAGACTTTTGGATCTTAAATCACGGAATCAAAATTAACTATTGTAATATTACAATTTTGTGATATTATAGATGTATGGATGACTTTGATAAACTCAAAAAAAGACTAATGAAAAATCCCGCATTTCGAAAAGAACACGAAGCAACACGGGTGGAATTTGAAATCGCACGGGCGATAATTCGCGCACGAATAGAAAGAGGACTTACTCAAAAACAACTTGCGGAGAAGCTTAAAACCCGTCAGTCTGTTATTTCGAGAGTTGAAAGCATGAATACAACACCATCGCTCTCATTTCTTAAAAGACTAGCAGCCGTTTTGAACGTTTCCCTTCAGGTTAAATTTTCCTAATCTCATCTGCTAAGCATACCGGTTAAGACCCGTTTAGTCGTATAGTCCTATTTCTATGATAGAGGTTGGTTCGAACCAATTTATTCTTTTCTTAAGCTAAGCAATTTACCAGCCTTAAATTGAATAACTAAGAAAGTAAGCAAATTAATAATCAAGAAATATGTCGGGAAGGCTGAGTTGGCAAAATTAAAAGTTTTAAGAGTGAGTAATACAAATAAACCGTTTATTGCTACAGCAACCCAAGGCCAACCACTCTCAGATTCAGGGTTGCTCCAAGATTTTTTTAGGGTTGGAATATATGCTAATCCATCTGCCAATATACTAAAGAATATCGCCAAATTTCCTACGCTTGTGATTTGCCAAAGCAATAAACCAATAAGCGAGAGTCCACCATAACTTAAATCAAACTTAGTTATTTTCCAGTAAGCTTTTCTATTTACAAAAGTTCCAATAAAAATAATTATTGGGAAGAGTCCAACGCTTAATGTCATTAATGATTGTATTCCAACTCCTTGGCTAATTTGAGCAAAAAATGCCACAATCGGAGCAATAGACCACAAAGCAAAGCTAACCTTATTTGGCTGAATTTTGCCTTTAATGGTATCGATGAAATAACTCAAAAGACCTATTGCATTAATTACAATTCCGACAAAAACAAAATTTTCATTCAGCATATTACAAATTATAACAGAACCTCCTGAAGCAATGGATTACGAGGGTGTGGTACGAATGATTTGGGGGAATTATAGCTTTTTAAGTAATTCTGAATCTCCCGCAATTAGCGCTTCTTTCTTAGCCCTAGTCCAACCTTTGAGCTGTTTTTCTCTGTGTATTGCTTTAAGTCTTGTCGGATATTCCTCTTTGTAAACAAGCTTAAACTCTTTTCCATCTTTAATAAACTTAGCTGCTTTTGATGATTTTGTAATTTGTTGAACCTCTCTAGATAAAAGGTCGTTAGTTTGGCCTATGTAAAGGTCATTAGTCGAACTCCGGAGAATATAAACGTAAAACATTTTTCCTTCGACTCCTTCACAGTTCGACTCCGCTCACTGTTGTAAGTCGCTCAGGATGATTCTCCTCTTGGCTATAGCTGTGAGCGAGCGGAGCGAGTCGAATCAGCTGGCGGTTTACGAAAAATGTCGAACTTCATTTGATTAGCTCGGCCTTCGGCCTCGCTTGCTCCAGCGCGGCGCCCCCACCCGCCGCGCCTCCGAAACTGTCGGCTCGTAAAAGTCGCTGAAAGCGACTAAAAAGAAAAACGCAAAAATTTTAAAGAACTTTGACCGAAAACATGTTTTGTAGTATTATCTTAATGGTACTAAATCTTTGAGAAAGATGCAATATAATAGTACTACCATAAATAATTTATGTCAAAGCAAGAATATCCACTAGCAAAAAACCTAAAAAAATTGAGAGAGAAAAATGGTCTTTCGCAAGATAGGCTTGCAAAACTTGCCGATGTTGCCAACAACACAATTATTAAAATTGAGCAGGGCGAGAATATAAACCCAACTCTTGATACGCTAAAGAAAGTGGCAAAAGCTCTCAAGGCTAGCGTTGATGATTTAATAAAATAATATGCAATCCATTTTTGGTTTTTATTATGTTGTGGGACTTTTGGGTCATATGGGCTGGCCACGAAGGCGTGGTTTATTTAGTTCGGAAGCTGTGATTGATAGTCTCATACTTGATTCTACGATTGACCAAATGATTGACTGGTCTGCAAGTATAGGCGCGTGCCGCCCCAATATTGCTTTGCAAATTATCGCTAGCATGTTTAGAGATATGGACTGGGACAGCAAAGAGGCACTAGATATTGATACTGAGATAAGCAACCTAAAAAAGCAATGGGTTGAAAGAGGAAATAATAGTAATCCCAGAGAAGCTGTTAAACCAGTTAAGTTTTCTAAAACTAGCAAAGTGATAAGTATGAAGCAGTTGAAACACAAAGATATTCAACATGCATTAGAAGTTTATTGCTATGAAAGTTTATTTTGGGGACTGGTTAATTCAGATGGTTTTAGAACCTATTATTCAACGAATGAAAAAAGGCAAAGAGAACAAATGCCAGAATATAAAAAGGCTGGATTAGCGGTTGATTATATTCCAACACTGGATCAGATTTTGAAGGAAGGAGAGGAAATCCTAAAAGGATATGAAAAAGAAGTACGTCCCTTGTCGCCAATTCCCCAGAAACTAATAGATGATGCACTTTCTTTAGGAATAAAAGTTAATTGAAATATGACCTTAACTGAAGCGGAGAAAATAATAGATAAATTTCATAAATCTATAAACGATTTACGTCCCGATACCATCGTACAATCCAACAAGGAACTCCCATACACTTCTGCTAGAATTAAATATGCGCATTTTGTTTATGGAGAAGAGTTGGTTAAGCGTGTTCAAATTACAGAAAAAATATTACAGGAAATACAGGAATCTTACGGAATAATTGACTCACTTTTTAGCGAAGACCCAGAGCCAATAAATATTAAATATAGAGAATATTTGGAGGGATTGAGAGATGGCATAATTACTGATTTTCGTATGCCAAATCCCTTTGGCGAATGTGAACCTGCGCTTGAATTCCATAATTTTTTAGGAGAATGTTGGTTTCTTGAACATCATGCAAATTTATTTATAGATAATCCCTTAGGAGCTTTCATCTATGAAACGGTTCGTAATAAAGCCACAAAGGAGAAAGATATAAAATTACTTATAGAAATAGCTAACACTGCCAAAACCAGAAGTGTTGATTTTCCGGATAAAAAAACTAATGAGGAATCAATTTTTATTAAACCAAGCTAAATTTTTAAAAAAAGATTTATCGCAAAAAGAAAAGGCAGTAATGACAAAGAAAAAACTAAATATTAATGGTTCTGGTTCATCCAATAATAACGCTGTAAAACGAGGAGCTAGTTTGAGAACTCCCATCCGCTATTGCGTTTTTGTACAGGATAATCAAGAACAATCGCTGGAAGAACTCAATAATCTTCATGATGAATTTGAGAATAGAAAAGATGACCTTAGAATTTTAATAGATTCTTTTGTTGAGGAAAATAGAAATGTCGAACCTTTATTTGAAGTCTCACTAACTGAAAAGCCTAAACCTAAGCCTTATACACACAATCTATTAAGTAGCTTAAGGCAAGTTGAGTACAGTTTTTCCGAGTTCCAAAAAGCAAAAAAATATTTACCTTCGGATATAGACAGTAATGGAAGATGCATTCAAGAGATAGAAACTGCATCTGTTTTAATTTTCTTTTTTAACGCTCTGTACTTTCTTAAAATAGTGGGTAGCCATACTACTTTAACTAAAAATTTACAATCTAAGCGGCTTTTAGAAGAGATTACTATCATTCGCGATCACTTTGCGCATTCGTACGAAAAAGATTTATATGTAAAATCGGGTCCGAAAGCTTTCGTAGATTTCCAAATACAAAGAGGCATGAGATTAGACTCGATTGTGCTTATAGACTTAGTTACAGGTTCTTCAGTTGGTAGTTTTTACTTCTCGTTTCCTGTGTTCTATTTCTCTTTAAGGGATATCTTTAGCAAATTAAAAGACAACCCAAAACTATTTATTTAGTAAGGTGGTTTTTAATAACGACTAATATAGGGAGTAAAAACTTTTCCGCGCACGGGCGGGAGGGGCAAGGAAAACTATAAATTCTTTCCTTACTCGCCCGAAGGGCGAGAAAATCGCGCGCGCAAAAAATAGTTGCCATGATTTGTCGATCATGGCAAAAACTGTCGGCTCGAACTTCTTTTTAAA
>Ga0209343_10000392_pt1 | contig 60857 bp, 57 predicted proteins | sample RifCSPlowO2_02_FD_184026 | JGI IMG/M metagenome (GOLD analysis project Ga0209343, IMG submission 184026) | Groundwater microbial communities from Rifle, Colorado - Rifle CSP2_plank lowO2_0.2 (SPAdes) (version 2) | ecosystem: Environmental > Aquatic > Deep subsurface > Groundwater | place...
GGGATAACATCCAGAGACCAGACTTCTATCCAGGCTATCATGCTAAATAAATCCTGCAGGACAATCTGAGAAGATTACTCCGCAAGTAACAACTAATCCTCGAAAATACGGGGAATAGTAAAATAAACTGAAGAGCTGGGTTTAGTAATACATTTCACTAACCCAGCTCTTTGTTTTTTCAATATTTAGAATAAAGTCTTAAACTAATATTAATTAGGAGTAATGTTGTATTTACTTTAATAAAAATGTGCTTGACAAGATTTATCATAAATGTATAATTAAAAAACTTTTATTGTCTTCAGGTTAAACTGAATTTTTAGCTATTGTCAAGTATATAAATAGGGGGAAGGGGGGTGGTTTTGGAAAAAACCAGAAATTTTTTATTGTATCTACTGTTACCGTTGATTTGATAAGTATCAAAGGTAATAAATGTAGTTTAGAACGTGTTAAGAAACAAAGAAAGGAGAAGACGTAATGCTTGAAATTTTGAAGAGACCATTTGCCAGAATAGCAGGAGCGACGATTGCTATAGCTGGGATTACGCTGCTGACGTGTACTATGGGAAATGGTGTAGTAAAGGCTGAGGGTCCTACATTTCAGGATGTAGCGTCACAGGTGTTTGGCCAACCGGTAGGTCCTGATAATGATGGTACATTGTATGTCTTTGGGCTGACTGCAAAATATGTTCAACCTGAGTATGTTGAAGGAAGGGGTCCATATAAATCATTCCTGAGATTCTTGCCTTCGATTCGCTGGTATGATCCTGAGCATTACTGGACACCTGGAAGTCAAACTGAAGGTGTGTTTAAGACTGAAGAATGTGTTCTTTGCCATACTGTTCAGACTCCTACCATCGTGAAGGATTGGAAGAAGAGCGCGCATGGAAACTTGGAATTAAGAAGAGGTATTGGTGTAAAAGGAAAAGATGGTAAAGCAATTGAGGGCGTAGTTGGTTGCGATGTATGCCATGGCAACGACCACCAGAAGCTTTTTATGCCAACATATAAGAATTGTGGTGAGTGTCATCCAAAAGAGACTGCAGAGCACAGGGCTGGTGGGTTAGGTTCGCATACCCATGCATTTACGGTAAACGTATTGGAATTTTCATGGCACGTAGGAAAACCAGCCGAAGAGGTTGCTGGTTGTGCAGAGTGCCACGCCATTATAGAAAACAGGTGCGATGGCTGCCATACAAGGCACGTATTCAGTCCTGCTGAGGCAAGGAAGCCAACTGCTTGCAGATTCTGTCACATGGGTATCGATCACGATGAATGGGCAATGTATAATACTTCCATCCACGGTTGTTTGTATGAAGCCGAATCCGCAACGATGGACTGGAGCAAGCCTTCTAAGAAGGGAAACTACAGGGTTCCAACGTGTGCTTACTGCCACATGCAAGATGGGAACCATAACCCTCAACAGTTTGGAACTATCTATAGTGATATGGGTATGTTCGAAGTTGACCGCGGAGCTCCGAAGCACAAGGCAAAGAGGGATGCATGGATAAAGAAGTGCCAGGATTGCCATTCTCCAAGGTTTGCTGCTGATAAGTTAAAAGAGATGGATGACGGTGTCAGGTTGAGCTTCACAAAGTGGAGGGAAGCAGCAGCGGTTATCGTCGGTTGTTTCCTTGATGGCGTTGTTGATCCGATGCCAGAAGGTTCACCACCAGACTGGTATGGTCATTATACATTCAGCTTGTTACCAGGCGGTGATCCAAGGTTCTATGCGACTTCGAACCTTGAGCGTCTTGGGCTGGAAATGATTTGCTATCTGGTTGGTAATACATACAAGGCATTAGCTCATATGTCTATGTACAACGCTACGTATGGAAATGGTGGTGCCTTTGAAACTGATAGAAAGTTGATTGAGATCAAGACAGAGGCTGCTAAATTGAGAAGGTTCGCTGCTATTGAGAAGAAGATTGGTCTCGAACACAAACCAGAGGCATTCTGGCAACATGGTGAATATTCAGACTTATTACCAGGCTGGATAAGGAAACCAGGCGATGTAGATGTTGAATGGTTCAAGAGGACTGATATTCCTCACCGTGCTAATGCAGATACTGGTGTTGAAGTACATCATTAATCTGTAAGATATCTGGTTAAAAATAACCAGATTTTTTGAATGTTAAACGATGAGGGTAGCAGGTATTTTGCTACCCTCATTGTGTTTATAAATATATTTTCTCTCAAATTTAGTGAGGTGGATTTTTATGGGGACAACAGTTTTAAAGTCTAGTGTATCTGAAAAGGGTAATGTAGAAGTAACAAGTTTGCCCGATAAAACGGGACATTTTGGACGATTTGGTGGAAAGTTTGTACCAGAAACTATAATGCCCGCATTGGATCAACTGGAAAAGGCGTACTTGGAGGCCAAAAACGATCCAAATTTTATTGATGAACTAGAGTATTACTTGAGAGAATATGTTGGGCGCCCATCCACTTTATATTATGCAGAACGTTTAACCAAAAAGCTGAATGGTGCAAAAATATATTTAAAGAGGGAAGATTTAAATCATACAGGTGCCCATAAAATAAATAATACGATAGGGCAGATATTACTTGCTATTAGAATGGGTAAAAAGCGGATTATTGCTGAGACAGGGGCTGGTCAGCATGGTGTGGCTACTGCAACCGCGGCTGCCATGTTTGGTATAGAATGTAATGTATATATGGGTGAAGAAGACATGCGGCGTCAGTCACTGAATGTCTTCAGGATGAAGTTGCTTGGTACAAAAGTTATACCTGTAACAAGCGGATCGAAAACATTGAAAGATGCAACAAATGAGGCATTCAGAGACTGGATGGCATCCGTAATACATACTCACTATATTTTAGGTTCTATTGTTGGTCCTCATCCTTACCCCGTGATGGTGAGAGATTTCCAGACGGTAATAGGCAAAGAAGTTAAAAAGCAAATACTTGAGAAAGAAAATAGATTGCCGGATTATTTAATTGCTTGTGTAGGCGGTGGAAGTAACTCGATGGGTTTATTCCATCCTTTTATTGGGGATAAAGAAGTTAAAATGATTGGTGTTGAAGCAGGAGGTATAGGACCTGAAATTGGTCAACATGCCTCTACGCTCACAAGTGGGAAGGTAGGCATTTTACATGGCAGTGCAAGCTATGTATTACAGGATGATGATGGACAGACATTGCCTGTTCATTCAATATCGGCAGGATTGGACTATCCAGGCGTTGGTCCGGAGCATAGCTACCTGAAAGATATTGGAAGGGCGCAGTATTTTTCTATAACGGATGATGAGGCTGTAAATGCTTTCCAAGAATGTGCGCGACTGGAGGGTATCATCCCTGCGCTGGAGGCAGCCCATGCTATTGCATATACAATGAAATTTGCTCCAACGTTAAGTAAAGAAAAAATAATTGTGATTTGTTTGTCTGGCAGTGGTGATAAAGACTCGTTTGAGGTCGCAAGAAAACTTGGTTATAAGTTTTAAGTTAAAATCTATCTTGGGTAATGAGTTCTGCGTATTTTAAGTAAATAATTTTAATGAACAGAATTGACAAAAAATTTTACGAATTAAAAAGTAAAAAAAAGCCTGCCTTTATACCATTCCTCACTGCTGGGGATCCTGACTTAAAGACTACAAAAGCATTAATTTTGGAGTTTGAAAAAAGGGGTGCCGATATAATAGAACTTGGTATCCCTTTTTCTGATCCAATTGCAGATGGACCTACTATTCAAGCCTCATATTATAGGGCATTGGTTAAGGGTGTAAAAGTTGCTCAAATCCTTGATATGGTTTCAGAATTACGTAAGGAGTCTGTGATTCCTATTGTTTCAATGGTGTCTTACAGTACTGTTTATAAGATGGGTTGTCTGAATTTTATTGAGAAAGCAATAAAAGCCGGATTGGATGGATTAACGATTCCAGACCTTCCTGTTGAAGAGAATAACGAAGTATTCGAGCTCGCAAAAAATAGAGATTTTAAAATAGTCTTCTTTGTTGCACCTACTACTACAGACATGCGTATGGCTTTAATTACTGAGAAATCACAGGGTTTTTTGTATTATATTTCGGTGGTAGGTATAACAGGTGTAAGAGATAAATTGCCGGATGACGTTATGCAGAATATAAATAAATTAAAAAGTATTACAAATACTCCGATTGCAGTAGGATTTGGTGTTTCTACGCCTGAACATGCAAGGATGATTGGAAAAGTAGCTGATGGAGTCATAGTTGGTAGTGCGATTATCAATGAAATTGAAAAGTACTCAGGTGAATCTACTAGGAAATTGATTAAGTATGTTGGTGAACTTGTGGGGAAATTAATTACTGGGGCAAAAGGTTGAATTTATATAAGTTCTGATACAGGTTTATCTTGGTTTACCGTTTTAAAATAATAGTTTTTTTATATTGACTTAAATGTTAAATTAAGTATAATATTTTTTCTAAAATTTAGGCGAATTAACATTTAAAGTATTTTAAATTATGTAAAATTAAATGTAGAAAGGGGGTGGTATGCAGGAGTTGATGCTTGAGTCTTTTTTATTGTATAACACAATCAAAGGACGATTGTGGCGTATGGATTATGAGAAAGGAGGAGGTTTAAGATATCATGCATAAATTTTTAAGATTAACTTTGGCGTCAGCCTTAATTGGTTGCGGGACACTGGGTGTTGTCGCCGGCCTGATGACAAAAGAGGCTAAAGCTGTAGAAATTATCACCCACTGGGTACCTCATGAAGTTTATGGACAAATAGGTGAACCAGATAACAATGGTAAGGTGTTCTTCTCAGGTTTAGGTGCAAAATACATGGGCTATCCAAAACATGAGAATGCCCCACCATATCCTGGAAAGTACAGCAAGTTCTGGAGAACATTACCTGCATATCGTTATTACATACCGGATTATACGTATAATAGGGATGAAGTGAGACCTTCAAACCCAATAAAAGGTACATTCACTTTAGAGCAGTGCGTAGGCTGTCACTCTGTTATGACACCTGGCATTGTCAGGGATTATAAAAAGAGTGCTCACTCAAAGGCAGAACCAAGCCCAACCGGTTGCGATAGCTGTCATGGTAACAACCACCAGAAGTTGAGCATGCCATCATCAAAGGCTTGCGGCACCAGCGAGTGCCACGAGACGCAGTATAGCGAGCAGGGACAAGGTGGTATTGGTTCACACGCTTCCTGTTCCAGCTTTGCTCAGGTAGAATGCGCTTGGTCAATTGAAAGGCCACCAGGAGATACCGCTGGTTGCACGTTTTGTCATACAAGCGCTGAAGAGAGGTGCAGCACCTGCCATCAGAGGCATCAGTTTAGTCCGGCAGTTGCAAGACATTCTGAGCAGTGCAAGACTTGCCACTGGGGTAAGGATCACAGAGACTGGGAAGCTTATGATATCGGTCTCCATGGTGTAGTATATCAGGTCAATAAATGGGATCCAAAGCAGTTTGACTGGACAAAGAAATTGGCAGATGCAGACTATGTTGGCCCAACTTGCCAGTACTGCCATATGAGGGGTGGTCATCACAACGTACAGAGATTCTCAACAGTGTATACCAGTATGGGTATGTCAATGGCTGATCGTGGCGCTCCAATCTGGAAAGAGAAGAGGGATCGTTGGGCATCAGTTTGCGACGATTGCCATTCGCCAAGGTTTGCTAAGGAAAACTTGCAGGCGTTGGATGAAGCCTGTAAGGATGCTAGTTTGAAGTATCGTGAAACCTTCAAGGTTGCTGAAGATCTTGTTAAGGATGGTGTCGCAGACCCTATGCCAAAAGATCTCGCTCCTGACTGGTCAGGTCAGCACGTCTGGAGTTTGAAGATCGGCGCTTACCATGATGGTGAAGCATACGGTGGTAAGACTGGCGAGTCTGGTGAATTCAGGATGTCGAACTGTTCGGATATAGAGCGTCTCTGCTTCGAGAGCGTTGGATATTTCCAGACATATATCATGAAGGGTATGGCGCATGGTTCATGGAACGATGCAACATATTCTGATGGTTCGTTCGGTATGGATCGTTGGTTGGTCAACGTAAAGCAGGATGCTTCACAGGCAAGGAGACTTGTTGCACTTGAGAAGAAGGTTGGTATCACCTGGGTTCCAGAGAGTTTCTGGAAGACTGGTGAATGGCTCGACCAGTTGACTGGTCCTTACATCGTGAAGAATCATCCAGGAAAGACCATCTTCGATCTGTGTCCGGATCCAGGTTGGTTAGATACTCATCATGCGCCTGCTGAGGAAATTGAATACATCAATAGGAAGTTGAAGGAATTAGGCATGAAGGCTGGTGAGCATGGCGTTCATCATGGTGAAGCTGAACATGATAAAGGTGCTAGGTCACAGAGTGAACACTAAATTGTAGAAGTGGTTTTTTTATAAAACGTAGAAAAATAAAGGAAGCTGTGCGAAGTTTGCACAGCTTCCTTTATTTTTAATTGAAATCAAGGATTTTTCAAATATACTTAAAATTCAAATTTAAACTTTGGTGTTTGTTAAATTTATAAAGTTATTGCCCTATAATAGAGATATTACTATAAAATGCCAGAATAGAATAACAATTGTGACAAATTCTGTTTTTTATATCTAAAATTCGAATAATTACTTGATGGAGTCTTGCTGGAATGTATAGAAATTTAATTTTAATTGTATTTTCTGTCTCCCTTTACATGTTTGTGGGATGTGGAAAGTCTGAAAAGTATATTGAAACTGCTGATGCGCTTATGAAGGAGAAAAAACTAGATGAAGCATTAATTGAGTATAACAAGGCAATCGAGACTGGCGAGTCCCCTGCACGTGCCTATTATGGCAGGGGAAGTGTATATCTGGAGCAAGAAAAGCTGGAGGAAGCAGCAACTGACTTTAAAAAAGCAATTGACATTAATCCAACTTTTATTGACGCACATAAGAAATTAGCAGAAACATTTACAAAGATTGGCGCCCCGGATGATGAATTTCAAAAGCGTTTTAAGGCTATTGAAAATGACCCTGACAACCCGTTAAATTATGTGGACCTTGGCGTTTTCCTTCACAAGCTTGAAAAGGACATAGATGCCATTGAGCAATATAAAAAGGCATTAGAACTCGATCCAAAAAATCCTTACATTATGTTTAACCTTGGGGTGGGTTATTTGGATATGGGCTTGTATGAAGATGCTGAAAACATCTTTGGAAAGGTCACGGAAATTAATCCTTCCTATGATAACGCTCACTATAATCTTGCCGTTTCTTTGCACAAGCAGGGAAAGGTTGATGAAACTATAAAAGAACTCAACAAAACGCTTGAGGTAAATCCTAAGTATTCTGATGCCTATGTTGTGTTTGGCTTGATTAGCCTTACAGAAAAGAAGTTTGAGGAGGCTATTGCGCACTATAATAAGGCAATGGAAATAAATCCTGATAATCTTAACGCTCGTTATCAAAGGGCGATTGTTTTTGCACTGCAAAAAAGGTATGACGAGGCTTTGACAGAGAATATGGCAGTGCTGGAAAAGAATCCCAAATATGTCAATGCGGCATATAATATCGGCGTTATTTATCACAGGACAGACCGCCTCGACAAGGCAATGGAATGGTATGATAAAATAACCAAGAAGATTGACCCTCTTTATGAAGACGCTTATTACAACAGGGCACAACTCTATTCGATGAAGGGCGACCACAGCAAGGCTTATAGTGATTATATCTCCTACTCGTATATTACAAAGTGGAGGACAGGGAAAGACCCTGCTGTAGTGTACAAACAAGATGAGATAAAAGAGATGTTCCTAGAGTCTGTTCCTACTTTAAAGGGTCAGGAAAAGGACCAGGGATTGGAGTTAAAATCAAACTAGATGTTGCAAAAAATATTATTAATTTCACTAATCGGCTTAATAATTTTATTTGTTCATGATTATGGGTTTGCAAGAGAATCCACATTGATTGGCGACAGATGTTTTGATGAAGGTAAATGGGATGAGGCTATTCATGAGTATGAAAAGGCTATTAAAGAAGGTGGAACCCAGGCAGAAGTATATTATAAATTAGGAAATGCCTATTATAAGAAAGGTGCATTAGAAAAAGCAATCGAGGCATTTAATAAAGCGACGCAAATAAAGCCGGATTATGCCGAGGCTTACCATAAATTAACGGAAGTTAGTATGAAGGTTGAACCGCCTAAAGACGAGTTGAAGGTTTCCTTGAAGGAGGTTCAGGAGAATCCTAATGATGCAGATTGTCATCTCCGGCTAGGGCTTATTTATTATAAACGTAATAACATAGAATATGCAAAAAGAGAATATGAGACGGTAATCGGGCTTAACCCTAAAAAAGCAGAGGCATATTTTAATCTGGGTGTCTTATATCAGGATATTAACACGCATGATGAGGCAATCGAGATGTACAAAAAGGCAATTGAAATTAATCCAGAGTACGATAAAGCCCATTTTAATCTCGGAATTGCGTATTACAAGACCGGTAAACTGGATGAGTCTGTTTCTGAGTATAAGCGGGTTATTGAGATAAATCCTGACTATATTAATGCGTATGATAATTTGGGAATTGTTTATTTTGTAAAAGGTTCGTATTCTGACGCCCTCGAAGCATTGAAGAAGGCATTATCAAAGAGTTCAAACGCTGCCAAGATTCACTATTACCTTGGCAATGTTTACAATAAGATGGATAAGATGGATAAGGCAATAGCTGAGTATAAAAAGGCAGTGGAAGCCAATTCGAAATTAGTTGCGCCGCATTATAATTTAGGCGTCATTTATCTTAAAAATAAAATGGTTGATCAGGCCATTATGGAATTTACAAAGTCAATTACCCTTGACCACGATTATGCCAATGCCTATCTAAACCGCGGTAAAGCTTATGAATTGAAGGGCGACAGGGTAAATGCACAGAACGATTACAATTCCTACCAACATGCCAAATCGGCCTTTGCAAGGATTTATAAAGAAGAGAACGTATCCTCCTATTATGAAGGTTCAAATCCTGATAAATAAGCATGGAATGCACAGTTATGTTAACTATTAGTGCACTTCTTTACCCTTATCTTCCTGCTTGCTATTCTCTTTGACAGGTTTCCCGGTTTCTTGTTTAGAATCTTTTGCACATCGGAAGCCGATACTCTTGTTTCGGTCCTCAGGTTTTCCAAATATCCTTACAGCACAGCGCATTTTATATGCATAGGGAGCAAATAATGACCCCCCTTTAATTATTCGCACGCCGGTGCTGTTTTCCGGTCCTTTTGGATTAATGCTTGGGCTGGTTTGGTAATATTCAGGGTGATACCAATCGTTGCACCATTCAGAAACACTGCCTATTAAATCCAGACACCCCAATGAGCTCTTCCCATATTCAAAACTACCTACAGACAAAGGCGCATCAGATCCGACGTTGCATCGCTTTGCATCCCACACATTGCCCCATGGAAACCTGCGTCCGTCTGTCCCTCTGGCAGCTTTCTCCCATTCGGCTTCAGTGGGTAAGCGTTTGCCTGCCCATGCGGCATAAGCATAAGCATCGTACCAGTCGACACGGCTCACAGGATAGTCAGGGTAATCGAAATATGGATAGTCCCAACCTGTGTGAGGTGTGCCAGGGGTATGGTCTTTATTTTTGGGTTCACCTGGGAAACATTTACTGTGGTCGCCGGTGCTTTTGATATATTGCAAAAATTCCCAATACTGGGCATTGGTGACCTCGTATTTATCAATAGAGTATGTATCTAAATACACTTCATGTTGTGGAGTTTCTTCAGGAATAAATTCGTCTTCTGTTGTACCCATAATAAATTTTCCTGCAGGAATTAATATCATTTCATTCCATTTTTCACCATTTTCAACCAGGGCATTTTTCATCCTTTCATCCCGTTCAGCCAGCGTTAATTCTTTGCGTTGACTCTTTTCGGAAGGTTTTAGGCCTTTTTCTAATTTATTGATGTAAACTTTAACGTCCTGCAATGTCTTTTGATAATTTTCAGCTAACTTCGTTTCCGGTGGTTGTGCCTCCAATAATGTTTTACATTTGTCGAGATGAGTTAAGGCTTCCCTTTGGTTTCCCAGCTTCCAATAAATTCCACCCATATGAAAATGAAGCGATGGAAGTTCGGGATTTAATGCTTCTACCTTTTTGTATTCCTCTAAAGCCCCTTCAAAATCATTCAGTTCTTCGCGCAGTCGATTTCCTTCCATAAAGTGATACATGGCTGCTTTCATTTTTTCTTCGGGTGTAGCATCTGGTGGAAGGTTAATTTCTATTTTTTTATCGGGTAAAGATGTTTTCCTGTCAGTTGAAGATTGAAGAATGAGCTGAGTTCCATCATTTTTGCAAAACTTTTCTCCAGGATTTGCTTTTTGCTTACAGGTTGGACAAACAAGAACTTCTTCCGTATATTCGATAAGCTGTTTCCCATCAACGCTGCAGAAGCTGATGTCTCCAGGATAGATTCTGTTACATTCTGGACAAAGTTTATTCTGGGTAATATTCTTTTGTGTAGTTGATACCGATTCTTTTTTTATCTCCGTTGACATGAGGGCACTGCATGGGAGCATTGTAGACATAATAAATGTAATAATGACATATACAGTTTTCACAAGAAAAAAACCTCCTTTTAAACAAAAACAAACAATATGAATTTGCTGACTAAAAAAAGAGATGCGTTAACGTATCTCTTTTCATGTGTTAAGTTAAGTAGAATAAATTTATGGCTTTTTTTCTGCCATTTCTAAATTCTTTTCCTCTTGTTTTTCAGAAATCCAGTTTGACCACTTTCCCCATTCTATATATTTTTTGCCATCAGACAACCAGTACTGGGAGCCTTCTCTTTCACGTTTACAAGTAAGGTTTTCTACTGTACGAACCTGTGTTTGTTTTATAACCTTGAAATAAAAACAATCAACTTGGTGGAAGTTAATTTCCAAGTTATTTGCAACTTCCTTTAATTCAAGGTCTTCAAAAGTTATTTTTTTCTCATTGAATTTTTTCTCATCTACTGGAATTTCATAAGTAATTGTTTCTGTTACTTTGATGGTAATAGCGTTAGGCTTTTCGTCCATCCAGGGGAGCGGTATCGTTCCTTCATAAGGTGCAAATGATTGATGAAAACTTGGCGCTCTAGGTTGCTTGGTGGTGTCTATAATACCCCCTCCCGCATGTTGTGCTTGAACTGGCTTTTCATTAATAAATATTGTACTGGAAAAAATAAATAAACTAGCTGCCAAGATTGAGCTTATAGTGAATAATTTTCTAAGTTTTTTCATATTTAATCCCCTCGTTGATATTGAGATAGAATAATTCTGATTATAAAAGCAATTTATACCGTATTTATACACTTCATATTGGTTCTGATTACATATTTTATTTTAGCATTATTATATAATTCCAGACACTTAAATCGAATTTTACAATAAAACAGAATATTTGTCAAATAATACAAATACTAACTATATGGCTATTTTAAACTATCTGGGAATTATTCAATTTTAGAATAATTTATTGCTTATTAAAAAATGACTTGAACAAATATTAACTTTGTGGTAGAATTCTCGAACTTTGAATTTTACTAAGAACAGTATGACTTTTTACTCATTTAATTTAAATAAATGAATAGTAAAAGCATAAGAGCAAAAGCTTTCTTTAATAAATAGTAGGAGGATTTTATGGAGCGATTGAAGCAGTTGTTGGAATTTATTAAGATAAGAAAAAAGCTGGTAGGCTTCTTCACCATAATTGTTTTGGTTATCTTGATTGTTACACTAAATAAAGTATATCACTATTCGGAGACAAGCGAGTTTTGCGCTAGTTGCCATGAAATGAAGATACATTATGATTCATTTAAGGCATCTAAGCACCATAATGAACATGTAGAAAATTGCCATGCCTGTCACGTCGGTCCAGGACTTAAAGGTTATGCTCATGCAAAATTAAGCGATGGTACCCATGATTCTATGATGCACTCTTTCCAGGCATTTACAGACGGCGCTTTTATAGAAATTGCAGAAGATAGTTTAGAAATATTAAATGGTAACTGTGTACGTTGTCACTCTGAAGGTTTTACAAAAGATAAATCACATATTGAGTTTGTACAAAAAAGTAATAAACATGGTACTCATGGTGAAACCCCTGAAAAATTAGCTTGTACAGATTGTCATCTTGGTGTTGTACATCCTCACATGCCCGGTGATTTATTTAAGGCATATGCAGCAAAAAAAATTAAACCATACGGTACCTATGGAGAAACAGATTGTTTGGCATGTCATAGAATTGCTACGCCTGATGTTGTGAAAGAATGGACTAAAGGCGCACATGCTGTAAAAGGTGTAACGTGCATAAGTTGTCATGGAAACGATCACCGTTATATTGCGAAAAAGCAAGGTCATGTTTCAGCAAGTACGTGCGGTGAATGCCACCAGAGTCAATTTCTTGACTTTAAGGACAGTACACACTTACAAGGACATCCAGTTGCACAGACTGATAAGTATAATGTGATTACCACGAAATTATTGAATATCGAGGGTTGCAAGGATTGTCACAAATTAAGCTTAAGTTATGAATTTGACAGGCTTGGTGGAAGTTGTGATGCTTGTCATCCAAGTCATAAGTTCGCTACCTCTGATGCAAAAGCGTATGATGCTTGTGAAAAGTGTCATATTGGCGGACCGGAGCATTCACGTCTGGATACAGGCCCAAATTCACTTTTTGGGAAGGTTCAGAAATTGCGCAGTCAGGGTCTAATCACGAAGGAACTGGTTACATGTCAGTCGTGTCACGGACCAAACAAGTCTCATAATTTTAGCAGGTCATTTATACCTCCAAATCTTGATGTATTACTTTTTGGAGGCACAGGGTTGGTTAAACTACCTACATCGCATCAACAAAATTAATTGTTTTGAGATATAAAATTTAATCCCACCGTCCCCAAAACGGTGGGATTTTTTTGTATAAATTTCCATAGTTGCGTTATAAAAATTGTTTTATATGATAATATAATGAAGGGAACAGGATGGGAAAGAATATAGTACAAAAAATATTTAGTTCACATCTGGTTGCAGGAAAGCTTAAAGCTGGACAGGAAATAGCCATTTCTATTGATCAAACCTTAACGCAAGACGCTACTGGAACTATGGCGTATTTACAATTCGAAGCTATGGGTATTCCAAGGGTAAAGACGAACCTTTCCGTTAGTTATGTAGACCACAACACGTTACAGACAGGTTTTGAAAATTTTGATGACCATTTGTTCCTTCAAAGCGTAGCCAAAAAATATGGTATTTATTTTTCTAAACCTGGTAATGGTATATGTCATCAAGTACACCTTGAGCGTTTTGGCGTTCCTGGAGAAACCTTGCTTGGTTCGGATAGTCACACGCCTACATGTGGCGGTTTAGGTATGATAGCTATAGGTGCCGGTGGGCTTGATGTGGCTATTGCTATGGCTGGCGGGCCATTTTATTTGACAATGCCCAAAGTCATTTTAGTAAAATTGAGTGGTAATTTACAGCCATGGGTAACAGCAAAAGATGTGATACTGGAGTTGCTGAGGCGGTTAACAGTAAAAGGTGGAGTTGGCAAGGTATTTGAATACGGTGGAGAAGGAGTAAATACGCTTACAGTTACTGAACGTGCAACAATTACCAATATGGGTGCTGAGCTTGGTGCGCTCACGTCTGTATTTCCAAGTGATGCACAAACAAAAAAATATTTGAAAATGCAAGGAAGAGAAGACAAATGGAAACCTGTAAAGGCAGCTTCAACGGCTCAATATGACGAAGTTATAGAAATTAATCTTTCAGAGCTAGAACCGATGATTGCCAAACCTCACAGTCCGGATAATGTTTGTAAGGTGAGTGAGATAAAAGGCATTAAAGTTCATCAGGTTTGTATCGGTAGCTGTACAAATTCTTCTTACCACGACCTTACGGTTGCTGCAATGATGTTAAAAGGTCGGGAAATACATCCAGAGGTAAGTCTTACAATATCTCCGGGTTCAAGGCAGGTACTGGAAATGATAAGTAAGAATGGTGCTTTGGCAGATATGATAGCCTCAGGTGCACGTCTTATTGAAGTTGCCTGTGGACCGTGTATTGGCATGGGACAGTCACCTCCATCCGGTGGTATTTCGATAAGAACATTTAATAGAAACTTTGAAGGTCGAAGTGGAACGGCCGACGCCCATGTTTACCTTGTAAGCCCGGAAACAGCTATAGCAACGGCAATCAATGGCGTTATTAGCGATCCGAGAGATTTTGGTGATCCGATAGTTATCAAATATCCCAAAAAGTTTATTGTTGATGATAGCATGATTATTCCCCCTTCGGAAAAACCAGAGGAGGTATCAATTATCAGAGGACCTAATATAAAACCCTTACCAAAGAAAGAACCCATGCCTGATACGCTGAAAGGAGACGTCCTTTTAAAGGTGGGAGACAATATTACCACCGACCATATTATGCCGGCAGGAGCAAAGGTTTTACCACTGCGGTCGAATATTCCTGCCATCTCTGAGTTTGTATTTGAAAAGGTTGATAAGGAATTTGTAAAACGCGCAAAGGAAAAGGGTGGTGGATTCCTCATAGGTGGAATAAATTATGGTCAAGGTTCGAGCAGAGAACATGCCGCGCTTGCTCCCATGTATTTAGGGGTAAAGGCTGTTATTGTAAAATCCTTTGCCCGAATCCATCGCGCAAACCTTGTGAATTTTGGTATCTTGCCATTAACCTTTGAAAACGAAAATGACTATAATCTATTCGATCTGACAGATACCATTGAGCTTCCTGATATAAAAAATAAGTTGAAATCAGGTGGAAAGATTATCCTCAAAAATTTAACAAAGAATAAAGAGATAAAAATTACACATACATTAACACCTCGCGAGGCTGATATTCTCTGTGTTGGGGGGTTGTTGAACTATCAAGCTCAGGCAGTAAATTAGATAAAAGAGTTTATATTAATCAAAACAATAATATAATCTAATTCATGCGAAACAGGAATCCACACAATTGCATATCATGTATGAATTCATGATTTAGTGCAAAAAAATCTATCATGGAAAGTTAAGATGCAAGGCGCATAATTTGAGGAAATATTGCTCATGCATCATTTAATACAAGAGATGAAAATGTGAAAAGAAAGGTTGAGATCAAGGTAGCTCATGCCGCCTAATCTCAACCTTTTTTATTTGTCTGTGAGATCTTGTGAAATCTGTTTAATCTGTGTGTTTTTCTAGTTTAATAAGTAAAAACTGTGCAGTTTGTGTAATCTGTGGTTCCTAATGCTCACTGACACTGAAATCCAAAACATGAAAATATATTTCTCAAATTGTAACAATATTGCATTTTATTTTATTTGATCGTTTTTGTATACCTAAGGTAAAAAGTTTTATAGGTAAGGTAAGAGATTAAGATGAAATTTTATAATTTAGAAGATAAGGAAATATGCAAAGATGAATGGATATCTTATTACTCTGAAATTTATTTTTCGGGGTACAACAGAAAATATAAAAATCATAAGGTTAAGGTAAATGGAAGTAGTAGATTTGTTGAGGGATTGATAGAAGACATTTTAAATGGTAAAGAAGGTTTAAGTCGTGAAAATATTATACTGATAAATGCGTGGAAGACTGGAAATATTAATCATAAATTATCAGAGGCTCAAAACGAAATAATTTTTTATACTCTTTATCAGAAAGAATTGAAAGATAATCGCTTCCATAAAACAAAGGATTACACCGAAGCAATAAATCATATTGTTGAAAATATTCAAAGGTATACTAATAATGCCTTGGCGGTTGAAGAATTATTTAATGAGTTAAAGGGTTTGCCTAGTCTTGGTCCTGTATATGCTATAAATTTTATTTACTTTTTTACTCATGGTGAATATTCAATTTATGATCAGTTTGCAAACCGCGCATTAAAAGGAATTATTGAAGAACAAATTCCCAATTTTCAATATAGCAATGAGAATAAAATAGATTGGCAAACATATCAAAATGAGTACATAGCAAAAATTGAAAAGGTATTTGGGAAAAGAAATATTGAACGTAGGGATGATCAGGCATTGTTTGTATATGGACATTTATTTAAGCAGAAAATACCAAAGAAAAATTGTTGTTGATTATTGAGATGGGTTTTAATTGCAACCTAGTCTGTTTTTACTATAAAAATAAGACTTGTTATTTATTATTAATCATATATACCCGGCAAAATTTGTCCTTGTATACAACCTTCATATAGGGATCGTTATTTGCCTGTTTAATAAAGTCTTCGTGTTTATTATCTGTAAGTACATAATATGAGTTGAATTTCTCAACGATAATTTTGTGGGGATTTTCAACCTTGCCTTTTGTAATAGCTTGCCACGTCCTGTAAAGCGAACTATTGTATTTGTACATATAATTGGGGTCGAGTCCGACTATGTAATAATTGTGCGTATTGTAAAAGAACAGATAAGGAAAATCGTCCCAATCTGTGTTGAACACGATGGTTTCTGGTTCAGTACGTTCCTTTAACCATAGAGCAGCGCCTTTATAAAAATCCTTTGATGGGTCTTCCTTCATCTGTTTACTGGCAATTATGAAATTACTAATGATAAAGTAACCTGTTATAGAAACCACTAAGAATAAGAATATGCGCTTATTTATACTTTTTTTTAGAATAAACCTACCTTCATTGTTATTAACCAATTCGCTTATGCCGAAAGCGCAAAAGATCATGGCAAAAGGAGGCCAGTATTCTATATACCTTCTTGATTTAAACAGTAAGACCATGAAGAAGCAGGATACAAAGAACATCGAAGTAAGTATGTGACTTCTTTTTTTATAACCACCTAACAGTAGTCCGATCACCCCAAAAAATACAATGAATACAAAGCCTGCATCCTTCAAGAGTGAAAGGGTGGCATATGGATACCATTCCTGCCCAATCCTAATGGATGTATCATCTGATGATATACGTATAAGATTAAACAAATAAGATGTTATGTTCTCCGGGAAAAATGGGTTAATTACAATCCCTCCCAATATACCTGAAAACAAGTAAATCAGTAACCTGTAATCTGCTCTCTTTTCTATAAAGAGTTCGCACAGGAAAAAGATTAGTGTAATTACAATCAATAATGGGAATGCATCGTATAGCCATACAAATAAAAAGGCGCAGATTGAGAGGCTTTTATATCTCTTTTTTATAATTAGAAAGATAGAGAGTAACATTAATGCCAGAGATATACTTTGGACTCGTAGCATGCTTATTCGATATAGAAAAGCTGATGATGAGGCGAGAAATGCGAATGTCCAGAAGAGACAATACCTGACATTACAGAGTCTTAAACAGAAATAAAAGCTGATTCCTGCAAGTGATGCAAAAAAAAGTGCAGCCCATTTTGCGCCTTTAATTAAATCGCAAAAAGTAAAAGGGATATACAAAACATGTTGCAAGAAGTGATGGTCTCTGAAATAGTCTTTGAATATTGTATATTGCATCCATGGCAGCTTATATATTATTCCATGGTCATACATTAACTGACTAAATTTGATGTGAAAATATCCGTCACGGTCTGCAAGGCTACTGGATGAAAATTGCAGGAAATAAAAGTATGTGATAACTATAATGCAGGCGATAAGTAATGTGCAGATGCCATTGGGATTAAAAATTTTAATTTCTTTCTTGATTGAGTCTATTTTCATATAAATGAATGTTACATGGTTTTAGTGAAATAATATCACAAAAAAATTTATTGACATTATTTATTTATATGTCATATTTGAATTAATCGTAAATTATTTTTTAATGGAGGTCAAAATGATAAAAAAATTATTTCTTTGTATTACTATAATAATTAGTTGTCTATTTATACAAAACTATCTATACGCTCAAACTCAAACTCCAACAGAAACTCCAACTCTTACTCCTACCGCTACTCCAGAGGTTACCCCTTCTGAGTCCCCGACAGAAACACCGGTAATTACTCCAACGCCAACAACGTTGGGCAGCATATTTGGCACTGTTACAGATGAGTTAGGATTTCCCATCAGCGGTGCTATCGTTTCGTTAAAAAGCAGAGAGCCTAAAATCAGGTATTCGACCGTAACCGATATTGATGGCAAATATGAGTTTTTAAGCTTAAGTGCAGGTAAATATAAAATAAAAGTTAAAAAGAAAGGTTATAGCTCGGAAAATGAAAAGGTAGAACTTTTAGAAGGTGAAAATAAGCAGATTGATTTCCAATTACACACTTCAAATAGTAATGGCAATAATAATAGAAATGGGAATGGAAATAACAACGATAATGACAATGACAATGATAACAAGAACCGTAACAATAACGGTAATAACAACGATGACGATTAATATGAATGTCAATATGAATAATAATTCAAACAGGAACTACAATCCTTAGTAACTTCTTGTATTTTAAAAATAAACTTATTATTAATAGGAGATGTAAGATGAAGAAGATTTTTAAAAACAGTGTAGACGTAACCTTGACAAGCTTAAAAATGCTAAAAACTGGGCTAATCGCATCAATATTAATTCTTGCCTTTTCAACAGTTCTGGTTAGCGCTAATGGAGATGATAAGGATAAAAATCAAGACGTATTGGCATTTACATCCCTTTTGAATGGCGGGCAGGAAGTTCCTGAAACCGACAGCAATGCTTTTGGAGTTGTATTTATGACACTCGAACAAGACGTAGGTATTCTCTCTTACTCAATTACATATACTGATGATAAGTTGGTTGGAACAGAGACCGCTACGCACTTTCACGCCCCGGCAAACCCCGACGAGACTGCTCCGGTTGTATTTACGGTAAGCCCCGATGTGAGTCCTCTTGGTAGTCCGAAAAATGGGTCGGTAGGGCCACTCACAAAAAAACAGATTAATGATTTGAAGAAGGGGTTATTCTATCTCAATATTCATAGTAGCGCTTTTCCAGATGGAGAGATTAGAGGACAAGTTATTCCTGTATCAAAAGTTCGTTATAGTGACGACGATAACAGTAATGACAATAGTAACGATAACGATAATAGTAATGGAAATGACAATGATAACGATAATGACAACGACAACATGAATAATAATAGTAACGGAAATTATAATGCAGAATAGTCGTAGTGCAGGCTATATTGTGTTCAGAGTGAGCCTTGAAGAATGTCAGAAGTTGTATGGAATAGGGGGAAGATATAAATTAAGGATGTACCATAAAAAATCTAAAAGCTCCCCCTACACTCTGTAGTTAGATTTAACAGGCACTGACTTTAGAAAAATTACAAAGCATAGGTATTTAATCAACAAGTATACCGGAAAATGCTTTTGAACTATTTTGACACTAAATGTTCCAATCCCATCCTTCGATTTTTTTATACAGGCTTTGGTCTGTTAAATCGTACCGAAGCGGAGTTATAGATATATAACCCTCGTTTACGGCGCTGATATCTGTGCCTTCCTCATGATGGATAGATTTATCAGTGCCCATTAACCAGTAGTACGCCTTCCCACCTGGGTCTATACGTCTATCAAAGGTTTCTTTGAAATCGCGTGCGTACTGGCGTGTTACTTTAATCCCCTTAATTTGATTTGAAGGGCGTGAAGGGATATTCACATTTAGTAAAGACCCTCTCGGTAGTTTATGTTTTATAATATTTTCTATAACTCCTTTTGCTACCTTTGCCGCTTCCTGCACATCCGCGTATTGTTCGGTAATTTCGAATGAGACTGCTATAGATGGGTATCCCATAATTGCCGCTTCAACAGCAGCGGCTACAGTGCCAGAATACAGGATATGGATGCCTACGTTTGCTCCCATATTAAGACCGGATATAACCACATCTGGATTTTTTTTCATTATTTCATAAATAGCAAGTTTAACGCAATCGGCAGGCGACCCGCGTACGCCGTATCCAATAAACTCGTTATTCAGATGCACCTCGCGAATACGCAATGGATGACTGAATGTGATGGAATGACCAACTCCGCTCTGTTCAATATCTGGCGCTACCACTGTAATTTGTCCTATATCCTGAATCTGGTGTTTCAGTGCTGCAATACCGGGTGCGTAGATGCCATCATCATTAGTTAACAATATCTGCATAATTTTTACCTCGTATCGTCATAAAAACGTTTAATTGTTTGAATATCCACACCTGTCCAGTATGCCAAAACCACAAATTTATTAATCAGCAAGTGTCTTATCACGCCTTATTTTTGATGAATCGCCTTGCAAGAAGAAGTCAATACCATCCGCATAGCGGGTGGCTTGCCTAGCCCTAAAAAGACATTTGTATTGGTTGCCCTTAAAGAGGGATACCTATCGTCCTTTCTTAAGCATTCCCAACGCAATATACATGAGGAAACTCTTTTTTTAAACACTACAGCATAGCTCTTCCTATTCTCGCCTGCTTAGCCAGTGGTTTAGCTCTGGAATCAAGGTTGACAGCATGCTGGTTCACATATAGTTTTTACGTCTTTAGTTTGCATATCATATATAATAAATATCCCTTTATATGGTGGATTGGAAAGTTTCCATGCTGTATCGGTGCAGATTTCTATAGGGACTCCCATCGGATAGGTGTGTCCGTCGTCATCTGAAACGCTATTAAAAGGCCCCTTATATATGGCATATTGTCCGGTATATAAACACTCTCTTGATTTCTTGAATTTGTATGCCTTTAAGGTCATGGAATAAAACTTGATGCCTTCCGTCTCCCTGTATAGATTTCTATGAATCACTTCCAGTCCATAGAACCCTACGGTTTTTATTATATTAAAGAACTCAGATTCTTTTATAGCTCCTGAAATACACTCACTCCATAATTTTTTATTTTGTCTCATTATTGAAGGAACATTCCTGTTAGATACAATGTCGGAAATAACAAATCTCCCGCCTGTTTTTAATACCCTGAAAATTTCTCGAAGAACCTTTTCTTTTTGAAGAGACAGATTAATAACACAATTGGATGTTACCAGATCGATTTTTTCATCTGCCAGAGGTATTTCTTCCAGAAAACCTTTCATAAATCGTACGTTATCAAAACCCAGATTCCTTGCTACAGTTTTTCTTGACGTGTTAGCTTTATTCAACATTTCGTCTGTCATGTCTATACCAATAACATACCCTTTTTCACCGACCCATTTTGATGCAATAAAACAGTCCACCCCTCCACCCGACCCCAAATCCAATATATTTTCTCCAGGTTTAATATTAGCCATTGTAACTGGACTGCCACATCCATAAGAAATATCCAATACTTGTTGTGGAATGTGTGACAAATCAACATTATTATAGCCTGTTGGACAACATAGTTCCTTTTGCGGTTTGTTAGCAGCGGTAGCATAAAACTCGTGTACTGATTTTCTCACGATATTATTTGGAACTATTTTTTGCTCACTATCGTTTTTACAAGTTAATCCCGACATTCTGCACGTGTAGCAAACCGGTGATTCCATTGCATATGGTCTAAATGCTTCTTTTAAAGTCCACCCCATCCATGCATTGGAATCGTTAATAAGTAACGGACAAACAAATACCCCTTTACTGGTGATCATACGGCTTGTACTACACTGGAGGTTATCCATTGAATAGTTGTCAAAACACTTATCTGTTATCCGTTCATTTTCATAATATGGTCTTATTAATTCTGCGCATCGTCCCAGAAGAATCAATGGTAATTTCTTAACTCTTAATTGTGGGATATTAAGAGCGCCTGTTAATGATTTAAATCCTTTCTCCATTTTGTTCGTGAAACTTTTATATTTATACTGGTCTGTATACGTAATAATGGGATAGAAACCGGCATCTACTAAAGCCTGAATGCCCCTAATTGCATTCTTAAATGAGTTTTTGCCTCTTATACGGTCATTTTCTTCTTCTAGGTAACTTTCGAGACTTACCCTGAATTCTAATTTGTTTTTTGAAATATTTGATATTTGTGCAAGTAATTGTGCAACTTTGGATGTTATCAATGTGCCATTTGTAAGAACTGTGACTATACCATAACTCAGAGATTCTTTTAGAATATTCAGAATATCAGGGTGCAGAAATGGCTCACCGCCAGTAAAATAAAATTCCTTTACACCATATGCAGATGCTTCCTTTAAATAATGCTGAATCACATCTTCTTTAAGCAGGCAATGATTATTATTTTTTGGCCCACAAGATATAAAACAATGACTACATTGTAAATTACAATGCGTGCCTGCTACTTGAAACCACAATGTGTCTAGTCTTTTTAAATAAACTGCTGGCATAATTAATTGTTAACCCTCCCGAAATACATAAACAAGTCCTCTTTTGTATCTATATCAAATAGAGTTTGTAAAATATGATACGATATATTATTTTTTCTGATTTTTTCCATTGTCTGATCAAATACCTTATCGGTGCTCCACGCGATATCCATAAACAAATCATACATGGACATCCATTGAAAATATTTAGAATCAGGGTTCGACATTCCTAATAAATAATAACCACCGTCTCTGGATGGTCCGATTACAATTTCCTTTTTTTCTAATATTCCAAAGGCATTCTCAATCAATGGAACGTCTATCATAGGACAATCAGTGCCTACGATGATGCCTCTTTTATAATCTTCCAGTTGAAAAAGTTGCTTAAGCGCGTTAAACATCCTTTCACCCAAAGTCTTGCCTTCTTGTAGTCTATAGAATACATCAATATTTAACCAATCTCTTATTTTATCTTCCTTATTTTTAGGTGTAAAAAAAACGTGAACATCATAAAAGTTTTGATTTTTTATTACAATGTTTCTGATAATTCCTTCTGCCATTTGCCTGTAAATTGCACATGCACTCTTGTTGCCTATATCCTTTGCAATGCGTGTCTTTACCTTTCCAGGCTCAGGATATTTTAAGAAGAGAATCAACGCGTTTTCCACTTCAATATTTTACAAAAGAAAATTTCTACAGGAGACAATATAAAACCAACAGACAACTTCCAATTTCTATCTTACATCATCATAAAAACGTTTAATTATTTGAATATCCACACCAGCCCAGTATGCCAAAACTACAAATTTATTAATCAGCAATTGTCTTATCACGCCTTTTTTGATGAACCGTCTTGCGGAAGAAATCACGGGCATCCTTATCAGAATAACCTTCCCCTTTTTACCTAACTTTTTATAAAAATCGTAGTCTTCCATTATTGGCATTTCTTTGTATCCGTGAAGTTTTTGAAAAACATCCCTTCGCACAAAAATACCCTGGTCGCCAAAATGGAAAAGACGGAAGTTAAATCTTGTTATAAAAGAGATGCCTCTTAGTATAAAATTATCTGCGTCAAATGCAATATAAAATGAGCCTCCTGCCACCGTATCATCCTGCATCCTTTTTCTTATCTCACGAAAGGCATTAATCGGCAGGAGTGTATCAGCATGCAAAAACAACAAGATATCTCCATTACACACTTGTGCACCCGTATTCATCTGAATCGCCCGTCCACGTTCGCTGTTTATCACATGGACATACTTACTTGCAATGGCAACCGTATTATCGGTACTTCCGCCATCCACAATATACAATTCGTAATCACCCTCCTGCTTAATAACACTCTGGAGCGTTTTCTCAATATGGATTTCTTCATTTAGTGTGGGAATGATTACTGATATCTTCATTTAAAACCAGAGATTTCGCAGGTTACACGGATTTGCTCACCGCAGAGAACGCCGAGAACGCAGAACATGTTAGAAGACAGACAGAAAAACTATGCGGATTCCCCCCTTGCAAATAAAGGGAGTATAGCAATACGCCCTTACATCGTGCATCATGCCTCTAGCCTCTTTCCTCTTGCTTCCGTTGGCAAAACAGAGGGTCTAAAAGAGTAACGGAGGGGCCAGGGGCGCATCTTAAATATTAAATTTAAAGTGAAAGATAATTTAGAAATTATTATAATAGTACACAAGAAAATATCAATATTTATTATTTTACGAATAAGACTTGTCCTCGACTCAGATCGGGGAGAAGTAATCACACAGAGACACGAAGCCGCAAAGAATGATGAATGAAAATGATATTGGGAAAATTATAGTTGATGCTGCAGTTGCAGTGCATAGGGAACTTGGACCAGGATTGCTTGAAAGTGTTTATGAAGTCATCCTTGCTTACGAGCTTAAGAAACGTGGATTATCAGTCGACCGTCAGGTATCCATACCGATAGAATATCATGGAATAAAATTTGATGAAGGATTTCGAGTTGATATTCTCGTTGAGAACAAGGTGATAATCGAGTTGAAATCCGTGGAATCCGTTAATAAAGCTCACAAGAAACAGGTTCTAACTTACTTGCGTTTGACAGGGCATAAGCTCGGATATTTGCTGAATTTTGGGGAAGCCTTTATGAAGGATGGAATATCAAGAATAATTAATGGGGATATACCATAAATCTTTGTGTCTTGGTGGCTTTGTGTGAGGAAACAGATTGAGAAGATACTTACTGAAAACAAAGATATCTAAAGAAGATGAAATGAATAAACGATTAGAAAAAATTAATCACTAATCAAGGTTTTGACCCCTTTCAATGTTCCTAAATTTTGAGGTGAACGCCCATGCTTGAGCCAGTAGTATATTGTTCTTGCGGGAATCTAAAAGAATATGGAGGCAATTGGCAAATAACGTCTCGTTCTTTTAAGGCGGCATTTATGCCACTTAAAGAGCGTGAGTCTATTATTTCAAAAGAAAAATGTCCCATCTGTAGATGTATAGATGCGGGAGAAATTTTAATATCTCTTAAAAATCTTTAAAAGAAAGATAGCATTTGAAGGGGCTTACTATCGCATCCCCGTTTGCACGAGGACAAGTCTTATCACGAGGAAATGAGCGAAGGGATATTTTTAATAATAATCAGGAAACTTGTCCTCATGAAAATGGGGATCGGTAATTTGTTTGGTCTTTGTTATTCTTCCATAAGCATGTATGAAATCAAAGATGTCTGGAGAAGATGAAATGAATAAACGATTAGAAAAAATTAAATCACTAATGGGTGACCCTTCTTTATTTTTCTTTTTTATGTACTCCGATCATTAGACATGAAACGCAGAGCTATTGTTTTCTGTATCGTCGCAATCATCTTGCTAGTACTAACTCATGCAGTTTTTGCTCTTTGGGTTGGGGACTATACATGGTACGAGCACGATCCTCGGGTCTCGATCGTAACCACAATTCTGGCAATAATTTATGTCTTTTTCCCATTTGCCGCTTCGAAAACTCTTTCGCTTTTTCTTGAAATACCTCTTGGTATAATCGCATTGGCGGAGATTCTTGGATGCTACATTTTAGTAGTTCTCATTTGCTCACTTGAAGTTGGGATAGCAATCGGTATTCTGTACATTACAGGATCGGTGCTTATTCTTGGAGGTTATACACTCGGAGATTATACAGTTGGCGGTCCGCTTGTGGCCTCGATAGGTACAATAGCCTTTGTTACGATCTTGTTACTATTTGGTATACGCTTTTATAAAACAACTCGCAAACTCGTCAAAAATACATGGTATTCTTTATGGCATATTTTTGAAGCATGGGTGCCATATCCAGGGCTACTGATGGCAAAAATATGGGATATTGCAACTCAACTCGGCGAGTTCGTGGCTGGAAGGGTGTATTTTACAAAAGAAATTAGATACCTTATCACTAATAACGATTGGAATGGGTGTGTAAAGTTGGGCAAATCTGCTGTAAGGCCACTTATTGCTACACTAAAAGATAAGATTAATAGGAATAGGCGAGAGGAAGCAGCAAAGGCCTTAGGCGAGATAGGAGACAGTCGTGCAGTACAGCCACTTATTGCTCTACTAAAGGATGAAAAGGATGAAAATGTTGTTGGGAAAGCAGAATTAGCCTTGTGTAAGTTAGGTAAACCAGCAGTAGAGCCGCTTATTGCTGCGCTGAAAGATGCGAACAGCCCCAGCCGTGTCCGATACGTAGCAGCTAGTGCTTTAGGTAGAATTGGAGATATCCGCGCATTAGATACACTAATTGCAGCGCTGAAGGATGCCGATAGTTGTGTTAGAGAAGGAGCGGCATTAGCTTTGAGCTTTTTAGTAGACAGACGCGCATTAGAGCCACTTGTTGCAGCACTGAAGGATGTTGATGATTTCGTACGAATTAATGCAGCGATGGCCTTAGGCGAGATAAAAGATAGACAAGCATTAGAGCCACTTGTTACAGCATTGAAAGATGAAAATTGTATTGTCCGAATGTTCGCAGCAACGGCTTTAGGCGAGATAAGAGATGATCGTGCAGTAGAACCCCTCATTGTTCTGCTAAAAGGCGAAAGCGGTTTTGTCCGACAAGCAGCAGCGGGCGCTTTAGGCGAGATAGGAGATAGTCGTGCAGAAGAGCCACTTATGCTTGCACTGAAAGATGTAGATGAACGTATCCGAGAGGAAGCAAAAGAAGCCTTAGGTAAAATTAAGTCAAGGGAAGATTTAGGAGTGGGTCAGCAGTACAATTACAATATTTAAAAGTTTTTTTACATACAATGAGCTTGTTTTATGGGCTTATAGAAAGGAGTCACCCATTAGAAGGCTCTTGTCAAGCAAAAAATCTCTTGATAGGGAGGGACACATCCTATTTTACTTGACAAAAGGGATGAAAATTATATAGATAATGAATCATGCCACGAATAGCAAGGATAGTAGCAAAAGAATATCCCCACCACATAGTACAGCGGTGAAAACAGGGTAAAAGTTTTTGAAGATAAGGAAGATTTCAAGAAATGATTGTCCCTTCTCGAAAGATATTCTACAGAGAAAACCGTATTTATACTTGCTTATTGCTTATGTCAAACAACGTACACCTGTTAGCAAAGCCTTTAGGTGAAGATAGTCTATTCAAGATGATGCAGGGGATTACACTTTGTTATACACAATATTTTAACAGGAAGAATAAAAGAATAGGACACCTTTGGAAATGCAAGCATCATTCTGCCGTAATTGATACAGAGAGATATTTGTGGGCAGTAAGCAGGTACATAGAAAAGAACCCTGTAAGGGCAAGGATAGTTAAGAATTCAGAAGACTATTCATACTCCAGTGCCAGAATCCATATTTTAGGGAAGAGCAATGTTCTTCTTGGGGAGCCATTATTTGATAAAGGAGAGATCTCAAACTACAGGAACTTTATTGCAGTAGATGAGGATAAAGTAGATTTAGGTGTTATCAGAAAGCAGACAAGATTAGACAAGTCGCTTGGGGATAGAGGATTTTTAGAGATGCTTTCTAAAAAATTAGGTTACAAGTTAAACTTCAGGTGTAAAGGTAGACCCAAAAAAGGGATGTGTCCCTAAATATTCCATATTCTGTTAAGATACTTAGACAACCGAAGGAGGTAAAACTATGGCAGTTATCAAATGTGCTGCATCTGGATGCACGGCAACAGAAAAGAGCGGGCGTATTTTTGTCCGTTGTCCTAAGTGTGGGGCGTGGTGGTGTAGCAGCCACGGAACAAAAGGAAATAAATGCCCTGGCTGTCGCTACGAGTATTTAGTTGGGAAATGATGGTTCCAAAACACAAAACATAAAGTTAAACAATAATGTTAGGATATAATAAATAATTTCAACTTGATTATTTAGGAGGAAAGAGAAATTGGCCAAGGTTATACATTTGAAGCTTACAGGTAAGGCGGAAAGTTTTATTGAAGATATGAAAAAACAGGGATTGAATGAGCAAGATGTATTTGCGAAAGCTCTCAATGTGCTTGAAGACATTTGGAAAACCAAACGGGTTGCTCTCATCAAAGAAACACATTTGACGGAAGTTGATGGGATAGAATATTTTTATGGTATTAACATCCATCAAGATAAAACTTCTGCATTTAGGGTGGAAGCTAGTGAAAATGTAACTCGTCCTACTATTCACCCTACTTCGGGTGAATCAAGAACTGGCGTATAAAGGGATATAGAGGTAAAACTGACATGAATCCAAAATCTATTGAAGAGAGTGTAAGAATGGTACGTGATTTAACATCTTCGGCTAAACCACCTATAATCGAGGTTGCTGGAATGCCTGGTGTTGAGCTAACGCGTGAAGAAACGCGAAAGTACATAGCTTATGGTGCTTTGGGAGGCTTTCTGGGTATTTTAGGTTTAATAATCATATTTGGCTGGTTAATTTGCAAACATCCAATTGATGATGTGATAAAGGTTTTAACTACTACGGCAGGTGTACTCAGCGGAGTAGTTGGAGCCATTGTTGGTTTTTATTTCCGAGGAGAAAACAGATAGCAATTTAAATTGCTCTGGATGTAAAGGAGACCTTAAAAAACACTCTTTACATAAATTCTTTTTGAAGAGAAGATTAATATTATGTCATTACACATCCTTTTATCCAACATCCGGCTTAGAATCGGGTCACACCTCGATTAGTGATTAATTTATTGGCAGTAAAGGCAATTTTGCTACCTTGCGTTTCTGGAGATTTTGGGAAAAATGTCGGAAAGGTTTGAGGTTGAAGCCAGATTTGTTGGGTGCGCTCCGTCCATTCGACTAGCTCAGGACAGGCTTCATCCAACCTACAACTTTTCCCTTCGGAAAACATTAGCGGTTTTCATCGGGACTCCTCCACTTGCGACTACTGATCGTGTAGCCAGCAACCCTGCCGATAAAGGGGATTGACAGCATACCCGGCAGCATTACACAGTGTTTTTTGTCCCGGAAATCCTCAAGACCAATGGTCATACTCTCATGTCCCATCCGCGGCTGATTCCGATAAGTGCCCAGCAAGCGGTCCCACCACGGCAGATTAAATCCAAAATTGGAGTTCGTTTCGCGCTCCTCAATGGAGTGATGCACCCGATGCATATCGGGCGTTACAACAAACCACCGGAAAATGCGGTCTACACCACGCAACATGCGCACATTGCTATGATTGAACATGGAGGTGGCATTCAGCGCCACTTCGAATATGATTAGACCCAATACAGGCGGCCCCAGCACGACAACCCCAGCAGATTTAATGAGCATGGAGAGTAATATTTCCATAGGGTGGAATCGAATTCCTGTAGTGACGTCGAAGTCTAAATCAGTATGGTGCATGCGATGGATTCGCCAGAAGACCGGAATAGCATGAAACATCACATGCTGCAAATAGATGATGAAATCCAGAGCAACCACTGACAACACAACCGCAACCCAATACGGCAACCGGAAGTGATTGAAAAGCCCCCATCCGTGTTTTTGAGCAAAGACTGACACGCCCACCGCGGCTGATGGAAAAATTATGCGGAGTAAAAAACTGTTTATCACCACAATGCCAATATTGTTAACCCAGCGAAGCAGTTTCGGGACGGTGAGTACCCGTCTCGGCGCTGCCAATTCCCACAAAGCCATGGCTCCCAAAATGCCGGAAAAGAATCCCAGTCGAATGACAGCCTCGTGGCTTATGACGAACTCACCGATGTCCATAGTTTAACCTCTAAATAGTCAATTTCCCCAATATCCAATAAACGCTGCCACTAAATACGGCTGCAATGGGTAAAGTTATGAACCATGATGAAAGTATTTCTAATACCATCCGTGTGTTTAGATGTCTCGTAACAAGACCTATCCCGAAAAGAGACCCTACTGATACATGTGTCGTGGATACTGGTATCCCAAGCTTACTGGCACATATCACAAGAATAGCAGTAACAAGGTTTGCAGTAAAGCCCTGACCGTGATTTAATTTTGTGATCTTATTACTCATTGTCTCAGCCACTTTTCTGGCATTCAAAAGTCCGCCTACAGCCATACCAATGGCAACGGCCAGCACGCCCCATGGTATTGACAGCCCTTTGATTAATAATAAGAGGGCAACAATCTTGGGTGTATCATTAAGACCCCGAGCAAAACTCACAACTCCAGCAGAGCAAAAGTGTAAATAATCCAACAATTTCTGGCTATTCATGCCCAGAAAATGTCCTTTATAAATCTCCTGGCAAGTTTCTTCTGTATCAATGGTAATACCAAGGGTGTTGCCATAGTTTACAGAAAGAGCGGGAGTGGGCTTACATGATGGAATTACTTTTCCCTGCTCACCAACACAGAGACACCACTCCTTTGTTATGCCGGAACGAATACGAATCCTCCGGAAAGTAATATAAAGAATGCAGCCAAAAATCGTCGCAATAACAGGGCTGAGTAAAAGCGGAAGGAAAAAAGAGCCACCCAGGACTGTAAAGTTTACCTCCGAACCTATGGCTACAAAACCTGCACCAACCAGGGCACCTGTCAGACTGTGAGTAGTTGAGATTGGAATGCCGGTAACCGTTGCGACCATAACGGTAATAGCGGCACCAATGCCCACAGCAGTAAGAAATTCAGGAGAGATAGAGATATTTTGAGGAACTAAACCTTTGCCAGAAAAAGCGCTTACAAGGCTATATGCAAAAAATATGGAAGCCAACGAACCTGCAAATGTAGTAATCGTTGCCCACCAAATGGCATATTTATAATTGGTGGTCTTACTGCCGAAAAGCGTGGCAACTCCTTTAAAATTGTCGTTAGCGCCATTTGAATACGCAAGAAAGCATGCAGCAAGAAAAAGGATTATTAAAATTGTCATCATTCCTTACCTGTCATTTCATTATTTCTACCGATGTAGAATAAAAAGGCACTGTTACTTTGCTAAGTGGTATGGGCGCCTCATCCGCCTTCCTAGGAAATATTAAATATTCAATCATGTCTAATCGTAGTGTAAGTTGTTTAAAATCTGCCTTGCGTGGAATTTTATACTTGTAATAAAACGATTTACACTCTCCCGGTGTTAATCTCCCATCTTTTACCTCTGTTGGGTATGTGGGAAATTCAAAGGTCCGTGTGATAAAATATTCCTTCAAACCCTTCTCCTTTCCATTTTCATCCAGTACCGCCACACGGGCGGCAATTCCCCTGACTGGTCAGCCCGTTGGTACGCGGTGTCCAGCCCCTGTATTGGTAACCCTTATTTCAGCTTTTAGTTTGTCTCCGGGTTTATAAGTATCCCTCTCCGTTTTCAATTCTACTTTTAACGCCTGTCTTAATTCTTCGGGGTTGCGAGAGCTTTTCTGGTCATGCATTCCATAAACGCGCTTTGGTCTTCCCAGCGAGGCAAACCCTTCCTTTCTCTCCATGTGACAATCCTGACAAGTCGCCTTCTTTCCAGACATTTTATACTCATCATTGGTAGAACATGTTTGATTAATCCTTGCCCGTGGAAAGCCCCAGGAGTGGCATGTGTAACAGAACTCAGACCTTTGAAAAGACGGATCATATTTAACAGGGTGCGGCGCTTCTCCCTCTTTTATCTCTCGAGGTCCGTACAGGGTCTTATTCCTCAAGTGACAAACCACACACGTCACACCCTCCTTTATAAGCATCGTATCAAACTCACGATTCTTGATCGCAACAAAAGGTAGAGGTCCCGTTTCTTTAAAACCCCTTAAAATTTTGGGTTTCTGTTCTAACATAGGAAAATGGCAATTGGAGCAGAAGGGTGGATTGTTTCTTACCGTCCAGCATGCCTGAAAGACAGGGTTTGTAGACGATTTGCTGTGCATGGATTCTCGCCACTGGTCATATATTTCCTGGTGACAATCCTTGCAAGAGTCGGCGCTGTGTAAAGGAATATTTTGGGGCAAGTCTAACCGGGGAAGATAATTTGATGGACCAATAAATGTGACGCAGGCATCATTGCCTATCAAAACACGGGATGCGATAATACTAACTGTTAAAATCAGAATTATTTTAAATGTATTCATGAATACTTCCTAACCCGAACAAGTCGGAAGAAAGCCAAAGGTTATACTAAAAAAACATTTTTCATGCTTTTTAAATCTGGAACTCAAGAACTCAGGAATAATATTTCTGAAAACGGAGTTTAATCGAAATTTATTGATACCGTCATGCGTTTTAAAGCAGTAACAAATAAATCATTCTTTTTTCTTGAGTTCATGAGTTCCAGATTTCTATTCTGTATTATTGTATTCTCGCCCCACTCGCTTAATAGTAAGAGGCATTGTGGCAAAGTTCAATAATAACCCACTCTCTACCTGAGTGGCCTTCATATAGGAACGAACTGTAGAATAATGAATATTTTCAAACGCTTTAATCGCCTTAAGTTCTACCACTACAGTTTTTTCAACAAGGAAGTCAAGACGATGTTCTCCCACCATTTTCTCACGATAGAAAACCTCAACAGGTTTTTGTCTTTCATAAGTAATTCCCATTGAATTCAACTCCACGCAAAGTGCTTCTTCGTAAATCGATTCCAGGAAACCAGGTCCAAGTGTACGGTGTACCTCAATGGCTGCGGCAATAATCTTACTCGTTAGCTCTTGATTGTTTATACTTCCCATTTGATTTTTCCTCTAATAAGTGTCATTTATCCGAACAAGTCGGAAGAAAGTCAAAGGTTGTACTAAAAAGACATCTTTCATGCCTTTTAAATCTGGAACTCAGGAACGCAGGAATAATATTTCTGAAAACGGTGTTTAATGAAATTTATTGATACGGTCATGCGTTTTAAAGCAGTAACAAATAAATCATTCTTTTTTCTTGAGTTCATGAGTTCCAGATTTCTATCTAAAACTCAATTTTTAAACCGAAGCTGGTGAGAAAGGCATCGTAATCACCTAAGAGCAGTGGCTCGGCATTGTCGTTCTGTACAAGATACCTCGAATTAATAAAGAACGACAGAACCGTATCAGGTGACCGCAGATATTTATAATCAATTCCCATAAACGGTGCAGATTGAAAGAAGTCTGCATTATGTGATTCAGAGAAAAAGTCACCATCTACCGCCAAGAAGGTGTTTCCCACATTACAATACATCTTGGACTTGAGCCGATAAAGTATCGGATAGCCATACGTCAGGGAAACGGCATTCACATCAAAATCCATATTATTGGAATCATCCGTTTTACGACTGTATTGATAAAGTGAATATGCCAAAGTTACCTTGTGATTATATGGCAAATCAGAGGCAACACCTATTCCTCCGTGAGATATACTCCCCTTTTGTCCAGTTCCTTCCTCAGTTCCGATGCCAAAGAAAGGTTCAACAAAACCAGGATCCTGTACATTGTCTGCCCTTGAACTCTCTACCTGTCGCAAATAATCCAGATCAGCAAAAATCCTTGTAAAAGAAAGGATTCCTGCAAATGGATAATCAAGGTGCAGTCTTACACCTTCTCTGTTTTGTGGATACTTCTTCGCATCATGAAGTTGCCAACTGTCCGCATAAGTTGTGAAATAGGGAAGTTCATAAAAGAGACCCGAAGACTGGACATCGCTGGGTCTTTCTGTCTTTATCACAAATGGGTCATACTTTGGTTCAACCCAAAAACCTTCCAGGTTAAAACTTACTCTCCCTGCTGTACCACTGACGCCTGTATTAAATAGATTTCCATGAACATCGACACCTTCACTTCCGATTGGCTGGTAAATACTATGAGCACAAGCGGCCCACGCCTTATATGTCGGCAAAAAATTATAAGAATAATCAGCCCCAAGGACAAACTCGTCCTGCTTTCCTACTTTATTATAGGGAGTCTCCCACCGTACAGAATTATCATCCACCGTACCCTGCAAGGGTGAGTCTATTTCTGACGTTGATGCACCCCTGTTAAACGGACTCATAAAGTTAATACCATACTTCATATCTTCGTATTCCCTTCCCAGATAAAATCCACCCAACCAACTGGTAGAGTCGGAATTCTCTGGTAATTCTGCAAAATATACCTCGTACAGGGTTGATGGGATAAAGAAGGGGTTATAAAATCGCCTGACAATATTAACTCCATAAAAGGGTAAATAATCCGGCCCGTAAAAGGTAGGATTGGGTTCGCCTTTGAGTACGTAATCACCCACGTGCTGTGGTGTAAATGCGCCTACGGACATAGTCGTGTCTAAGGGTTGGTACCGCGCCCATAGGGTATTGAGTGAGACGTCGTTTGAGTGTCCCACAAAAGGATTGGAAAAATACGGCGGGGTAACACCCCAGATATCACCTACCCCGGCATCGCCTCCCAGACCATATGCATCCACCTCTAAACCCATAGTCCAATCCTCAGACATATCCGCATAAACACCCGCCCTTGCCCTTGTTGTTATTGCTGCACCGTCTTCAATGGGAAATACATTTAGTGGCCGTGGTAATGTATATGTCGGCTCCCACTCTTTGTGTGTCCTCTGTGTTTGAAATCCCATCGTATAATCAAAGGCGCCTTGAGTTTTTGCAGTAGCGTCTTTGAAGTCAACGTCAACACCTGCTGCTATAGACTCGACACTAAAATTAGTCCTGTATCTATCCGATTCGGGTTTTGTCTGGAACCAACTGGATTCTGGCTTTATCTCTTGAAGTGCATCGGCAACCCTATCCATGTCCAACCCAAGCAGGGGGGATCTGAGGTATTTATCCTTTATATCTTCGGTCTTTTTTTTACCTGCACCAATCTTTTCCAGTTCTCTTCTGAGTATCCTGACGGGTGTTCCCGGACCACGACTAAAGGTTACAATGCCGCTTTTGTCCACGACAAAAGTATTTGTTTGTGGTCAGGTCTCCGGGATATATTTGCCCACATAAGCCTTTACCACCTTAAAATCTGTATCAATCAGGTATGGATAAGGAATATCTACCCTTTCAACAAATTCAGCAGTTTGACGGGTATTACTTAACATGCTTATGGCAAGAATCTCAACCCCATAATCTTCCAGAAGTCCTTGCATAACCTTTGCCCTGCCTTCACAGCCGCCACAACAATCAGAAAACCAGATAATGACCGGTTTTATTCCCCGATATGCAGACAGTGTATAATTTTTGCCTTTGGTGCTGGGAAGCGTAAAATCAGGTGCCTTGGTGCCAACCTGCACAATATCTGCATTTGCACAAGTCACGGCATGTGAAGTTCCAAATAAGATAATAAAGTAGAAAAGGAATGGGTAAAATCTATGCTTCATAAAACAAATTTGCAAAGTAACCTCCTAGCGCGGTGTAGCCTAAACAAAAGATAACCACCCCTCATCCCCCCTTCGTAAGGAGGAGATAAAGTGGAGGTAAAAAGCTTGCTAAAAAAAAGTTTTTACACAGTAAACATTCATGAGCCATAATAGCTCACAAAAGAGCATGAAAATATATCACCCTCCCTTGATCCCTCCCATTAAGGGAGGGGAAGTTCCCTCGCCCCTTGTGGGAGAGGGTCTTGGTGAGGGGCGTTTTCGTGCCAATACTATAAGAGTGGCAATTCGATATTTTAATATTGTATAGATTATTTTCACTCCGGCCTTGATGGTGCCACTTATAGTTCCAGTAATTTTAGACTTCCCGATGCGCTTTCTATAACGGACGGGTACTTCAAGAATACGAACTTTATTTATAACTGCCTTTATCTGCATCTCGACTGTCCATCCGAAATTTTTGTCTTTCATATTCATTTTAGTCAGAGATTTATATCGGATAGCACGAAAGGGACCCAAATCAGTGAAACGAAATCCCCAAAAGATCCAAATGAGGAATGTTGCAATTTTGTTACCTATATATGACTGTAACAGCAATGCCCCCTTTTCCCTTTTTCCAGTTAATCGAGAACCTATGGTCAGGTCTGCCCTATTATCGATAATAGGGTGAACTAAACGTTCCATATCTTCCGGATAATCGCTATAATCACCGTCAAGGAAAACAACTATCTCTGTGTCTGTATGCAGGTTTGACAGTCCTTTTAGGCAGGCATTTCCGTATCCCTTTCTGAGTTCTTTTACAACATGTGCACCCGCATTTTTAGCTTCTAGGAAAGTATTGTCCGTACTTCCATTGTCTACAACAATAATTTGATCCACTATTCTTTTAGGTATATCACGAATCACAAAACCTATAGCTTTTTCCTCATTATATGCTGGAATGATAACTGAAATTTTAGGGTATTTCATTTTTTAGAAAATACTGAACAATTAATTTGTCCTGTTGGTAAACGATTCTTTAGAAATTCATAAATTAAAAGAAAATAAAAAGGAAGATATTCTGGTAATTTTAACCAATGCACCTCTCGCCAAACCAACTCATTATTGTATTCTATCAGTTTTGAAAAAAAGGAATGGTTCATAAAATAATAAAAGATTACGGTACCTGTTAAAACAAGCCATGCCTTACTATGATAAAAACACAAAAAAGGTACAATCCAAGTTAGATACCATGGGTGAACTGTGGGGGCTAATATTAAGAAAGAACCGTAGACCAAAAAGGCAAATCTCAAAATATTATCATGATATTTTTTATATAAAAAAAAGAATACAATGGAAAAAATTATTAGTGTGATTGTTTTAGATAGAAAGGGAGACCCGAAGGATAGACATAAAAATAAAAAATGTATAGAATCGTTGTAACGATATTGAGTCCCAAATTGAAAGAGGGTTGAAAACAGTCCTTTAACAGCGCTGCAATACGGTAAATATAAAAGTATTATTACCAGGAATAGTATGGCAAGATATCTGGTCTTTTCTCTCGGAATTAGGAAAGGTACGATAATTATGGATACGAATTTTGACATCACAGCCAGACTAATTGAAACGACAGATTTCGCATTCTTTCTTATCGAATAAAGATATAAGGCAAGCATAACAAAAAATATCTGCAATGAATCGCAATGTCCCCTTGCCGCAAAACTGACAAGGACTAAAGGACTCCATGCATATATTAACACGTTGGCAGGTTCTTTCCTCATTACTTTTAAATACTTTACCAAAACAAAAATTGAAAGGATGTCAAAAAGGAGAAAAGCCGATTTTATTGATACAAATGAATGGGAAATAAAATCCGCTATAGCAAACACCATTAACGTCAGGGGAGGATAGATTGCGGTCAGATGTTTATGGCTAATACCAGAGAAGAAATTGTCCCTAAGATGTTCCAGATTTAAAGATACAGGCGGTTGGGAATAAGGATTGATCCCATGTAATTGAATCTTTCCTTCCCATAGGTACCGGAAAATGTCGTTTGACGGTGTAGCAGGCAACAACGTCAGGCGAAATACCAAAGAAAAAACAAGAATGACCCAAATAATTTTCTTGGAAATGTTGCTGTTTTTCACTGATAAAGCTGCATTTTTAGAAACAAGAAATACAGCAAAAAGATATGCAACAAAAGCGGCGCTATACATTAAAGAAAACTGTGGAATGTGCTGCATTATATCGCCAAGGGAGGCAATTCGGATACATAGAACTTCAATAACCAACCCCGCTATTACTATGGGAATCAACATTTTGTTTTCTCTTTAAAATTTTGCAAAAGAGAAAGTATGCCTACATAAAAAAATCCTATTGCATACATCAGTAAAAAAGGTCCAAAAACAAATTTGCTGTTGTTCGTGTATTGCATAAATCCTATGAAACAATAGATACTTAAAAGAATTTCACTGATAAAGATTAATGTCATTGGCGAGGTATAGTTTTTTACCGCCATGCTCTTGCCTCTTGTAACTACACCATTTTTAGGTGTTCTGATAAAATCACTTTTCATGTTTAATAATGCTTCAAGCACTGCCTTCGTGTTATTAAGAGCAAGACCACATCCTATAAACATAAGGGCCGGTATGAACAAAGACCTTTTCCACCAATCTTTATAACCTGTTTTTTGAGACACTATATAAAGAAACGAAGGGGCAAAGGTACCTAATAATATTAAACACCATAAGATTCCCGTAGCAAGAGAGAATGGCATTCGATTTACCGGCGGTTTTAACAGAAATATTAGTGGGTAGGACAGCAAGGCAAGGACGGTCATCATAGGATGAACCATATACTGGTTGAGATGCACAAATGCCTGTGTCTTTTTTACCAAACCACCTTTCGTTTTGAGTATTTGAGGAAACATTTTCTTGGAAGTTTGTATCGATCCCTTTGCCCATCTATGCTGTTGGGATTTATAAGCATTAATATCTACCGGTAGTTCTGAAGGTGTTATCACATCAGGCAAAAATTTTGTTTTCCATCCTTTTAATAGCGCTCGGTATGATAAATCTAAATCCTCAGTTAAGCTGTCAAAATGCCACCATCCGGCGTCGATGATTGCCTCCTTCCTCCAAATACCCGCTGATCCATTAAAATTCATATAAAGTCCGCTCCATGCCCTGGCGCCCTGTTCAATTATAAAATGGCCGTCCGTACCGATACTCTGCGCTATTGTTAAGAGAGAGTAATTCCTATTTATATACCCCCACCGTGTCTGGACAAATGCAACTTTTTCTTTTTCATAAAAAAAAGGGATTGTTTTGTAAAGAAACTCTTTATCGGGCACAAAATCGGCGTCAAAGATTGCTATAAATTCACCTTCAGCTTTTTGGAGACCTTCATTTAAAGCACCCGCCTTAAATCCGTCTCGATTTTCCCTCGTAATATGTTTTATGTTGAATCCCATTGCGAGATACTTATCAACCAACTCAGTTGCTATACCCTTTGTTTCGTCACTAGAATCATTAAGTACCTGGATTTCATGAAGTTCCTTCGGGTAATCAATATTCACAACTGCATCGATTAAACGTTTGACCACGTATCTTTCATTATAGATAGGTAATTGTGTGGTAACCTTTGGTAAATCGTCCTTGGTATGAGTTAACCAGAACTGTCTAAGAAATTCCCTATTTTGGAATGATTCTCTTTTACCTTTCCTGAGAAAAAGATACACCATGTAATAATTGTTAATACCATAGAGAAACAGCCATAACGCAGCCGGACAATAGAAAATGAGAATGAATATGGTAAATGTTTTGTTCATATAGTAGTCGCTGAAAATAAGAAAAGGAAAGCCTTCAATAAACCTTCTTTTATTTTTTCAACAGGTTGCTCAGTTCGTCCTCGAATTCTTTCTCTGATACGTAGCCGACGTGTTTGCTGGCTACTTTGCCGTCTTTTCCGTAAACAATAGTTGTTGGGTATGCCTGTAGATCGTACTTCTTGGCAATATCACCCCCATCAAGATAAACCGGGTAATTCATACCCATTTTTTTCATGAATGGTGGAACTACTTCTGGCCCATTTTCATCAAAGGCAATCCCAATGATCTCTAGACCCTTATCTTTATATTTCTTGTAAAGATTGATAAAACCGGGTATCTCTTTCCTGCATGGCGGACACCATGTCGCCCACAGGTCAAGGATCACCACCTTACCTTTGTTGCTCTCAAGCAAGGTATTTAATTCCGCAAGTTTTATTTGCTTAACTGCATCTCCTGCGAAAGAAGTTATCGGGACTATAATCAGGCTCACTGCAAACAAAAAAGCAAAACATTTATATTTAAATATTTTTTTATTCACGATTTGCTCCATTCAGTGTTTCTTTCTTGTATCTCTGCCTCAATGCTAACCCTTATCTCTTTAATCTCACCACCTTTCCATTCTGCATAAAGCATTGGCGTATTATATATGTTTTCTTTAAATACACCTGATTCCGAGTAATTCCCTTCATAATTGAGAGAAACAAGATTCTGGTAATCAGTATCCAGAGGCAATGGAAGCCAGAGGGATGTTATGCTACCTCTCCGATTTATTGAGATATCATATGAGATTTCTACCCTTTTCATTTTGCCTCTTTTGCATATCTTCATCCATTCTTCATTTATTTTAGCAAGTCAACTGAGTTAAAATACCGCCACCTGAAGTATACCTTGAATATCTGGATGTAAAAAAGCTAACACCTAAAAATATGATTGACTATATTATAATATTATCATATTATATTTCAATCAAGTAAAATATGTAAAAACGGGAATAACAAATGAATACATTAGATATAAGAGACAAAGCAGAAATTTTAAAACTCCTGGGGCATCCAACCAGATTGTTGATATTGGAAGAGCTTGCTAAAGGGGCTAAGTGTGTAACTGATATCCAGGATTTATTGGACATTGAACAGTCCAACCTCTCTCAACATCTATCAGTATTGCGAAGGCTCAAGATAATAGATTTTTATGAGGATGGAGCGCTTCGTTGTTATTACATCATACGCCCCCGAATGGTAGCTGAACTCTTTACATTCATTTCCGGGAATTATCCTGTTGTACGACGTTCATGCGAAGAGGTTCGAAAGGAGGGTGAAAGACTACGCGCAAAAGTGAACGCGAGAAAATAGATTTACAATTTTTTTAAAAAGGAGGCTTTTCATGACAAGGTTAAGTTTTACGTATATAACTTTGATTACAGTCATTGTCTTTTTGTCGACTCCATGGGTGGTTTGCGGTCGAGAACATCCAAGAGAACACCCGACCGAACATCCCGTTGGGAAAAAGAAAGAGCCGGGCTTGACAAAGGAAGATCTGGCGGATGCAATCGAGGCGTATGTTAAAAAAGAAGCAGAAAAAAAAGGGGGCTTCTTTGTGGTTTATGATAGCAAGTCAGAAAAGGAACTTCGTTTAACACTGGAGAAGGTACACAAAGAGAGGCTCTCAAAGGTCGCCGAGCAAGAGTATTTTGCATGTGCTGACTTTAAAGCTCAGGATGGCAAGGTTTACGACCTTGACATCTTTATGAAAGGTACAAGTAAAGATAAATTAGAAGTTACAGAAGTATCAATACACAAAGAAAGTGGAAAGGAAAGATATACATGGTACGAAGAAGGAGGAATTTGGAAAAAGAAGCCCGTGGGAGAGTTAGAGAAACCTGCCGAGAAGCCAAAGAAAGAGCATCCGGAGCAGTAACACCCATCTGGATGGTAAAGAAATGAAGGAAGCAAGTTTCATATGGTTGTCTTTGTTTCCTTTATTATTAGGAATTGGAATATATAGTTTGCTATTTAAGGTAATAGTACAGAGGTTCCTGGAGCCTTTTCCATATAGAGGGGCTATTACCTTACTTGATTTATTTCGCTAGGACAAAAAAGATAATGGTGAAAAAATCCTGGCCTGTCCCTGATTTCCATCAGGACAAGCTGTCAAGACAGGTATTGAGGAGGTCAAAATGAACAACAAAAAAGTAGAAGAACTGCCTTTCATGTTGTTTAAAGTGGATGGGAGGTGCTTGAAGTGATTGTTCTTAATATAAGAGCGTAAAAATGGGCCTTGTTAAACTAGCATAAAAATCCGTATTTGGTTATAGTAATGACATTAGCCATTGCGGTAATTGGTGTCACTTCGTATAGGCGCATACCAGCGGATATCCTTCCTATTTTCAAGACGCCTGCAGTCCACCTAATTACATTCTATCCTGGTATGCTTGCGGTTGTCATGGAGCATGATATTACTGCATGGCTCGAGCGTTGGACAATCAAACGGTATTGAACATCAAGAGGGAAAGTCAATAATAGGTTGGACTACTATAAACCGAACTATCGGCAACACTATTATAGACCTTACTGCGACTAATTTATTCGTACAAGGAATTTCATTTCATTACCTCTGCTGAGATTACGACAAATAATCCCTTCCCTAAACCTTCTTCAATTGGTTCGAGGCATTGAATTTCATCAGGGTTTTTAAAAATGGTTTGTACAGCTTTAAAATTCAAAATTTAACAATAATGAAAATATTTTGAGAAAGTATTTGACAAATTTCTTTTTTGTATTAATATAGTTAAGTAGTTACTAAAATACTTAATAGAATAGGAGCACAATGAAATGAAGTTAGCACCCTCCGAGATGTTTAAGGTATTATCCGTGGAAACACGGGTCAGGATAATTGATCTCCTGAAATCCAGGGGACCGCTTGGCGTCAAAAATATTGCAGAACTGGTTGGCATAACACCTGCTGCCGTATCACAACATCTAAAAATATTGAAACAATCGGGTCTTGTCAGAAGTGAAAGAAAGGGATACTGGATACCATATTCCATAGATGAAGAGGCGTTAGAAAATTGCCGACAGATTTTAAACGCAGTTTGTACATGTGGATGCTTAGAAACTGGCAAATTCAAAGAGAAGGAACTGAGTGGAGCAAGTTTAGAATCACTCAGGAAATATGAGAAGGAATTGCAAAATGAAATCAGATCTGTCCGGGAAAGGATTAAAGAGATAGCAACCCCAAAGAAGTAGGTAAATTTTTTTAATTTTATAATTAAGTAGATACTTAAATACTTAACCACTATCATTGGATTTGCCCTCTCTGATAAGAGACGAATCTTAGACCACAATCCGTAGAAAGATAGGAAGGAGGTGATAAAAATGGCTAACAGAAAGAACATTTGTGGCTGCGGATGTATTTCATTGAAGCAGAATAGCGCCAAAACCACAAAAGACGGGAAGACGGCCAAGAAATCCAAGTAAAATAAGTTTGACTTGGTCTTCCAAAAGGGGGTGGGGTTAAAGACTAAAATCCCTACTCCCTTTATTTGATTATCACACATAACAAAACGGAGGTGTAAAATGAATATACTAATATAAAAATAATAAGGCAGGAAGATAAATATAACCACAATTTCATTTCATTACTTCCGCTAAAATTACAACAAATAACCCTTTCCCAAAGCCTTCTTCAATAGGTTCAAGACTTTGAATCTTGTCTGGATTTTTGAAAATGGTTTGAACGGTTTGTAAATTGTCGAATCTTAACTTTTTCAACCAATCCAGTACCTGATTAACAGGATAAAACTTTGCATCCTCATAAAACTTACTTTCCTTTCTTTTCTCTTCATAACGTTTTCCTAATGGGAGGTTCTCATCCAGCATTCCTATTATTATTTTCCCGGTAGGTTTAAGGATTCTTTTGATTTCCTTCAATGCCTGGAAAGGATCTTCTAAGAAGCACAGTGTTGTCACCATGAGCGCAAAATCAAAGGAATTAGCCTGGAATGGAAGGTGTTCTGCTTTTGCCTCATAAACATGAATTCCTCTCTTCCTCGCAATTTCAGCCATTGCCCTTGCAGGTTCGATACCAACTTTTATCCCAAAAGGAATTGAAAAACGGCCTGTTCCAACTCCAATCTCTACCCCTTCTCCTGTTTTCGGTATGAATTTTCTAATGGCTTCTACTTCTGACTGATAAACCCACTTATGAGTCTCAAACCACTCATCATATTCTACGGCTTTTTCTTCGAAAACATTCATATTTATTAAATTAGCTGCCTTCGGCAGAAACATATTACCCACGAAACACTCGAAAAGACACTAAAAAAAATTCGCGTATTTTCTCGTATTTTAGTGGGCAAATTTGAAATTCCTATACATTTGAATTAGTATTCCAGCTTATTTACCCAATCGGGATATCTCATTCCTTCAACGGCATCATATGGAGGAGTGTAAGGCTTAATGTCAATTAGGGGGGTTCCGTCTAGGACATCCAGCCCTTTGACTCTGAGTACATTCCCATTTCTTTCAATCACTCTGACGGTAGTCATGCCAATAGGATTAGGCCTCCACGGACAACGGCAGGCAAATATACCCACTTCCGGCACGTCTTTTCTTCCCTGAGGTCTCATTTTAAGCTTGACCTTATCAACTTTGTCAAGCCAATAAAGAATGATTAGATGAGAGTATTCATCAATTCCTTCCAGGCCGTCAATATAACAATTATCAACGACTATTTCAGTAACTAAATCCTGCCAGCCGCCGAATCTGGGTTGTTTTATGGGACTTTTGATATAACCGATTGGTTTTAATTGCATAATAAACCTCCTGAAGACCATTTAAAGATTTCTTTTGTAAGCATTTGTATACTGAGACCATAAAAGTTGGATACGAATAAGAGGGAAATTTGTTTTATTCTAAAAAATGTCCTTCGATTTGATATTATATCTTTTTAGCATGCGCTGGAGGTACTGACGTTCTATTCCGCTTTCTTTGGCTGCATTTGTTACATTTCCCTCTGTCTTGTTTATTGCCTTTGTTATATACTTTACATTGAACGAATCCAGTGCCTTTCTGCGCGCCTCTTTATATGGACTGGAAAGTAACTCATCCTCTGTAGGTTCTGCGTTACCTTCTTTTTTTACAAGGGATGAAATTGTATCTAAGGATATTATGTCTTCATTTGTGAGGGTGACAGCCCTTTCTATGACGTTTTCCAACTCGCGGACGTTGCCGGGCCAGGTGTAGTTATAAAATTCCTTTTCTACATCTTGGGTAATCCCCTTAATTTGTTTGTTTTCCTTTTTGTTATATTTATCTATAAAATGTTTAACGAGGAGTGGTAAATCCTCTTTCCTGTCGCGTAACGGTGGCATCTTGATATTGATTACATTCAGACGGTAGTATAAATCTTCACGGAATTCCTTTTCCTGTACGCATTGAAGTAAGTCTTGATTCGTTGCTGCTATGATGCGAACGTCAACCCTTTTTGTGGCAGTGTCTCCCACAGGAATAAACTCCCCTTCCTGCAGGACGCGCAATATCTTTGCCTGAACTGATTTTGGTATATCGCCGATTTCATCCATAAATAATGTACCGCTATCTGCCTCTTCAAAAAGTCCTTTTTTGTCCCTTATAGCGCCGGTAAATGAACCCTTCACGTGCCCAAATAGTTCGCTTTCCAGTAAATTCTCTGATAATGTGGCGCAATTGATTACAATAAATTTTTTATCTTTCCTGTTGCCAGTAAAATGGATTGCCCTTGCCACAAGTTCTTTTCCAGTCCCGCTTTCCCCTGTAATCAGTACGGTTGCTGAACTAAAGGCAACCCTTGAAATCATATCCAGTACCTTCTGTATTTCCCTTGAGCTGCCAATAATCTTCTTTAACCCGTAGACCTTTTCAAGTTCTGAATGAAGGTATCTGTTCTCATCTATAATATTTTGCTGCTCTATCAGGCGATCAATGTTAAGGAGTATCTCATCGAGATTAAAAGGTTTGGTAATATAATTAAGCGCACCTCGCCTCATTGCCTCGACGGCAGTTTCTATACCGCCGTACGCAGTCATTATTAATACAGAAGTATTGTATGTCCTTTTAATCCTCTGAAGCAATTCCAGTCCATCAATACCGCCGGGAAGTTTCATATCTATCAGTGCAATTGCAAACTCCTGTTTTTTAAGTTCCTCAAGGGCTTCTTCACCAGATGCAGCGGTTTTAACGATAAAGCCGCGCTCAGTCAGTGCATTGCTTAATACCTTTCTGTATCCAATTTCGTCATCAACAACTAGTATTCTTGTATTGTCTGTTCTCATTAAAATACTCAATATGATTAATTATTGTCTTTAAATACATCAGTAGATTGCATTATTATACGCATGTTAAAAAATTGCAGTTACATGATGCCAATAAAATTATTTATAATAATTATAACAGATAATTTACGGTTGGCACTTATAATTTAACCACAGACAGTTCCTGCTCCTTATTTGCCTTTAAGGGTAGAAATATTTTAAATGTCGTGCCCTTCTCCACTTCGCTTTCCACCTCAATACTTCCATCATGCATCTTGACAATTCCGTAACTGATGCTTAAACCGAGTCCTGTGCCTTTACCGTCTTTTCTCGTGGTAAAAAATGGGTCAAAAATCCTGCTCAGGTCTTTTTTACTGATACCAATACCTGTATCCTTTATAAATATTTCAACACATTCCCTCTCTGGATGGAATCGCGAGCCTATCGTTAACTCGCCCTTTCTAAGTGTTCCGAGATGTTCGACCTTACCCGCCGCTTCTTTCATGGCAAGAACGGCGTTATTGGCGATGTTTATTATAACCTGTTCCATTTGGCGGGCATCCATCATAATGTTAGGTATGTTATTCTCAAGCATTCGAACTACCTCTATTTTTTCCTTTCTGTACTGTTTTTCAACTACGCTGAGTACGTTATCTATAAGATCATTTACGTTTGACATTCCCATTTCAGGCTCTTTTTGCCTTGAAAAATCCAGCAAGCCACTAATCAATTCCTTACATCGCACAGATTCCTTCACTGAACCTTCCAGGTATTCATACAAAAATGCCCTGTGTTTGTTAACGACATTATTTATCTGTACCAGTTCCTTACAATACTTGTTCAGATCGTCAACAATATGTAAAAGTTCTTTTTTTAACGCATCCTTTCTTGATTCTGTATTTAGTCCAGTATCAAGGTTGTTAATTACTTCGGTTAACTGGTTTGCATTATCGGAAATGGGTATCGAACTTATGAGTTTCAGGGAATTGGTAACTTTCTCATATAACTTTAAACTTTCTGTGCTGTAAAGGTAAATTACACCTATGGGATTATTAACTTCATGAGCAATTCCAGCAACCAATTGGCCTATGGATGCGAGCCTGTCTGATTGGACAAGCTTCTTCTCGAGCCTTCTAAGCTCTGTTACATCGCCGGCAACACCGAGAATGCTTATCAATTGTCCTTTAATGTTTTTTATAAGCGATGTGCTTAGCAAGATATTTCTGGTATACTTTTGTTTATCCAGCACCTCAATTTCGAATATCCTGGCAGAACTGTTGTAAATAACCTGGTCTATATTCTTCCGCTGTTTATCGGGCAGGATAGACGAGAAGTGCTGGCCGATTAGTTCTTCTTCGCTGTAATTCCAATCTTTGATTTTAGGGTTGATAAATGTAAAGTTTCCATGGGTATCCAATGTGAATATTAGTTCATTCGCATACCTTAATATACTTTCCAGATATTCCTTTCTTTCTTCAAGGTCGGCCTTCAACTTCAGCAGTTTTTCTCGGGAGTCCTTAACGTCGTCAGTCATGAGGTTAAATGATGCCGTAAGTTCACCAAGTTCGTCTTTCAAATTAGTTTCAAGGCGGAAATTCAGATCGCCCTGTGCGACCCGTTTCATGCCATTAACAAGAAGAATAATGGGATTGATAATTCCACGCGAAACGAAGAATGAAATAAAGATAACAGCAACAATACAAATACCCACTACTGTAATTGCGCGGTTTTTAAATTTGGAAATCGGGGAGTATGCCTCTGATTCTTCTGTTTCTACAAGCAATATCCAGCCCGTCTTTTTTAAATACCGTGTTGCGCCAATTACACTTTTATCCATATAATTTTTGTACACACCGGTAACTTCCTTTCCGTAGTTAAGCGCTATGGTTACAGGTTCGGTTTTTGACTGTTGTTTTAAAATTGCATTTTCCTTAAATCTTGAGCTTGTAATAAGCATATAATTTTTATTTACTATATATGCCTCGCTTGTCATGCCTCTTCTAAGAAAAGAACCCGCATCATCTTTTATGCCTGTTTTTTTGCCAGTGACGATTTCATTTAATCTGTTTGCATTAAACCTTATTACCAGCACCCCCAAAAACTTACCGCCGCGTTTTTTCAAAACAGGGGCGGCAAAGGCTATGGAATACTCTCCGGTATTTTCATTCATGTAAACATCCTTTACGTAAGTACCATGTTTGCCGTAAGTGAAATAATCTGCGCCAAATTCTATCCTGCCGATACTTTTCTTATTGCTTGATGCCACGATAATGCCCGCATGGTTTAAGACAAAGGTTTCGTAAAAATCTTTATTCAGATTTGTCTTGTATACCATGTAATCGTTAAATTTTCTTATAATGTGCTTGTTGTCAGGGTTGTTATTCAACATCTCCAGATGTCTTCTGATAAATTCATCTGAGGCAAAGAACTGGGAAGAATATTCACCTGCATTGAGGATGGTTAAAATGTGGTTTTTAATACCCTCGGCAATGAATGCCTCCTCGTTAATCAGTTCGTTCGTTATAGTTTCCCTTGCGTACCGATAGGTAAGAATGGCAACCACCATAATGGGAAGAATGGATAGTAATAAAAACCAGCAGAGTAGCTTCCTTCCTATACCGCTAAAGAGATTTACGCCTTTTATCATAATATATAGCCTTTAGACAAACAGTAGATTCACTTTAAGTTGAGCAATACTGAACGATAATTAGATACGGTTATGGTTTGTAGCTTGTTAACAAGCGTCTTTCCAGTCCTTATACAAAGGTGAATTCTACGCCTGAATAATAGTTATGATAATTATAAATATAATCTTAGGCTTATTCCAGTTAATATAGATAACCGTTTTAATAATATAAAAATTATGTATTAACTATAAAAGGGATGATTTTTGATATGTCAGGTATTTGGAAGGTAAAATATGAGTTATGGAAATATTTAATCCTTTACCTGATCAAAGTACCATTTTTTTGTAATTAAATCGCAGGAGATATGGCATGTGATATTGTTGGTGGTAACTATGCAATAGTGTTTTTTCAATACGCCCTGGATGGACTGGTCAACCCATTCATTTACAACCTCTTTTACTTTGAAGAGCCTGCCGCGTAGTCTAAAGCTGTAAGGAATAACATAATTGATTGTCAGGTCGTTAACAGGCACCCATATCGAAGACCTTACCAAATGAACGAGTGTAAAAATAAATGAAAAACACCAGAATATGATACAAACGATATAAAAACATATTGAAATTACATTTAGATATTGTCCCCCGAATAAGCAGAATAATTTAATTGCGCTGTGGGCATATAAACCGAGCGTAAAGACAATTTCCCAGTAACCCACAGTGAATACAAGCCCTTCTTTACTAAAGACTTGTTTTCTTATTGCCAGTACTATAAGAAAAGGCAGCCACCATAGACCCGCAGACCAGAAGAATAAAGAAATTCCTTTTAGAAAAGGAAGAAATTCCATAAATGGTCCACCCATTATGCTTATATGCTGATACAATTCAATTCCTGTAACGGCTGTTAGTGCGGCTGCGCCCATGTTCATCCAGTACGGTGATAGCAATGTATCTATTTTGAACTGATAAAAGAACAGTCTAAGGATAATCAGCGCCATAAATATAATGTATAAACAGGCTCCTATAGACCATAAGGCAAATGAAAATATATGTATGAACAATATATTTTTTGTCGCCTCTCCCGCTACAATTATTCCGAGAAGTGCGGTGGATTGTGTGCCTGCAGTGGCAAAGAACCATCCGCCATGTAGTACCTCTTCGAACTTTCTGTCTCTCGATTTTCCGTGCAAAAATAATATACTAAAGGTAGAAAGAGAAATAACCACCCATAGAGTTATTGCCACGTACCAGAATATGTTTGCCGTTAAGTTCATATGAAATATCATGGAAAAACACATTCCTGCAAAATTAACTGCGCTGATAATTGCAAAAAAATACAGGCTCTTTTCTGGATTGAACAAATCATTTATTGCATCCTTATTGAATAAAACAATCCGTACAATCATAAATACGATTACTGATAAAAGCGCGACTAATCCTGTAATAAAGAAGTACGGTGAAATTCTTTCGAATCCGTAGAGTTGTGAGACAACCGCTATTATGACTGTTGCCATAACGGTATTGAACCAGCGATTATCAGATGAATATGTTGCGATTTTTAATACGCTCATAAACAGTAGTTTTTGTAAAATTTTATTAAATATTAAGCCTGTGCTACCTTTCTGTGCAACTTGACTAACGTCTTTTCTTCCATAAAAGAAAGGCTCATAAGGCACACAAGAGCTACGAATATAAAACCTAAAGAATAATTATTGGTGTAGTCACGAATCGTGCCGAGGATGATTGGGATGAAAAAACCGCCCAGACCGCCAGCAGCTCCCACCATACCGCCAACTGTACCGGTATCTTTTGGAAAATACTCAGCTACAAGCTTGAATACCACACCGTTGCCTATGCCAAGACAGACGCCCATCAGATAAAAGAATGTAAGTGTTATCATTAATGATACATTTAGATTCAGGAAAATCAGGATGCTTAATATAAACAGCGAAAGAACGACAAGTATGCGTCTGCCAGGAATATGGTCACCAAGATATCCACCTAGGATACGCGAGAATGTAGTGACAAAGACAAATATCGCGGTTAAGCTACCTGCTTTTACAGGCGTGATTTTGTAAAAGTCCCTGAAATAGGAAGGCAACCATAATGAAAATGTTACGAAAAATCCGAATGTCATGAAATAAAAGAGACAAAAAACCCAGATTAAATTGGAAGATTTATATACCTTTAGTTTATCACTGAATGTGGAGGGTTTTGCATTAGCAGGCCGTGGCGCATCAGCAGAGAAAAACCAGTATACAAACGCCATAAAAAGCAGTGGGATCGAATAGATCATAAATACCTTATGCCATCCAATAGATTCTGCAAGGAATGGCGCGCCAAAGGTGGCAAGGGCAGAACCGATATTTCCGACTCCGTAAATACCGAGTGCCAGTCCCTGTTTTTCTCTGGGATACCACTGTGAGACTTGTGGAATTCCAATGGCGAATGATGTGCCTACCATACCAAAGAAAAACCCGCATATTAATAAAAACCAGTAGCTATTTGCAAAACTCGCGATAAACATTGGGAAAAATCCAAATAGCAGCAAAATGCTAAAAATCCGCCTGCCGCCGTACTTGTCTGTTAATACTCCAATGGGCACCCTGGCAATTGAACCAAGCAATACAGGCATAGCAAGTAGCAGTCCTACTTTTGTAGAGGATAAATTAAATTCAACTTTAAAATACACTGCAAGCGGAGAGAACAACGCCCAGCCTGCAAAACATACTGCGAATGCCAGCGTTGCCAATATAAGCACCCTGGTGTTACCGTTTGATGTTTGTGTTACTGGATTCATGAATACAAATCTCCTATTGTATTTAGCCCGCGACTATACAGAATTTAGTGTCTGAATAGGTAAGAATTCGCTTTTTACCTTAAGAGGACATTTATACAGGCCTTCCGTAACAACCGAACTGGATTGTTTTATGTAAAATAGTTTTCCGCTTTTTGTCCTCATTAACGTATAAAATTCGTTAACCTCTCCGTCTCTGAACAGCATTGATAGTGTCTTTTCATGGTCGAAAGGGTGCGCATACAACTCGTTGACCTTTTTTCCGATTAAATCATCCGGTGAAGCAAATCCAAAGAGTTTTGCACCAGCACTGTTGATATGTGTAATAACACCATCATAGGAAGGTTCGTACTCATACCAACCTTTTAAATCCTGTAAATCAAGAACTGCATTAGAATCGGTTTTTGTTAATAATAGTGTGTTGTTCATTTTATTAACCTCCATTAAAAAAATTTTATTATGGTTTTAATTCCCACGTTGCGACAGTTTTTTCCTCTGGCTGTATTACGTTAATCCGTGCATCTTTATCCTTTCTGTTTTTATTTGGTGTGTTTTCGGATTTAATTACTGGAAACTCTTCCTTGAATTTTGAAATATTGTTTTTAATAAAATCCTCGTCTCTTTGTGTTACAATTGAACCAAAGACATTTAATGGATTGTGGACTTTATACTTCTGTTCTCTAAGGAAACCTCGTTCCTTCCTTAATTCATAGCCATCTAGGATGGCTATGACAAATCCTACTGCGATGATGCTTGTCACACCCAGTAAAGCCTTTTTTGGCAGAGGCAGATTTTTTAACATAAATCCTGTGTTCAATTTTCTGTACATTAAAGTAGCCAGAACAAAAGCCGGTATTATTATTACTATCATGAGAGATTTTAACATCGAATTGATATTGTCTACAGCGCCCAATGCCTCGTCTGCGTCTATTTCCGCTATTAATCCCATGTTCAAGTCTTTGTTCCATGTCCATGCGCCAACCACTTTTATTCCGTCATAATCTCTGTACCCTTCAAGGTTGTAGCCACCTGTTCTTGCGGTAACACAATTATATACACCTTTCGTTAGCATACTTGTCTCAGGTTCAGTGACTTTATGACATGTCTTGCATGTCTCTGCGTTATTATTTTTTATATGTTCAGAAAATCTTGAGTGGGTTATCATGGTTCCCTCTTTATTTACCAGATATACTTCGCCAGTCTTACCCAAAATTACGCTTTTCATTGCCTTGTCTAATATCGAAGTGTCCATCCACAATACTACTGCGCCAATTACATCGCGATTTTCACCTTTAATCGGAAGAGATATAAACATGGAAGGCAATTCATCTTCCTCGCTGTTTTGAATACCGTTAGCCAGAACAAAATGTGTTATATCAGAAGTGTATGTATCGCCGTCATATAAGGTTTTCTGGATATTTTTGAAGGGTTTTTCCTTCATAATATTCATACCAACCAGAGATTTTGCATTTTCAGTTGCAGTCAAAATAATCCCAGCTTCGTCGCAAATGAATATCCCTTTGTATCCATAGTCTGTCTTTGTACACTCCAGTTGTGTTTTTAATCTGAGATATTCATATTCGTTATTACCAGTTACAATGCTTGTAAAATCTTCGCTGCCGCGTATAAGCAGCTCGCTCTGAATAGTATCTGAAATAGTCCTTGCATGCGACTTTCTTTCATCCCATAAAAGCGTGAGCATATCCCTTTGTTTGTTTACAATGCCTTCAAGGTTTCTTTGAACGCCCTGTTTCAATTCAGCGCTTGCCCTTGGAAATGCCAATATTTTTAAAAGAAATAAAGGAAACAACCCGAAAAGCAAAAATGCAGCGATAACGATAAGTACGCGTTCCTTAAATATTTTTGGCATTATTTAATCCTCCCAAGTTAGATTAGCAGAGCTATGTAAATTATTGATTGCAGATTTTGTAAACTCTTTGAGGCACGCCTCGATGTCGTCCATACTAAAAGGTTTTGTTATTACCTTTTTGGCTCCCTTTATGACTGCTTCCTTTACGACGTCCTTATCTGTGTATGCTGTAATAATTACCACATTAGATGTTGATTTAATTCCCTGTATCCGCTCTAAAAATTCTATGCCGTCCATGCCCGGCATCTTTACATCCAGCAAGATGACCGAATAACTTTGCTTTTTGATTTCTTCTAGTGCCTCATAACCGTTTCTTACAGCCTTCGTTTCGTATCCAATCTCTGCTAATGAATTCAACAATACCTTCCGGTATCCTTCTTCATCATCAACTATTAGTATTCTTTTTGTTAACATTTGTGTAGTCCTGTCTTTAAAGGTACGACGTTTAACAGCAATTCAAATTTACGTTTTCAGATTTACATAAAGTTCATCTGTGAAAGCTGTAATTGTATTTCGCAACCAATGTACCCCATAAAATTAAAGACGGACAGAATTGTTCTAACTATTATCTATTTCTGATGTTCGGTGAAATAAAAAATTTTTAGGATATAATTTGCTTTAAGTTGTGTGTAAACGATTTGTTTTCACGGGATAGAGGGAAGGATGGTTATAACTACCTATATTATAAGTATATGACGGTTGGTAACAAAAATTTAACGAGTGTAAACAAATCGTTTACACTTTTATTGCCGTGCTGGGCAGAATTGTGTCTGTAACGAGATAATGTATTTGCAGAAACCATAGTAAAAGGATTAAATGTGGATGCATGCTATTATCTGGCAAAAATTTTGATGAAATGCGAATTGATTATATTACTGTGCTGTGAGGCATCAAAAAATGTGGCTGGAGATCGGACTTAATTATGCAGATGAAAGTTTGTAATTTGGCGATGAAATTTATAAATATTGGATGAAGAAAATATAAATCCCCTCTAATCCCGTAAGTCGTATAGGATTAAAGGGGATTTTGTAGCTCTTTTTATTAGTATTTTGGTTTTTGGCAATCGTACTTACAATCGTTTTTTGCACGTTCAGAAGGCAGGTGTCCACACTTCTCGCATTTTTTCTCCTTCAGATGCGCTTGCAAAATTGACAAATGCAGTGTTTACAATACCCATACACATCGTTAATGTTGCAACAAGAACAAAACCAGCGCTAAATTTTTTTAACATTTTTATTTTCTTCCATAACAGAAAAGGCAACTTAATGAAGTTGCCTTTTCTTTGACAATTTGAATTATAAAATATTCAAATTAAAATTAGTGCTTTGCTTGATGACACTCGCACTTGCAATCATTTTCTGCTTTTGAAGGCATATGTCCGCATTTATCGCACTTCGTTTCCTCTGCCATTGCTGAACCAACGAAAACAGTATTTACAACACCTACGCCGAGCATAAGTGCACCAACAACAACCAAACCATAGCCAAACTTCCTTAACATGTTTCTCTCCTCCTATGACTAACTAATGTTCCAATGATTTCGAGAACGCTCTCGAACCATCATTGATAGTATAATTTATACGGATAAATATTTTGAAAAACAATTACTCTCATTTTAATTAATCAAAGATTTCTTTGCAAGTAAAAAATAATGATGTAGAGGATTTACATATTGTTAAGAAAATTGAGTTATGTTATATTGATTTTAATTTTAACCTTCCGAATGTGTAAGCGTTGAATTTCTTCTATAAGGAGGGACGATGGAAGTATCAGAAAAATTTCTACAGACGGCACTTGATTACATTCATGATTATATCAATATTGTAGACAAAGACTATAACATTGTATTCTTGAATGAAGCATCAAGCCGTTTGGCAAAGAAAAAGCGACAATCTTTGCTGGGAAGCAAGTGCTATGCGGAATTGTGGAAGGAAAAATCTCCTTGCGAAAACTGTGTAACTGGCATGGTCTTTGTCACCGGCAAACCTCAGCAAACAATCGTGTGGGATACGGATTCTGAAGGTAGAAGATTCTGCATAGAAAAATTCGCCTTTCCTATATTAAACAATGACGGCAAGGTAGAATATGCTGTGGAAATTTTCAGAGATATAACTGAAAGAAAACTGCTTGAGGAGGAGCGCGAACAACAACGATTAGAACTCGGAAAGAGGATACGTGAAATCAGGCATGCTTACGAAGAACTAAAATCGTTGCAAAATCAACTTTTACAAGCCGAGAAGATGGCATCAATAGGGTTATTAGCATCAAGTCTTGCACATGAACTTGATACACCACTTACAACAATTTCAGGTTATTGTGAATTATTATCAGAGGAGATTAAGGATGATAATTTACTGGGACGCATTAAAACCATTTCTGAACAGATTTCGAGATGTCAGAAGACTATCAGGAATATGTTGGAATTTTCAAGGAAATCTAACCTTGAAAAAACGCAGCATAATATTAGGGGTTTGATAAACAATACCCTGTCGGTTGTTGAACATCGCTTACTAATTCATAAAATAAAATTACATAAAAATTTTGACGAGCAGACGCCGTCTTTGTTTGTGGATGGGAATCAGATTCAGCAGGTTATATTGAATCTTGTCAATAATTCAGTTGATGCCTTACCACATGGCGGGGATGTTTTTGTTGAAACCAGAGTAAACAAAAAAACAAGTTCTGTTGAGATTATTTTTGAAGATAATGGAATAGGTATACCTGTTGAAAATCAAAAACATATTTTTACCCCTTTTTTTACAACTAAAGAAACAGGTAAAGGAACAGGCTTGGGTTTGTCTATTTGTAAGAATATAATTACTAACCACAACGGTAAAATAGAGCTGGAGAACAGGGTTGGCGGGGGGACCAGATTTATTATATCATTGCCTGCATAGAGGAATTTATTGAAGGGTTAAGGTATTGAAAAAAGTATTAATTATAGATGATGACATAGCAATGGGAGAGATGTGTAAAGAACTCCTGAAGAGTAAGGGATATATATCAGATGTCTCTGCAAGTGGCAAAGATGCTGTCGAAAAATTGGCTATAGACGGTGCATATTCAATAGTTCTTACTGACTTGGTTATGCCTGAGATGGACGGTATTGAAGTTTTAAAAAAGATAAAACAGCAGAATCCGCATATAGCAGTCGTTGTAATGACCAGTTACGGTACGATTACAAATGCAGTTGAAGCGATGAAACTGGGCGCTGCTGATTATATTACTAAACCTTTTAAACGTGATGAGCTCATTGTTGTTATAGAAAAAATTCTTCAATTGCAGCGCCTCGAAGGCGAGGTAGACCGGCTACGCTCAGAACTTGGTGAAAAGTATACATTTAAAAATATAATCGGTGAAAGTCCGAAGATTAAAAAGATATTTGAGATTATATCGGATGTGTCTAATACAGAGGCTAATATTTTAATTCAAGGCGAAACCGGTACTGGTAAAGAGTTGGTAGCCAGGGCTATACATTACGATAGTGTACGTAAGAATTACCCATTTGTTAAGGTTGACTGTGCAGCCCTTACAGAAACACTGTTGGAAAGTGAACTTTTTGGTCATGAAAAGGGGGCTTTTACAGGTGCTATAAAGGATAGGGTCGGTCGTTTCAGGACAGCAGATGGGGGTACTATATTTCTTGATGAAATTGGAAATATACCTATAACGGTTCAAGCTAAATTGCTTCGAGTTTTACAGGATTGCGAGTTTGAGGCTGTAGGCAGCGATAAGCCTGTAAAGGTGGATGTGCGTATTATCGCTGCGACCAATGCGGACCTCGAGGAAAATGTTGAAAAGGGTATATTCCGCAGGGACTTGTTTTACAGGCTAAATGTTATCCGTATATTTCTGCCTCCATTAAGGGAGCGGATAGACGATATATCCATTCTAGCTTCACATTTTCTTTCTATTTACAGTAAAAAAAATAGGAAAAAAGTAGATAGGATTTCTTCCGAGGCGCTAAATAATCTTACGTCATATTTATGGCCAGGCAACGTTAGAGAATTGGAAAATATTATCGAGCGAGCGGTTATTCTCTGTAAGGGGAATGTAATTGAGCCAGTGGATATTCCTTTATATCAGGGAAAAACAGTTTCTCCAATGGAATTATCCGGCAAACCGTTACAAGAATTAATAGATCAGGTAGAAAGGCAAATAATTATTAACACTTTAAAGCTAACGGATTCGGACAAAGAAAAGGCTGCTAAGATACTGCAAATTTCACGTGCGGGTCTTTATAATAAATTAAGCAAACATAAAATTGGAGAATTATGAAAGACCTGCAAATTTTTCATATTGAACACTGGCAAAATTTCCCGCTTGCCTTTATTCCGCTTTTTGTTGCTATTGACGTGATTGGGATATTACCGATTTTTATGTCACTGGTGGAAGGGGTGGAAAAACCACAGAAGGCGAGGTTTATAAACCAATCTGTAATCACGGCGCTTTCCGTTAGTATTGGCTTCCTTGCCGTAGGCAAATTTGTATTTTCTATACTCGGTATAGAAATATATGATTTTAAGATAGCTGGTGGACTTCTGCTGCTTGTTTTTGCGATAAATGATTTGTTGTTTTCTGAGAAGAGTAAAAAAACAATAACATCAACTATGGGTGTTGTTCCACTGGGTATTCCGCTGATAGTGGGACCTGCAGTCTTAACCACCATCATTGTTACTGTGGATACCTATGGATACATTCCTACAATAACCTCGCTGGCAGTAAATCTCTTTATTGTATGGATTGTATTTTTGAAATCAAATTTCATTTATCGTGTAATGGGTGAAGGTGGTTCCAAGGCGTTTGCCAAGGTTGCATCCCTGCTACTGGCGGCGATAGCAGTAATGATGATAAGGCGCGGATTCATGGATATTGTGCTGTATATAAAAAAATCTGCATCGTAGCTTTCTCTCCGTCTCATGCTTACAAATTTTAAACATACAACAATTAAGAGAGGACTTGAAATCTTTTGTGGGATTACAGTCCTTGCTATTTGTCTCCTAATAATTTTCACGACAAATGTTAAAACCATTCACGCCCTCAAATCAATTAATATAGGATTTTTAATACTTTCATTTATATTAATTTGCCTCTCAATATGCTTTGATGTTTTACGTCTTATAATACTTGCAAGGGCAGTAAGTGTAAAAATACCTTTTATATATGGTACGAAGGCTATTCTATCATATACCTTTCTTTCTAATATTACACCCTCGTCGGCTGGTGGTGAACCGCTTTTAGTGTATATGCTGAATCAGAGGGGTGTGACCTTCGGTAAGGCGACAGCGATTTCGCTATTACGCACTATGATCACAATGGCATTTTTTGCAGTCGGTGGTCCAGTTATTATTTGTTTTCACCGTGAATTATTATCTGGTATTGGTCTGAAGTTGGTGTTTGATTATGTGTCAATATTTATGTCTCTAACAGTGATATTTTTTACTTACCTTTATTTTGCGCCCGGTTCCGCAAGAAAATTTCTGGATAGGGTTTTTATTTTCTTTGAAAGATTTAAGTTTTTCAAGGAGAGGTCTTTTAAATTAAAGAAAAATATCTTGCATACAGTTGACGAATTTAAATCTAACCTGCGAGAATTGCTTCAGAAAGACTACTGGCATTTGTTTCTGGCAGTTTTATGTACGGCATTGATGATTGCATCTCAATTTCTAGTTGCCTTTGTATTGTTAAAGGGACTTGGCTGTGATGTAATGGTTTTAAATACCTTCATGGTTCAGGGCGTTTTGAACTTTTTACTTTATTATGTACCAACACCGGGTGGTAGTGGCGTATCGGAAGGTATTGGATACACCCTTTTTGCTTTATTCGTACCTTCACATATTAATGGGGTATTTCTTGTTATATGGAGGTTTTTAACTAACTATTTATTTACGCTCATTGGCGGTCTAATTATTGTAAAATCAATTGGCATGAAACACCTCGAAGATATTACAAAGGCAAAGCAAATCGTTCAAAACAATCGAGAAAATATTGATTAAATTGGGTGGTTATTGAGTTATAGTTCAATATCACTTATCCAGTACAGATTTCCCGTTCATTTGGAAACTCTTTAGATACTTGAAATATTCCCCATCAGTACTGAGAATAAGATGAGTCTGTTTATTAAAGGTATTTTCATATGTCTCAAGTGTTTTTATAAATGAGTAGAATTCGGGCGCCCTTTCATATGCATCGGCATAAATCCTGATCGCTTCTGCATTACCCTGTCCTTTTGTTTCTTCTGCTGTTCTGTACCCTTCCGATTCAATGCGTTCCAACTCTCTTTTCATTGAACCCAGGATTTCGGCTTCCTCTCTTCTTCCTTCTGATTCATACTTGTTTGCTATACGAATACGTTCGGAGCGCATCCTATCATATATTTTTGGGATAACGGCTTCTACATAGTTAATATATTTTATGCGGACATCCACAAGCTCGATCCCATATCTGCCTTCAAGTGAGCGTACTGCCATTTTCTGTATTTCCTCAATAATCTTGTCTCGTCCCATTGTTATCAATACCTTTTTGGTATCTTCTGCCACTTCTAATTCTTTTGTAGTGTACTCAAGTTTACGGTTTGTGTTTCTTAAGACTTCTTTCAAGGTATATGCACTGACCACATTCTTGACAGCGGATTCGATTACCTCGTCAAGCAATCCCTGACCACGTGCCTCTGTTCCAAGTGAAGTATAAAATTTGAGCGGGTCTGTAATCTTCCAGCGTGCCCATGTGCCAACACCAATATTTTCCTTATCCCGGGTCAGGATATCGCTTGGTTCTCCATTCCATTCGAGTAAGCGTTTATCAAAGTATCTGATTTCCTGAATGAATGGCACCTTTGAATAAAGACCAGGTTCGGTAATAGTTCTGGTAGGTTTACCAAATTGAGTGATAACAACCTGAGAACGAACGTCAACAACATAAAGAGAGCCTTTTAAGCATATTAAAACTGTAGCTACAAATATAATGGTAATGACAATAACGGATTTTTTCATTATTTCTTCACTCCTTCCTCATTGAGTCCAAATATTGGTAATATACTTTGCAGGTCTTTATCAATTATGTACAACTTTTCACAATTGGGTATGATTCTTGACATAGTCTCAAGATAGAGTCTCCTTCTGGTGACGTCTTCAGCCTTTTTGTACTCCTCATACATGGCGAGGAATGCCTTTACATCGCCGGTGGCTTCATTAATTCGACGGATTTTGTAACCTTCAGCCTCTTTTATAACCTGTTCTTTTTTACCCTCTGCTGCAGGTAGTATTTTGTTTTTTTGCCCCTCAGCCTCATTGATAATCCTATCTCTTATTTGAAGTGCCTGGTTTACAGCATTAAAGGCATCTTTTACAAGCTCGGGTGGGTTAACTCCCTTGAGCAGTACAGTCTGAATATCAATTCCACTTTTGTAATTATCTAATAATTTCTGTATATCATCTTTGGCTTTTTGTTCGATTTCTATTCTGCCAATTGTTAAAACCTCATCAATGGAGCGGTCTCCAATCAATGTACGCATGACAGCCTGTGAAACGACCCGAATAGTCTCGCGTACATTTCTTACGTTAAAGAAATATTCCTCCAGTGCCTTTATTTTGTACCGAATAACCCAGTGTACTTCAGCGCAGTTAAGGTCGCCTGTAAGCATTAATTTTTCTTCTCTTGCATAAGGATAATCGTAATCAATTGTACTTGAATGTCCCCGTTCTTCTGTGCGGAAGCCGAACTCTTCATTATAAATTCGCTTAACTTCCCCCTTAAGCACTTTATCAATACCATATGGGATTTTGGTATGAAGTCCAGGTCCTACAGTTTCGTTATATTTACCGAATCTAAGGATTACAGCCTCTTCATTTGCCTTTACTGTGTAAAATGCGGTATATCCTGTGACAATTACAAAAATGATGATAAGAAATGGCGGTATGAATTTCTTTATTGATTTCCATGGAATATCCTGGAAACTCATTTCCTGCGGTCTTCTGTAAGGTCCGTATTCTGGCATATTATCCCTCCATATCCTTGTAATTACTGTTGGATTTTGTGTAAATAAGGTTGCCCTTGATTAATAACATGACGCTCATTTCTATGATATTGGCATTATTGATAAGTGTGTACATCAAACTAAAGGTAACTTGTAATTCTATTACAAGAATATACCTTGAAAAGTATATATTGCAAGGTAAATCAATTATAAAATATAAAAATCCGTTTTATTTAAAACCAGGAAATGGATAATCCTGACACAAACTAGTTGAAAAGAATTCAATAGTTAGATATTTTAAACAGGCACTATCGCTATAGATGTGTATTTTCCATAATAGTTTACCTTTATATATGGTGCTGGCTAAAAAGTAAAATTTTAAAGATTTATTCCCAACTTTTATTATTATAATAAAAAAGCTACTATACTTTAGGACGAAAGTCTAGCTTACCCCGGATTACGTAACACACCATACTGCAAACTAAAATTAAGTATTTGCCTCCTGAAAAACCTCTATGTTTATGATTAGATTTACTTGGTTTTTCTTATTGCCTCTTTTGGAATATTCATTTAATATTAGTTAAATAATTTTAATTTTTAAATATAAACAATTTTTTATGTA